>JAEIGA010003148.1_pt1 | contig 25982 bp, 25 predicted proteins | sample 9270691 | NCBI WGS metagenome assembly JAEIGA01 (sample SAMN17057246, study PRJNA624740) | gut metagenome | biome: biome; isolation source: fecal sample | host: Bos grunniens | place: China: Xizang | collected 2019
AACGCAGGAGACTTAGACTTGTCTGCAGCTACGCTTCTGCCCTTTCTTACCAATTGTGAAATAGTAGGCATTTTGTTTTAATTTTTTGTTTGTTATATATTATATTTTGTATTCAAATAGAGAGAATTTCGCAGTGCTTTCCGCTTATCGTAAGCGCACACTACACCTTTTGGGGTGCAAAGTTACAAATTTTTCCTTAACAAACAACACAACACATGCCTAAATTTTACTTTTTTCCACTGATTTACCCACAAACCACAGTTTACACAATGCCCTACCCCACAATAACCCGCGCTTTTGCCACCAACAACTAACATTTTGAGCTATTCAAAAAAAACAACGGGCAAACCTCTCAGTCTGCCCGTTATCATTAAATGTCTATAATCTCAACATAAAACCCACCCCTTTCAAGTCTCCCACGCGAATCTCCACGTATTATTTATCAACAAGATTAAACAGATTCCACAGATTCTCACCCTGCACAGTCGTGTATTCACCCAATCTGTACGGACGTACGGTCCGTGCGTCCTTAATATAAATGTCATCAACACTCCGCAAAACTGCTGTACTCTGTCCAGGGCGTTGCCCTTCGCTGGTGGATATTTCCCTTTCAGGGGAAACAACACCCCGCAAGGATGTTGTACTCTGTACTCTGTCAACTGTACTCTAAATGTATGCCCTGCATAGCAACCGTATAATGTGTTTACCCTAGCAAAATTACAGATATTTACGGACACCCCCAAAAAAACTTGAGGATTTACACTTTCTCTCCACGGAGTTCGTGTATCGCCCAGATCCAAATGCATAGCAAAACTGTATTTCAGAGATTTCAGTTGATAAACATAATCCCCGCAAATCCATGCGTTACGTAAAACCTCTATACCCTTTGACATCTGCATGAGATATAGTAGAACAATAAAAACAAAAGGCAATAGTCCGCAGACCATTGCCCCTTTCACTTTTTAACCTTAATCTATGCGCTGGGAACGCTTTCAGATGCAAAGTTACAACACATTGGCACTTCGCTTCAATTTTTCCTCATTTTTCAGAAATCACAAATCGCGGACTCCCCCAGTAAGAATCGGGGTTGTCACCGCATAAAAAAGTTTCAATTATAAATCAACAGAACTTCAGAACTTCAGAACAAGACGTCCTTTCTCGCAGTTGTTCTCTGTACTCTGAACTCTGTACTATAGACTTCGTTCCCCGTTGCCCCCCCTTAATAAAAAAGGCGCAAGCTCACGCCCACGCCATAAAATCTATTCAGACATTCGTTGTGTTCTCACCTTTATGATTTTAGACATCCACAGGTGCATTGCTATCCAAAGCACAACGTCTATAATCAAAACTATATTGATATCAAAAACATTCACCAACCCAAGGTTTAGCAACATGAAGAACGCATCCAACATCAATATCGTAACCATCGCCGTGCGATGACTCATCCCTAACGCCAAGAACTTATGATGAATATGCGTCTTGTCTGGTAAGAAAGGATTATATCCCCTGCGTATGCGCCCAATCATCACACGAATCACATCCAAACTCGGAATCATAATCGCTGAGAAAGCCAACACCAACACGTTGGGCATATCCGTAGAAAAAGCCTCATCACTCATGCTATAGCGCACCGCCAACATCCCTAACACCAACCCAACGGTTTGACTACCACAATCACCCATAAATATCTTCTTCTGTTTCTCCACTTTTCCAAAAACATTAAAAGCAAAGAAGGGCAGAAGCGTCCCTAACATTGAAAACGAAATAATAGAAGGAATAACATCCCCCTTAGAGTAAAGCAACACCCCTAAGAAGAATAAAGCAACGATACTCAACCCCGAAGCCAACCCATCTATGCCGTCTATCAAATTTATCGCATTAATAACAAAGACGAGCAAAACAACAGTAAAGGGCATTCCTATATACCACGCCAATTCATGTACTCCTAAGAATCCATTGAAATCATTAATCCAAATCCCAGAAATTACGATCATTGACGCAGCCAACAACTGACAGACGAACTTTGCCTTATACCCCACTCCAATCAAGTCGTCCGAGATACCCTCAATGTAGAGCAACATCAAAGCACACAAACTTAACGACAACTGTGCGGCCTGTCCCATTGTCAATCCCGACTTACCATTCAGCAGCACATGTATGCCAAAAACCAATGTCATAGACATCACCAACGATGGAGTAAAAGCCACCCCACCCAATCGTGGAACAACTCCAGTATGCACCTTACGCTCATCCACAGCATCAAACAGATTCTTCCTATAAGATATCAATATAATTTTCGGAATAATCACAATTGTCAAGCAGGCGCTAAAGACGAATGCTAATACTAAAAATAAACTTAAATACATATTTTCTTTCTCTAATACTCTGCAAATATACTTGTTTTTCAGTTACAAACGAAACTATCCTTCATAATTATTCCTTTTTTCAAAGTAATGCCATGTTTTAAAGGAAATAGTCCAACTCATCTTCAACTGACATATTTCGCAGAACTTCAAACATATCTTCAATCCAAACTCCCCCTCCTAAATATTCAAAACTTATTCTCTAATCATTTCCTTCCAGACTCACCTTATGTGCAAACACCCCTATAGTTTTATTGAGTAATAACCACAACGCGTTTTTCTGATAAATCAGTCTATATTTCCACATCGATTTAAGAAAACTAACCGCAAGTTCATATCTAAGACGCAACGTTGAATACCCTTTATTATAAATATTTTCTCCATCGAAAATATCTTTCAATATCCGCATTGAGAGATACTTTATATATTCATCCTCATTTACTGTAAAAGCGTGAATTTGTACTCCTAAATGCGTCTTACATATATAATTCATACACTGAGCGAAACGAGTATAGTGCATACGTTCGCACCACGACCAAAAGCATTCCCAATCGACACGTTCTTGCTCTGCTTTTAGGAACAAAGCCCAATCCATTATGTGGCGCAAATTTATACTCTCGTACAAAAAATGGTTCATTGAATGCGCTGTAAGGAAGAGAGCATTAAAATCAGCAGGAGGACAATAGAGACAACTATCATTTATCACTGTTAAAGTATCCGAATCTTCCACCAACTGTCTCAATTTTTGCTCTAATGCTTTCGTATCTATCCCATCCTTAATTGGAAGAGCGAATTGATGATTCTCAACCTCTAATCCCTCAAACTGAATATGTGAATGCTTGTAGTGACCTCGCATTACTTTACACCCCGACTGTTCTGCAATACAATTTCCCTCTTCGTAGCATCCACTCCATTTGATTTTTCCCTTATCATTCTTATATAAGTAGCAATCAAGATCTCCATATTCACGATGCCATGGATTAGGATAGTATTGACTTATAGCGGCTCCCTTGAGAACTAATGTGTGCAGTCCATTTTCGTGCATGATATTTGCGAACTGCACACTCCGGATAAAATTTGCTTTTGTTTGTTTTTCAATGGATAGCGTATGTGCTGTCCACCGCAACACCAATTCCCTTGACGGAGCATACTCTTTGGGGATGTTTCTTACGACTTCAAATATGACACCAGTTATTCCTTGCTGTTTTGTGATGGTATATAGTGTATTCCATTCTTCTTGTGTAAAGTTTTTAATTCTCTCCAAGTCAATTTTAGAACCAGCCACAAAACTGTTCAATATATGTAATAATACTTTTCTCATCAGTGGTCAAATTAAGTCGCAACAAACAATAATACAAATTTAGGATCGATAGAGATTGGAATAGACTATATATATTACAACAATCGTAGTTGACTATTCACAAGTAAGGTTTACACAAAAGATAGTATTTGAAAAAACTAAAAACAAGTAATTTGTTCAGCACTTTTTATTATCCCTATTAATTTCTTTAAGCAATGCATTCTCAACTCTATCTACACATAAATCTAACTTAAAATTTGTTTTATAATAATCTTTGCCTTTTTGACCAATTGATTCTAATTTGTCTTTAGACATTTTGCTTAGTTCTTTAACTTGAGAAGCCATTCCTTCTATGTCATCTGCGTCTATGGTCCAACCACACCCTGCTGTCTTTACGACCTCTTGCCCTTCACCATTTAGCATTGCCAATATAGGTTTTCCATTCATCATATATGCTTGTACTTTGGCTGGAAGAACTAGATTGAAAGCTAATTTATCAGCTAATGAAACAAGCATTACGTCTGCTTTAGCGAAAAAGGCCGACATCATTTCTATAGGATATCTTCCTAATAGATGTACTGTGTCTTGCAATTGGTGCTCTTTAATAAAACTTTCCATCCAAGGTTTTTTACGCCCATCTCCCAAAAAAATCCAATGAATTTCTTTTTCTTTATTTAGTAACAGAGCACTTCTGACAACATTCTCAAGATTTTGTGCTTCTCCCAAATTCCCTGCAAACATAATTTTAAAACCATTTGGTAGCAGGGGTAAATTATCTTGATTTGTGTCAGAAGAAGTATCTTCACAAAAGTTAGGGAGATAACTGATTTTCTCCTCAGGTACCCCTTTTTGCAAAAGCAATTTTTTAAATCCCATAGAACTGATGTGAAGTACGTCTGAGTTTCGATATATAAAACCCATCATCTTTTCTATAGTCTGATTTACGACTTTGAAATTAAATCCACTTGCGACCAAACTTTCTGGCCACATATCTAAAATCCAATGGTCTAGTGGGATTTTTTGAATTTTCTTTACGAGAATTGCAGGTAAACAAATGAAAGCGGGACTCGTATTATGAACAAATATGCAATCATATCTTTTGAATAATGCCTGATATAGTCCGTAAAAGAAAAAGAAGAACAGACTTGAGGCATAATTGATAACCATTCTAATTGCACGACCATCCCCTCTAGGAATACGAGGAACTCGAACAACTTTCACACCATTAACTATTTCACATCTTTTCTTAAAGAGTGAATATCCGTCATGGTACTTTCCCTGTGGATAGTCAGGGATACCTGTCAGAACCTTAACCTCATAACCGCGTTTTACCAATTCAAATGCAATGTCATTACATCTAAATGTTTCTGGATAGAAATGATTTGTAAATATCAAACACCTCTTTTTCATGTCAAATTTCAAAAGAATGTGCAAGGGACATCTCTAATAGAGAATTGTCCCTGCACTCTTATTATTAATTTATTCCTTTCTCCACACCATTTTGTTAACTACACCTGTATAACTTTGGATAAGCTTAACAATTTTGGTACTGACATTTACGTCTGTGTAGTTAGGTACAGGAATACCATTGTCACCATTCTTGCACATTTCTACTGCTACATCTACAGCTTGGAGCAGGTCATGCTCGTTGATACCAGCCAAAACAAAGCACCCTTTATCGAGTGCTTCAGGTCTTTCTGTAGACGTACGGATGCATACAGCTGGGAATGAATGTCCAACACTAGTGAAGAAAGAACTTTCCTCAGGCAATGTTCCAGAGTCTGACACTACAGCAAATGCATTCATCTGAAGGCAGTTGTAGTCGTGAAAACCAAGAGGCTCTTGCTGAATAACTCTTGAATCCAATTTGAAACCCGATGCTTGAAGTCTGTTGCGACTACGTGGATGGCAACTATATAGAATAGGCATATTGTATTTTTCTGCCATCTTATTGATAGCAGTAAATAGTGATACAAAGTTCTTTTCTGTATCAATATTTTCTTCACGGTGTGCACTGAGTAATATGTATTTGCCTTTTTCTAATCCCAGTCGCGTATGTACATCACTCACTTCGATATCTGCCAAATTCTCATGCAGTACTTCTGCCATAGGTGAACCGCTGACGTATGTGCGCTGTGGGGCAACACTACTTGCATTCAAATAGCGACGTGCATGTTCAGAGTAGCAAATGTTTACGTCCGAGATAATGTCTACGATACGACGGTTGGTTTCTTCAGGAAGACATTCGTCAAAGCAACGATTACCTGCTTCCATGTGGAAAATAGGGATATGCAATCGTTTCGCACCAATTACGCTGAGGCAAGAATTTGTGTCGCCCAATACTAATACCGCATCGGGATTAGTCTGTACCATTAGTTTATATGAAGCGTTGAGGATATTACCCATAGTAGCACCGAGGTCATCACCAACAGCATCCATATACACCTCTGGATCTGCTAACTTCAAGTCGCGAAAGAATACGCCATTCAGGTTGTAGTCGTAGTTCTGACCAGTATGTGCCAAGATGCAGTCAAAATATTTACGGCATTTGTTGATGACCGCAGCAAGACGTATGATCTCTGGGCGAGTACCTACGATAATGAGCAATTTCAAACGGCCATCACCCTTAAATTTGATATTTGAATAATCTGTTCTAATTTCCATATTTTTTGTCTTTTAAACGAGTTCAAAATAGGTGTCAGGTTTTGAAGGGTCGAAATTCTCATTGCACCAGATAAAGGTCACGAGATCTTCTGTCTCGGAGAGATTGATGATATTATGTGTATATCCAGGGATAGTCTCTACCACCTTTATATTATCACCGCAAACCTCGAAGTTAATTACCTCATCGCTGCCATGCTTACGCTGCTGTATGAGGCCGTGTCCATGTACCACCACAAACTTCTCTATCTTTGTGTGGTGCCAATGCTGTCCCTTAATGATGCCCGGTTTAGAGACGTTCACAGCAAATTGTCCGTGATGCTCTGAACGGATAAGCTCGGTATATGAGCCGCGCTCATCCACATTCATCTTCACTGGATATGCAAACTTCTCTTTAGGTAAATAGCTAAGATAAGTTGCATGTAGTGCCTTCTCAAAAGTATTGCTTAAAACTGGAACCGATAGTGTCTCGTTCATATTTTTGAACTTGTTCAGCAACTCCACAATTTCGCCTAATTTTACTTTGTGAACGGTTGGTACATAACAGAATTTACCATCCACATGTTCTTTGCCGGCTGCTGCTGCAATCAGTTCATCTACCACATCATCTATGTAGCAGAGGTTCATCAACACATTTGGATCATTCACTTGTATTGGCAAACCATTGGCAATGTTATTGCAGAATGTTGCAACTGCGCTGTTGTAGTTTGGACGACACCATTTGCCGAAGAGATTTGGGAAACGATATACAAGAACCTTTGCTCCTGTTTCCTTCGCATACTCAAACATCAACTGTTCACCAGCACGCTTGCTTTCACCGTACGGATTATCTAACTCTGCCTGTATAGATGAACTTATCATCACCGGGCAGTTGTTTTTGTACTTCTTGAGAGTATTCAGGAGGGTTGAGGCAAATCCGAAGTTGCCTTCCATGAACTCCTTGGGATCTAGCGGACGATTCACACCAGCAAGGTTGAACACAAAATCACAATCCTTGCAATAGCTATCCAGTTCTGCAGGATTGCTATCTATATCATATTCACATATCTCAAGTCCTTCGCCAGAGAGAATATACCATTTTGCTTTCCCCTCTGCAATGTTTTTGAGTTGTGCACAAAGGTTCTGTCCTACAAATCCTTTAGCACCAGTCACTAACACTTTCATTTTACGATTCCTTTTATTGTATTTTGAGAACATCTTCATCAGTCAGTGGAGTATAAGCTCCATCTTTCGCCTCAAAGATTACCGTACCAGGTTCCAGTACTTCTACTGTATGCCATTGTCCTACTGGAATTTGTAATGCAGGACAATCGCCACCCGCTTGCATCAGAATGAGATCAATTACTTTCCCATCATTATTGTAGAATATCTCTTTGAGACTACCCCGCACCACTACTACTGTCTCCGTTGAGAAACGGTGACGATGTATTGGTAGTATAGTGCCAGGTTCCAACGCATTGAGCATACGTTGTGAACTATCTTCTGTAGAAGTACGCAAATCGAGATTCATTCTAAGGCGTTCACTATCTTTCGCCTTGAGCGTTAGCGAGTCAAGCAACTCTTTATCTATTTTCATAGTCGTATTTTATCTCTATAACCACTAACTATCATTGATGACCTCAAAAAACTATTCTGAACGTATCTCCTTACCCTTACTTCTTGGAATCAATCCGAGGTCTTCACGGATAAAGCGAAGTTTGAGTAGGAGTTGCTTCATGCCTTCCACATCTAAACGGCCAGTATTGTGTGAGTGGTAGTCCTCTATCTTAGATACTTCTTCGCTGCCATCTGTGAAGAACTTGTCATAGTTCAAATCGCGGTTGTCACAAGGGATACGGTAGTAGTCACCCATATCAATAGCCTTAGCCATTTCTTCACGAGTAACGAGAGTTTCGTAAAGCTTTTCACCATGACGCGTACCAATTACACGCACTTCAGTTTCTCCATACTTAGGATTAATCTGAGCGTAGGTTTGTTTCAAAGCTTCTGCGAGTACGTCAAGAGTTGCTGCAGGTGCCTTTTGTACGAAGAGGTCGCCATTTTCACCATGCGTAAAGGCATAAATAACGAGGTCCACAGCATCGTCCAAAGTCATCATAAAACGCGTCATGTTAGGATCGGTAATGGTGATGGGCTTACCTTGCTCAATCTGTTCTACCCAAAGAGGTATTACAGAACCTCGACTAGCCATAACGTTACCATAACGTGTACAACAAATTGTAGTCTTGGCATTTTGCCCTAACTCGCGTCCCTTAGCAATGGCCACCTTTTCCATCAAAGCTTTTGAGATTCCCATTGCATTGATAGGATATGCAGCTTTATCTGTAGAGAGTACTACCACATTCTTTACTTCATGTTCAATTGCAGAGAGGAGTACGTTGTGCGTACCGATTACATTGGTCATGGTAGCCTCCATGGGGAAGAACTCACAACTAGGAACCTGCTTCAAAGCAGCTGCGGCAAATACATAATCCACACCACGCATAGCAACATCCACAGACTCACGATTGCGCACATTACCGATGTAGAACTTCACCTTGCTTGCCACTTCTGGATATTGCGCTTGCAAGTGATGGCGCATGTCATCCTGCTTTTTCTCATCACGAGAAAGGATACGAATTTCACGAATATCACTCGTCAAAAAGCGACGAAGTACAGCATTACCAAATGAACCTGTACCGCCTGTAATCAACAGGACTTTTCCTTCAAATACTGACATGACTATTTCTACTTAATTATTTTTTGCATAAATTATACTTGTATACCATATACATCCTGCAGATGTTTTTTTATTTTTTCTTTATCATTTCCGCAAACCTTCTTTATCTCAAATATCTTCACATCTACTAAAGTACGATACCACCAGCCTTGCATAAAATTCCAAATAAATCCCTCCTTACCTTCAAGGAAACCGAGTTTAAAGAAATAACGATAACAAAAATAAGCAAAAGAACGCCAAAATAGTGGCTGACGAGCATATTTATGCTTTTTCATACGCTTTGTTTGCGCCTGTTCATTGATAATCTTACCCTTATCTGTTGCCGCGGCCCCCGTAAGATTAAGTTCTATATCCAATAAGTCCACCGCCTCACGGATGGCATAACCAATATGCTTCTGAGACCACCAACTTAAGGAGTTTAGATTATGGTCTACGAAATCGTTTTCCATTTCCACATTTATCCCATCCAATAACTGAATATGCTCATCCATAAAACGTTCTTCACATATAGCCTTTCCTTTTTTAAATATACGAAGTAATTTGACAGGATATGTACCTCTCTTTATCCAACGATTGAGAAATACTACCCGTCTCTTCATCGATATACCAGCTACTTCATCATCCAAAAGGGGTAATTTTCGTTCCAATTCCGTGATTAATTCTGGCAACAAAAATTCATCCGCATCCAAACGAAGCACCCATTTAGTTCTTATGGGTGCATTCTCTAGTGCCCAATTAAATTGCGACGCATAGTTCACCCATTTATTCTGCAAAATGGTTACATTGGGATATTGTTTAGCTATCTCCAACGTTTGATCGGTAGAAAAACTATCGATAACAAAAACATGGTTCGCTATCGGGCATATCCTGTCCAAGCAACGACGGATATGAATTTCCTCATTAAATGTGAGGATTATTACAGAAAGGTCTAACATAGTTAGTATAAAAACACATTACTTAACGTTTGTATTCATCAGTCAAACACGAATTCAGGTTTAGAATTACCAGTATAAATCCAATGATACAAAGTATGCATTTGGTTTGCAATCTTTTCCGACGTATATTTGTCTAAAATTAAGTTACGTCCATTACCACCCATTTCCACAATTTCCTCTATAGGTAAAGACAATACTTCTTCTATGGTTGAAGCCAACGTATCCACATCATTATTTACCCACCATCCACAATGAAACGTATTCAATTCTTCCCAAGGGGCTGTATTGGTACATATTACAGGAGTGCCAGACAACAAGGTCTCTGCTACTGTCATACCAAAATTTTCAGATACACTCGGCACACACAACGCAGTTAATGATGCCAATTTATTATATTTATCTCTACCTTGCACTTGACCTTCAAATACAACATTAGACAAATGAAGTTCTGTTACTAGATTTTTCAATTCTTGCTCATACTCGACCGTCCCCTTTCCCATCAGCACAAGTTCACTTCCTTTAGTTCGCTCACCAAGTCTTTCCCAAGCGCGGATTAATGCTTCTGGTCGTTTATACGGATGTAAACGTCCTAAAAAACCGATACGTTTTATTGAGCGATTACCCTCAATCTCATCCAAAAAAGATGGAATTTGAACTGGGTTAGGGATAACAGCGACTGGATTCGTATATCCCAAAGAACGGTAGTGTAACATCTCCTGTTTACACGTAGCATGAATGCACGCTGCATTCTTTAAATCTTTATGCACACCTCCAAAGGAGAGTAATAGTTTCTTTTTCCATGCAGAGCGTTTCAAGGCTTCTGGATAGAGCATCCCATGAGGTGTAACGATATATGGCTTATGCTTTTTACGCGCAACAATACAAGTATCATGGTTATTATGCATCCATAAACCATTGATATGGTAAATGTCATATTCTGTTTCTCTTAAGAAACGCATCATATTCTTAGATATAGCAAACGAAGTCAAGCGATCATTCTCAACCGCTTTCATCCATACCTCACCAGCCCCCAACAATCCTGCTCCAGAATTTGCAGGTTTTGCCGTTAACAAATCAACATCACCATACAAATCATTCAATGCCTTCAACAATTCATAGGTACAAGTAGACGTTCCACCAGATAGGTTAGACATCCCTGCTATAGTTTGTAATACTTTCATAATCAACCAATATAATGATAACGATATTTGTCATATTCTTCTTGAGGTATTCTCTCACATTGCACCTTACAAGGACTACCGAATGCAATAGAATTTTCCGGAATGCTTTTCATGACGGTACTACGAGCACCGATAACGGAGAATTGCCCTATAGTAACACCTTTACTAATAAATGTATCAGCTCCAATAAAAGCACTATGCTTTATTACAACAGGTGCAACATCCGAATCAAAATGACGACTTCTTACATTATGTCCAGCAGGGATTATATGCACAAAATTTGCAATACTAACATAGTCACCTATTATTATTTTGGTTCTAGGTTTTATAAAAGCATAATCATCAATCGACGAAAAATTACCCATTTCTAGATTCCAAGGAAGAAAAATATTAGCTTTGGGCGAAATATAACAGCCTTTACCTATTTTGGCTCCAAACATACGCAACAAAAAACAACGCCATCCACTAAACGGATGCAAACTTGTTTTAAACAACAATGAATCAACTATACGCCATAACTGAAGTTTTAATTTGTACTTCAGGTTCGTATTGTTTGTCAAATGATTTGGTTGATGCCACAATTCTTTTGTTTCCATAAATCTCTATTTTAGTTAACATAATTCTGTTATCTTACCACCCAATACATACAAAAATCCTTTATCCTTGACGATTGCCACCTATTGCCCTCCATAGCACATGTTTGCAAGTGAAGGAATAGCAACATTAGAGCCTGGAAAGGAGTAGTATTGATGTCAACTTCCTACGTGCCCCCCAGTTCAACAAGAAATAAACTAAAGGAGGCCGCAGTACAAATAACATCATATCACGCACAAACCATAGTAGAAAGGCCACAGATTCCCCAAACACATTTTTCAACAATGTGACTACATTCAAAGAAAGACTATCAAGGATATGGGAATCCGCTACTTTATATAATGTTGGAGAAAGGCGTGATATACCATCAAACACAGCAAATAAGAGGAATGCAATGGTATTTGCTAACAGATGGGGAACCAATAAAGTGTACGCATATCTTCATCTTAGGAAAACACTCCTTGAGATTCTTAACACCTAAGAAAAACAGATAGCCGGAAGTGAAATAAAACAAGGGGATGGCAATACTTAAAACTCTCCCCAAAAAGCGTTGCTAAGAACAGTATAAAAATATCCTGCCCCACCTCAGTATTATAGGTATGTATATATCACTATCGTGATGACCATAAGCGATAACACTTTTATCTTATCGCTAAGATAAGGAGTCATTTTATTCATAAGTTTGGTAATCATTACATCCTAAGCATTAAGGGGATTTACTAAACTTCACAACTAAGATTTTGTTTTTATGCTTTAATACTCGCGACTTTTGTCAATATATTTATCGCCCCAAATAAAAGTTATAATCCTATCAGGAAGGATGTTGAGTATATGAATATAAGTCCAATAAAAAATAGCCTTACAAATTCCAAAGTGCTTCTTCATCATATAGAAACCGATATTAGGTTCCAAACCCATAGGAGAATATAAAACCTTAAAGCGTTTAATGATTGAAGTATTCCACTTTCTTATACGACAAAAATTATTTTCATATCCTGCTGCAACATGACAACGGGTTGAAAGTACTGGAATCCCATGTTTTCTAGCAGTATAGCCATAATCCGTATCTGCTCCTCCATGATGGTAGACTGGATCTATAATTCCGATTTTTTGGATTACCGCCCGAGATATTAGAACAACATTGCCATTCATATCATGAATACAATGCATTTTTCCATCAGCCGCAATTAAAACCCCAAAATCATTAGTACCACCATATATCGTCTTATGAGTATGCATATCCTCTATCAAACCAGAAATTATAGCATAATCGTCATTTAAAGACATACATTCCTTTAATTCCTGATAAAAATAAGGGTATAATAACACATCGTCATTTAACCATAAATAATAGTCATAATCACCTTTTATTGCATGCGACCATGCTAAATACATTCCACGGCTCCAAAACAAATTTCCATCTCCCCGAATCAGGTTTATCATAGGAAACTCTGACTTTATCATCTCTACAGTACCATCTGTCGATGCATCATCAACAAGGAAAACATTCGCATCTGGAAGAATAGAAAGTAATGATTGTAGGCAGTTTCTAGTTTTAGATTTGCGATTAAAACATGTCAATAGTACAGCTATTTTTTCCATATTCTAGTTCTATTTGAAGCAATCATCTTGGCAGGAATTCCTCCTATTATAGAAAAAGGAGGCAAAAAAGAATAATTTTTGTTACACAAACTATTAGATGCGACAATAGTATCATCAGGTATTGCACAACCTTTATTTATACAAACATGATTACCAATCCAAACATTATCACCAATGTGGATAGGGACATGTGACGGATATACCTGATGTGTTGTAATATCCTCTATTTCATGCCTATCGGTATCCATCAATTGACAATTCCATGACATTTCAACATTTTCACCTATAGATATTGTATCCTCGCAGAAAATAAGACCATTAGCACCCATACGAGAGCCGTTGCCAATACTTAATTTTGCTTGAGGTTCAACACGAATAGTACTACCACAGCCTATATAGAAGTGACCGCTAAAATCTAAGTATCCACGCACGTCCATTATTACCGGATTTAAAGGAAACATTTCCCTTCCTTGAGAGCCTATTTTGATCATACCTGGAAAAATTTGTTCGAAGATAAACTAACCTTTCCTTCAAGGCTAACAAATCTCACTTTACCATAAAAATCAAAAGGCAACCGAATAGCTTATTTAAAAGGGAGTACCTTAAAATTAAAATAAATAATAGCCCACAAATTATGGACAAAAAGGTTCTTTATAATATTTCTCATTCAAAGACAATTGTATATGACAATAATATGGTTGAACATGCTTTAAACAACATCACCAGTAACAGGCACCTTCGACATTTCTGAAATTATTAGGCCGACCAAACTCTCCTGGTTTCACCCAATATTCATTAAAAAGATTTATATAACCGTTTTCTCCAACCATGGATTCCCAAACATGTGGATTCTCCCACCGACTACCTTTAATTCCGAATAAAAGTTGGAGAGCTCCAGCTAAATGAATAGCCTTATGCCCAGTCCTTTTACAGTGGGCCGCAAGCGGAAATCCATATGCACCACAACCGATTAACGCTATATCATATTCTTCTTTATCAATTTCTTGTTTCATGAATTCAAGAGCCTCAAACCAATCCTTAAAACGATTATTGTCTCCACCTAAAGATTGAACTGCAGTAACTGTACGTAATTCGAAAGTGGGTAAAACTCGTGCATCCTTAAAAAGTTTGTCATGATGTTTATACTGCGCCTCTATTTGCTTAGAAAAAGGATGAACGACAACAACTCGTTTACCTTCCAATGCCCTTGACCATGGATTACTTGCAAAATAAGGTTCAAGGCAAATTAAATGTACTAAATTCGCTTTTGGCATTCTATCTATTACAAATGCCTCATCACGACACCAACTACCAAGGATATCCACCTGTTTCATATCCTCAAGCATTAATTGGGAGAAACGAGCACAAATTTCAGCGTTTGCAGGAAAAACGCCACTAAAATCACGTATTGTTTCTATTATACCATTATTCCACCACCAACAGGGCTCCTTATATTGAATAAAACGCCACAACGATGGGTTGGGGTTAATTACACCAAGATAATTATGAACGGTTGATAATTCAGTACTGCCAAAACGACATATCATACAAGGTTCTTCTTTTGTTAAAAGATTATAAATCTTATCTGATACACGATCAAAGTCCTTATCACATGGAAGATAAGGGTGAGTATTAAATAACTTTCTATAGATAAACCTTAATCCTTTAAATGAATTTGCTAAAATTTTATTCATAAATTTTTATTTTAGATTCGAATCCAATCGTTTGGTGTATCTGTTTTTAAAGTTTCTGCAGAATGCCCATTACACCAATTATAAGGAGCGATTCTAATTGCATTTGAATGCTGATTTAAATAAGCGCCCCACCAACTAAACGAACTATTGGCTAATATATTATGCTTGCATTGAGTCATTAGATACATATCTTGATAACTATCAACACCAACATTATGCTCTATAATCGTATACTCGATTCCTAATTCTTCTGCAAAGGATTTACTCCAAACTATATCATTGGAAAAAATATAAAAATGAGGATTGCTTACCTTCAAACGAATAATTTCTATTGCTTTTTGATAATATTCATCTGTACATATTAAAGCACCAGGAATATTAAGATAATCTCCACGCCGAATGTGTAAACTAACGGAAGACTTTTCTTGCATTTCTTCCGATAATCTTAAATTCCTTTCTGAGATATTTTTAAAGGTATATACCTTCAGCAAGTCTTCTCTGAATTTATTAAAATATAAATCAGATTGCCAATATCCAGTAATGTATGGTTTATTTTGCTTAAAAATATCTAAGCGACGGTCAAATGGTTCATCATTAACCAGACATTTCGGCTTGAAATGTAACAACAACCTCAACCATTGTAGATAGAACCCACTGCGTTTCACCTCGGGTTCTTCCAATCCGAAGACCTTGGGAATTTCATACCCATTGTGCATCCTCACCAAGTTATATGCAGATGCATCGATCTTTACATTGCATCCTTGACACTTCATAGAGTAATATAAAGCATATATAAACATTTGATTCCCCAGTCCTCCTAATTGTATGATATTCATATTCTTCTATATATAAAATTTATTTCTAACTTACCACATGTGATAAGTTTATCTTATAACCGATGACATCCCACTAACTCCAAAAACAACAACAGCAATATTCAGCATGAGTAAAAGCAAGAAAGCGACCCACACATTTCTTTGAAATTTCTTAGGATCTATAAGTTTAATGAACCATGGAACCAAGAAGAATACCCCAATCGAAATATAGGTCGTATGCATGTATTCATTCATAATCCCCATCATTAACAGGAGTAACCCCATGACAACTGAAATATCTATAGATTTACGATTCACAAATTTCCTCCACCCCTTCATCACTCCTATTAAAATACCAATATTTAATACACCAGAAATATAATCTCCCAAATAAAAGGAAACAGCTGGAACTATTTTAAACAACGCAAAATTTGTCCATGGGAATGGTCCGATTAACCCCATTACAATTTTAATTGGCAACAAGTATATCGGCCAACGAGTTACACCTTCAACATAGGCATCTGTAGATTCGTTAGACGTTAGGTTATAAGCAACAGGTATCAAAATAAGTGTTGCGATTATTGATACAATCATTAAAAGGAGATTTTTCCTTTTTGCTAAAAATACAAACTCTGCTAGCAACATCAAAACAGGTATGACAACATATCCATTACGTTGCAAATAGAATAACGGCATTGCTAAAACCATTGAAAGTGTCTTTTCAAAGAGATTTCTAGAAAAACACATCATAGCAAGACCAATACTCATAAACCCCCAACCTACGATATCACGCATAAAACAATCCGTCAACAACGTTGCTGGAAAATACGCTAATAAAAACAGCACAAAATTCCTTCTACGATCGTCATCTATACTCTTCCCTAAAACGATGAAAACATTCATTGCTGCGAATAAACTAAAAAACGTATTAATTGGCGCAATGCCGAGCATCTTAACACCAAAAAAATGGAAAGGTATTGCGATTATACTTAAAAACTCTTGATGCGTTACATATCCATCCATTTTTAAATGAAGTAATCCCATTTGAGTTTTTTCAGATGCAGCATCCCTTAAAAACTGAATCACGGCTTGAAATTCATGATGCATGAAGTTAGTTTCTCCGGAACTAGAAAAATAATTAGGATCAATAAATGTTATGTAATGCCAAACACCTATTCCCAATTTTACCACGAATGCTATAACAAATAAAGAAATGAGGCGCTTATCATTAAGAAGAAGATATGCGGCAATAATTGTAAGAAAGAAAAAGGCTATAGTTTCGCTGACAAAACTAGAGATTGCTGTAGTTTCCTCGGCAAAAATCCCAAAAAGCAAAATTGCGCTCAAAAATATTACACATATTCGAACGAAATATTCAATAAGTCCAAAATGACAATTGCTTTGTTTAATCATGTTAAATCTTTCTTAAGAATTCAATCCACCCTTCAGAAGAAGTTAGTTGTTTGTAAAGTTTTTCAACATTGTTTGCCATTTTTTGATACTCGGTATCTGAAATGGAATCTAAGTATGTCATATTATCACCCATTGCTGCAAAATCCCCCACAGGAGATATTAGACCATTAACTCTATTCGTCATAAATTCATGATGGGCACTAATATCAAAGGTTATCGTAGGTTTCCGCAAAGCTAAAGCCTCTAGCCAACCATATTCTGTGGTGGTAGGCCAAATAGAAGGAATAAGTACTCCTTGTGAATTTGCGATAAGGTTGCCTAAACCTGTAGCCCAGCTTGACGCGACAAGAGTCAATTGTCCCTGTTCAATAAAACGCTTAAATTCAGGATTCTCTAAATTTCGTTTTACCTCATCGTCATTGTAATACGCAAGCACCACTTTTGTTTTCGTATGCTCTAATATTGAAGGAATAAAATGGAAACCCTTTTCGACTCTGTTTTGAGCAATACCAACAACGTAGTTTCCTCGAGATGAAGATATTCCCTTTAATTTAGCATCATCAAAAGGGAGTGGTAGTTTAAATGTACGATCACGAGGAATCCCAAAATCACAATAGAATTTCACTTGTTCTTCAGTTGAGGTGCCTATATAATCAACTTTTGGTAACAATCCCTGGAGTTTTTTGCGAAGACGATATCGCTCAACTAATTTTAAAAAACCAGAATCCTTTGCACCACAACGACTGCGAAAAACGTAACTTAAACCTTTGTCAAGACACTTCCGACAAGGACCTTCTGTATCATTTGCATAATACTTTGAGCAAAAAAAGTCTTGCATAAAAATAAATGCCACCACCTTTAAATGTCTGTTAAAAGATTCTTCAAGATAGCATAGAGGTTTATTCGTGATTGACCCATCAAATAGCACATGCGTAGGTTGAATTTCATCGCAAACCTGCTTAAAGGCTTTATGATAGGTGGAAGGCATTAAATTTGCTAATCCAGTAAACTGAGGAGCTGGCACATAGTCTACTCCATTTACAACAATGCGCTCCTTAATGTCACTACAATATACAACTACCGAATCTCCTAACTCTTGAAGATAAGAAATCAAAACTTGAGTAACAGTTCCGCCCGAAGCTGGACGAAAAGATGCATCTGGTATTACTAGAAACTTACGATCAGACATATTGCTACGATCTTTTTATTTTTTGCAATATTGGAGTAAATAAGGACTTATTTGATAAGTATACCACACCCAAATATAACACGTTAAATATAATAAAATAAACAATATAGGAAGTCAATTGTTTGAAATCGGGAGAAATAAAGAAGTGAATTGTTGCAAACGGAATAATAATCGATGTTGATATTAAGAACAATTTAATTTGCATGAGGATTTCAAGATGAAGTTTTTTGTACATCAACTTCATATACACTCCTATAAATAGTAAACAACTCATTAGGGTAGCAACAGGTATTGCGTATATTCCTAATGGTTTAATAACAACAAACAATAGGAATAAATACGTCACCATCCACGCTATGTCATAGATTGCAGACTTATTAATCAAACCTCCAGTATATAGTATGCTATTGTAATAGCTTCGCACCTGAGCTAATATTTTAGCAATAACAATTACGATTAAAAGACTAGTACCACCAAACTTATCCAAACCTAACCAATAATTCATAATCGGTTCAGTGAAGCAAATAGAATACAATGCCATTGAGACGAGCATCAAAAAAAACACCTGCGAGGCTTTTTTGATAACTTGATTAATCTTCTCCCGATTACCCTCTGCAATTGTTAATGAGAAGAGAGCAAAGACTGACCCATTTATCATAGAAAGGAAACCACAAGCCACAGTACAAATTTTAGATGTTAAATCATAGATAGCAGCGAGCCCTGGATTCATAAAATGAGCAATAATAAAACTCTGTGAATTCCCTACCACAGTAGAGGATACCTTACTTAAAAATGGATAAGTACAATCTTTCAGCAATAGATAAGAATCATGCAAACAATATTTCGGGGACGGGATATTCTCACGGCGCCACTTTCGAACAATCCAAATTCCGCTGAGTAGTAGATTTAAGAAAGAACGAACGACATAACTTAAAGCAATAGAAATCACACCATATCCTAATAGAAGGAATAGAACAAGTGAGGCTATTGCAAGTAGATTTGCTATAGTATTGTATATTCCAACTTGCTTTGTATCTTGCCAGACTTGAGGAAATGCACCGAATAGATTTACAAAAATAGAGATACATGTTGCCACCAAACTAAGAATGAAAGCCAATCGAATTTCGCTTTTAATCGCTACATCAATATTTATCCATTCAGTAATAAAAGGAGAGATGCAAAGCCCCATTGTAAAGATTGTGCATGAAATTATTAAAGCACTAAGAATATTAGAACCTGCCAAAATTTGAAAACGTTCCTCATCTTTTTGAGCTATTGCAGCAGACATCTTTTGAGTTATAACAAAAGACAAGCCACTTTCCAATAACCCCAACATTGCTACCACGTTCCCTGTAGCCAACCATGCTCCATATGTTGATACCGACATATAATGGAAATATATCGGCACCATTATAAAACCATTGACTATAATTACAATGGAATTGATTGAATTAAAAATATAATTAAATATAGAGGCTTTGTATACACTCATAATCAAAAAGATTAGTAGGTATTTATTACATCAATGATTTTGATGTTTGCTTTGAATCCTATTGCATTGTATAATTTTTCTCCATCTAATGCGAGATACTTCATCCCGACATCTTCTCTTTTTAAACTACCAAAGCAACCTTCGGGGATTTCTGTATGCATCGCATGATGAATCAAATTCACTATATCGTAGACCGTAAGGGTCTCTGAGCCTTCAATATTATAAATCCCTGATGGGAGTTCCTGTTCGACTGCTAATGCTAACAAATGAGGGATTTCACTGACATGAACGTATTGACGAGTTTGTCCCCCCGCAGTAAAACTTAATTGTTCACCATTACGAATAGCATTAATAACGTATGGAATTAATCGTTTAGGGTTTTCTCCAGCTCCATATATTGTCGGGATATAAAAATGCCAGTGTGTAAAACTATGCTTATAAGAGGAGACAAAAGTACTCAACATCCGTTTGCTAACAGTATAATCATTCGGAGCAGAACAGAGTGAAGTCAAAATATCAGTTTCATTAAAAAAACGTTCTTCAGCAGTTTCCCCCATTTCAAAAACGCTTCCAAAAGTTACGAAGCGTCCTTTATAATCTAATTCTTTCAATTTATTACAAATAGATATAGGTACGGTCACGTTCAAATTATATATCAGACTAGACGTTTCTTTCAAATTCGCTTGAATCCCTGCACCTATTGCGTAGACTATTAAATCTGAATCTAAAAGTTTAGTGTACTTTAAATCACCTTCCATTAAATTCACTTGATAAAAATTATCATAACAATGATTTATGGGCGCATCCAAACCATACATATCAAGTTCCCATGAAACATGATTGGCATACTTAGCTATTGCAGTGGAAAGGAAACCATTGGTTCCCAATATAGAGACTTTCATAAAAATTATTTTCCTAATAAAACTTTTGATAATACTCTGCTTTTTTCTATTACAAAACAAATAACATACGTCAAGAAGAAAACGATAATTGTAAGAATTGTAACATATAACGCATATAACATTCCACCCATATCTGTCGACAGAATATTATGATGAATTAACCATGTAAATATTCCTATATGAACAACATAAATTCCTAATGTCATTCCTCCCAAGTTACTTACAAAAGGAATTTTTCTATCTAAAAACTTCAAAAAGAAAGGTACAAAAAGAGAGAAAGAAAAAAAACCACACATTATATCTAATATTACATGCAAACTAGAAGGAAGTCCTGCGAACATGAAGTTACCCTTATTGAAATATGCCAAAATAAAAAAAGCCCCTGAACATATCAAAAAAACTTTTTTAGGGATCATCATAAGGTATTCAATATATTTTCGAGAAAAATACCCTATAGAAAAATTAATAAAATGAAGTGCTATTAAGTTTATGGCCAATAAATTTGAATCTGGTAACAATTTGTTAATCACTATTAAGCAAAGCGCGAGAATGATACACGAAATTTCTTCAGGGATGTGGTATTTTTTAGATAGTGAACAACATATAACAACAAGTGAATTTATCCAAAATAATGCCCAAAGGAACCAGGTTCCATTCACCGGATAAAGTAAAACTGATTCAATATGCCAATTACATTTTATCAAACATATTATCAGAGACCAAATAAAAAACGGAATAACGCATTGTTTAAATCGACGACTAATTACCGATAAAGACGGACTATGTTTATAACTAACAAATCCACTAACAAACATAAACAATGGCATTTGAAAAGATACTATGAATCTAAGTAGAACATTAGATTCTGAATCATTCTCAGTGAATATTATTGAATGAGACAGAACTACAACAAGTATCAAAAACGCTTTCAAATTATCTAACCACAAGATTCTATTTTTCATCGACTAATAAATTTTATTATCTCATCAATACAAATATTATACACACTTTCTGTCTTATACCGCTTATACCAATCAGAAGTCAATATTGCGCAATCCTTTGCAGAAAGTCTAGGGTACCACCCTAAACGTTGTTTTACCTTATTAATATTCAACATCAGCAAATTTGCTTCGTGAGGAGCTTCAGGATTTGAGACATCACGTAGTTCCCCAAATCCAAAGTTCTCAATAATAGCTGTTGCTACTTCCCATACAGTAAGCACACAGTCTTGCTCAGGACCAAAATTCCAACCTTCACAATATTCTGTAGGATTGTTCCACATTTTTTGAGCAAGTAACATGTAACCAGACAAAGGTTCTAGAACATGTTCCCAAGGACGCACTGCTTTGGGAGAACGAATTTCTACTATTTTTGTTGTTTCAAGAGCACGTATACAATCTGGAATAATTCGATCCTTAGCCCAATCTCCACCACCAATTACATTTCCAGCACGTACCGAGGCCAAACTTACTGTATGCTTCTTACCATAATCTTCAGGATTGAAGAATGAACGTCTCCAACTCTGAATTGCGACCTCACAAGCTCCCTTTGAGGATGAATAAGGATCATAACCTCCAAAAGGATCAGTTTCGACATATCCTTTGAGTTGCTCACAATTATCATAGCATTTATCAGTAGTGATCATCACGCCTACCTTCACACTCCTTGTAGCTCGGATTGCCTCCATAATATGAATCGTACCCATCACATTCACATCATAAGTTTCAACTGGAATTTCATAAGAAAGACGTACGAGAGGTTGCGCTGCAAGGTGAAATACAATCTCAGGATTATACTCCGCAAATATTTCTTTCATACGCTGACCATCACGAATATCCGCACGAATATCCGCTTTAATTTTATCACCGATACCAGACAAAACGAAATTATCTCGTTCTGAATAAGGATCTAGTCCGACACCAACCACCTCTGCGCCTAATTCATGGAGCCAAATACAAAGCCAACTACCCTTGAAACCTGTATGTCCTGTTACAAGCACCTTCTTTCCTCTAAAGAAGCCTTCAAAAATATCAATATTCATTATTTCAACTTTTGTTTTTAATTAATCTATTGAATACGAAATGGTATCCTTAGGATCATACAATTTATCCGTATAAGCCAAAAGGATAAAATCGTCATCACTATTATTCACTACGATATGAGCAACATTGTTGGGAATATAAACTGTGATAGCCTTCGCTAGTGACATTTCAATATCTAGCCGTTCATGTGTCTCGACATCCTCTAATTTTAGGACAGCGGAACCCTTAATAATAGTAAACCACTCTACAGCTTCAGGGTGATAGTGTCCACCTTTTGATTGCCCTGACTTACCCATTGTAAGGTATATTTCACCTGTATGCGCAGGAATATTCTCCTCTGTACCTGTAACAACTTTCAAAAACCAACCACGTTCGTCTTCAATAAGCCTACGAGGTATAATTTTCACTTTATCTATTTGAGCCATACTTTTATACGTTTCCTGTTAATTTACGAGCCTCTATATTAGGTATAGTACGACTCCATCGTTTCCAAGGAGCCTTATCTGCAGCCAAAAGATTCTCAAGCATGTTCTTCTCTCGGATATTATCCATACACTGCCAAAAACCTTCATGTACATAAGACATCAACTCTCCTCTCTTTGCAAGTTCTACAAGAGCTGTTTTTTCAAAAACACATGCATCACCATCAAGAAGATTGAAAATCTCAGGCTGAAGAACCATATAGCCAGCATTAATGGGAGCACCATCAGAGGCACTCTTCTCACGGAACGAACGAACTGAGTTATTTTCGCTAATATCCAACACTCCCTTGTCTTGGGCAATCTTTACTGCTGTTAAGGTTGCAAGTTTACCATGAGATTTATGGAACTCTACCAATTTATCAATTTCAACATCACATACTCCATCGCCGTATGTCATCAAAAAAGGTTCATTGCCAACATACTTTTGAATACGTTTGATACGTCCCCCAGTCATCGTATTATAACCAGTGTCTACTATTGTGACTTTCCAAGATTCCATGTTGGTTTGATGGACAGTCATTTCGTTACGCCCGTTACGATAATCAAAAGTAACATCAGAATTATATAGAAAATAATTTGAAAACCATTCTTTGATGTATTCCTGCTTATAACCAGCGCAAATTATAAACTCTGTATAACCATAATAGGCATATTCTTTCATTATATGCCAAAGAATGGGCATACCACCAATTTCAATCATGGGTTTGGGTTTAAATTGAGACTCTTCTGAAATTCGTGATCCAAAACCACCTGCTAAAAGGACAACTTTCATAATAATATTTTTTATTTGATTGAAAACTTAATATAAGGGAAGCCATTATCGCCTTCTCTATATTATAAATATCTCTTAATTATCAAATGGGAATTATAATTATGTGATACTCATAAAGAAGCATCCCTTTGACACACATCATTTAATTGCAGTGATAATGGTGAGAGATTTCCATTTTTTGAGATGTGGAAGTTTTTGTGGAGTAAAGAAAAAACTTTTTAATATGTAAAGTCGAGAACTAATTTCAACTCCTCTATTCCCTTTTATACCAAGTTTGATAATTCTTTTACCAGACCTTGGCATTTTTATTACCCCCAGTGGTACTTTTCGTACCTGACCTTGGTACGAGAAAATGAAAAATGAATTGCAGTATTACTTTACTCTGAGAAATCGTAGTGAACGATGAACGTTTAAGGTTGAGAGTTGAACGAGGCGATGCCGACAACGGACAACAGAGAACGAGGAACGTTTAAAGTTGAGGGTTGAAAGTTGAGAGGCGATGCCGACAACGGACAACAGTCAACGGACAACGGAGAACGAGGAACGGGGGATAAATTAGTGAGAAGTGAGGAACTAGGAGTGAGGAACACTCAAATTCCTTTTATACCAAGTTTGGTACTTTTTGTACCAGACCTTGGTATTTTTATTACCAGTGGTGGTACTTTTCGTACCAGACTTTGGTACGAGATTTTGAAATTTGTGATTTACTCGGAGAAGTCGTAGTCCGTGAGGTAGTGGTCAAAAGTGAGGGTTTCGGTGTAACCGAACTCTTGACAGACTAAAGGTTTCAATAATTCGTTCTGAAGGTTTTGAGGAAAAACATACGGGTGTTTAAATCACCCTAAATTGTGAGCATTCTTGTAATCCATTCATTAAATGACGGACATTTTTCTCTAATTTTCTCCAGACCAATATCCATAGCTAAAATGTTTCCATATAGAACCTTATCGTATCCGCAAATTGCGCTTTCAAGTCTTTTGGATGGTGCTGTGTTGGGGTGGTCATTTATCATCTCTGGATTATCATATCTGTTTACCGCAACCTGTAGCGCATTCATATCTATTTCATCTGTTGTAAAATTGTTTTGTATGGCGCTGATATCGCTAAACAATAATCCTTCAAATTCATGCAGTTGAATGTAAGGAATAAAGCGATTTTGAAGATGTGTTGGTAAATCTTCTTTCATCTTTCCAAACAGGAAATCCATTCGGGTGTACTTCTCTTCTATGTTCAATGCTTCTTGCCACCCTGGAAAATTGTGACTATGCTTTATGCCATAATAATCTATGAGCATCGATACATGTACATTATTTTCAAACAGATGCTTGACCAGTTGCTTTTTGAGTGCTCCCCAAGGTACAATGCCACCATGTGAATGTTTTATAACTGGAGTTTCAAGCGTTATGTTGTGCTTGATGAACTCTGGAGCTAAAACATTATTGCAGAATTCCTGTTCGGTAGGTCCTTCGCAAACTATTATTATACGTTTCATAGCGGTTGTCCTCCCTTTATTATGTTTTGTTTCCACAGTTCACCGAGTGTGTACTCATCTATCCATTGTTCCAAGTCTTTGGAACTCAGATTTGAAATTTCGGTATGTCCATTGCACTGGTTTACCGTAAGTACATCTTTGTGCGTGAAGTTGCTGATTAATTCTGCGCTCTGTGTAGCTGCTATGATTTGTGTACCTCTATGTGCTGCCGATTTTATAAGTCCTGCCAGTTTTTCTATAGCTTTAGGGTGGAGCCCCAATTCTGGTTCGTCTATAATGATTACTTTAGGTAACCATGGTTGCATAAAAAGGGTTGCTAATGCGATGAATCGTA
>JAEIGA010003149.1_pt1 | contig 25970 bp, 50 predicted proteins | sample 9270691 | NCBI WGS metagenome assembly JAEIGA01 (sample SAMN17057246, study PRJNA624740) | gut metagenome | biome: biome; isolation source: fecal sample | host: Bos grunniens | place: China: Xizang | collected 2019
GATATCTTTGAATACTTTTTCAGCTCTTAATGCTTCTACTTCGTTGATTTGTCCTGCAAATGCTATAGCTTTTTTACCTCTAACATCACAATATACGTGTGTAGAGTCTTTAGCCATGTTATTTGACATACAAACTTCCATTCCGTCGTACATTCCTACAATACCTTTTTTGATATATTCAGGGTTGTTTGTAGATAATGTAATTAATTCGTTTTTGAATACATTGTAAACTGCAGGAGATATTTCTATAACTCCGTCTTCGTCAAAGTTTCTTTCTCTTAATGCAACTATTGCACCGTCGATAGCTTCTTTTACAGCTTCTCTTGTTAATGCTGTAGCTGTTGTTACGTTTGTAGCTGCTTTTATTAAGTTAGCTACGAATGTATCTCTTGCTACTGCTAAACCATGAACAGCTTTTCTTTGATATTCTTCTTTTAATCCTGGAACTGATTGAGCTTCGTTTACATCATCAACATAGAAAGCAAAGTAGTTTGCTTGGTCTATTGTTAATAATTGTCCTTTGTCGCTCATTTCTTCGATAGAAATTTCTGCTCCTGTGTATTTTCCTATTGTTGGTTCTCCAACTCCTAATATTTTAACTGATTGTGCAAATTTACAATCTCCTTCATAAGTTCTTAAACAGTTTGCTACTAATTTAGTTTTTAACTCTAAATCATCTTGAATTTTTTTACTCCATATACTTTGTATAAAATTTGATACTGCCATTTAAATCATCCTTCCTTTTTTTATAAATTAGGAATTATGAATTACCACTTAGACATAGAGTTTTCTACTGCCTTATATAAAGCAGGGTTTTTATCGAAATCTGCCTTAGTGAATTTTAAAGCTTCATCTCTTGTATAAAAGTCCTTAACTCCACTGTCTTTGCTTGTGTTATTCTTCATACTTCCCATTGTTTCTACCTTTGGCTTAGGTTTAATTTGTGAATATAATTCATATTTTTCTTTAATAGACAATGAAGGATTTAACTTACTTGAGAACTCAACAAAATCATTGTCTTGAAGTACTTTGTCTCCTACTCCGATTTTAGCAAGTTCTTTTCTTGCTTCTTCATTTTGTCTATATTCAGCTAGTCTTTTAAACGTAGCTCTTTCTCTTGGTGTCATATTATCTACACCAATTTCAGCTAGTCTATCTACTTCTTCTACTACTTCTTCAAACCCTGATGAAATAATATCGTCTGCTTCTGCTCTAGCTAATACTTCTACATCTCTATCTGAGTATGTAGGCTCTGTTGGAATATTAATTCCTTTCTTTGTATAGAAGTCTGCAAAAGTATTTGTTAATGCTTCTACATCTTCTTCTCCTGTGCCTGCTTTTAAAACAGTTTCAAGCCTTCCGTATTTCTTTTCATAGTTCTTACGGATTTTAGCTTCTCTTCTTGCTAATTTCTTAGCAATCATTTCATCTACTTGTGCTTTAGTAAATGTTTCCTCTACTGGCTCTGTAATAGTAGGCTCTGCTACTTGTTCAGCTCCTTCAAGTGTTTCTTCTGTAGTTTCCTCTACATTTTCAGTAACTTCTTCTGTTACTAGGTTTTCGTTTTCTTCAAACATATTTTTTACCTCCTATTTTTTCGTGTGAGTTTGCTTCTCACTATCCATACAGTTTATTGACTTAAATGCTTGGTCTGATTTATCCGTATTTCTACGGCAAAGTTCCAATTAAGGAACAGATTATATAAAAAACACTTGCATTATCTAATAAAAATTAGAATTACAAGTGTTAATTATTCTACTGGTACTGCTTCTTGTTGTTGCATTGCTTCTAACATTTGGTCTGTTTGAGCATCTGGGTCTTCTGATAAGAATTGCATTGCTCTTTGTTGCATTAGTTGTGCTTGTGCGTTCATTTCAGCTATTCTTTGTTGTTCGTCTTCATAGTCTTTTATTACTTGTTCAAGCTTTTGTTTTGGCATTGTACTGTCATCATCTAAAGCCTTTACATATACTTTTAATTGTCCTATCATTTCTGGGCTAAAGTATCCACCTTTTAATAAGTTCTCTAATGATAATTCTTGTGCGTATTTATCAAAAGCTCCTTTAGGTGTTATGTCTACCTTTACCATTCCTTGTAGTTCTTGTAATGCTGATTGTGGTACATCTACTAGTTGTATTGTTGTTTCTCCTGTCATTGGATCTACTACTTCTTCTTCTAGCTTAATACCATCTTGGCTATATACTGTTATCATATCTAGCCATATACGAGCTAAGTCTTCTACAAAGTTCTTGTATGATTCTTTTTGCTCTGTCATTGGGCTTTGTGAAGCTTGTTGTACTGCTAAAATTGCTCTACCTGATGCATCTTCTGGGTTTACTTGTCCTGTTGCTATGTCTCCTGCTCCTGCTAAGTCTCTTGTTACTTGTATTAAGTCTTCTTGTAATTGTTTAACGTCTGGACTCATTTGTGCAGGTGGCAATGTACTTACTACCTTTGCTACATCATCTACACTCATTCCTGTTACTTTAACAACTCCCCCAACTTGGTTTAATGCTGTTGGATTTGCTATCTTATCTACTGCTGCAATCTTTTGTGGATATGCTTGGTATTTAACTGTTAATACACGTCTTACTTCTGTTCTGTTTACTTCTATTTGGTTAGGGATTAAGAATCTTACTTCTCCTTCTCCTCTTGCAGAGCCTTCTTTCTCTTCCCAATTAAAGTGTGCTACTGGATAATATGTTAAGCCTGTATCTACGTCTTCTTTTATTGTTAGCCATCTTGTAGCCATTGCATAGTGTACTGTTCCGTCTTTCTTATACATCTTTGTAACTATTGTTACCATGTTATCTAATTCTTCTTTAGCTGCTTCGCCTGACTCTTCAAATGTGTCATTGTCTCCTATAATGAAGTTTGTTTTCTCTTCGCTTAATCCTTCATTTAAAGCCATTTCTATTGCATTAGATACTGGCATACGTTTACGAATTAATATATATGGTTGTGCTTGTATATCGTCGTCGTTCTCGTTTCCATAATAAATATCATTTTTCTTTATGATTTCATTTACTGGTGTTTGTTCTTCTAAGTCATAAGTAACATACATAATACCTTCATCATTTATAGCACTATCTTTTGTTAGTCTTCTGCCTTTGAAGTCCATCTTGTCTTTTTCCCATATACGACTAGCTTTCTTATTAAGCATTTCGCATATCTTTTCTGCTTGTTTCCTAAACTCTGAGTTTTCAAAGTTCATGCTAGAATAATTGATAGCATATAAATTGTCGTGTATTACCCCTACTTTGTACTTAACAATAGGTTTAATAAAGTTCTTTTGTACTGGCTCAACGTCTCCTAGCTTAGCTCCTCCCCATTGATTACCGTTGTACATACGATAGTTTCTGTCTGTGTCTACGTATATTCCTGTTAGTCTATGATAGTTTCTTCCTTTTTCGTATAGAGTCCATATAGGACTTTCTAATATTTGTTCTTCGTTCATGTTCCACCACCTATTCTATGTCTTCTTGTCCTGCTTCTGTTCCGTCGTATCTTTCAATGTTCTTTAATATAGCTTCAAGTTTATTCTTTTCTTTCTCTGCTTCTTTCTTCTCTGTGTGTTCTTTATATATTGTCATTGGATTTAACTTGTTTAGATCTGGTGCTTTTATTGTTTCTCCCTTTGCTATTGTCTGGGCTGTTTTTGCACCAATAAAAAAACATACTATGTTTAGTATGCTTACTGTTGCTATTAATAATATAGTTTCCATTCTATTTACCTTCTTTAACTTTCTTAGAAGCTTTCTTTTTAGCTTCCTTAACTTCTGGTTTGTTTTCTCTAGCTTTTAAATATTCTCTTAATACTGCTTTTTTCATACTTTCCTCCTTTTAACTTCTTTTTTATATTTATCTACTATTTCATTGATAAAATCATTAATACTTGAAACTAAATCGCATACCATTTCTTCGTTAAAATTAGGTACATTATATAGTCCATATTCCCATATATAACAATGTGTTAATTCGTGTTTTAATGTTTTTATTTGCTGTTCTTCGCACATTTCTTTATTTATATATATTAAATGCTCTGACTTAATTGTTACTCCAAATACATAGTATGCTTCTTCTGAATATTGAGATTGATATATATCTATTAACTCTTGTTTTGACTTTTCTTCTATTTTCCATTTGTCTTTATTTATTTCAAAATACATATATCCTCCTTATACTATTGTTATTGTTTCTCCATAGTCGTATTGTGTTTCGCTTTGTCTTTCTATATTGAAGTGATATTCACTATTCATTACTATTGCTTCTGTATCAAATACAACTTGTTCTCTTATATGGTGTGCAATAGCTAAGCCCATCATTTGGTCGTCGTGTCCGCCTTCTGGTGCTTCTATCCTTCCTTTCTCATTCCTAATTATCGTTAAAAGCTCCTCTAAGGTGTCTTTGTCGTTTATGCTGTCTGTTTCTTCCCTTACTATCTGAATTAGCTTAGAAATGATTGTAGGACGTGTGAGAACAGTTGTTTTAAATCCAAACCTTTTCTCTGTCTTTCCTGTGTATGTATCTACTGCTTCCCTTACATATTGATTGTTGTAACCTAGTCTTTGTAATTCCATTATAGGAAAGCTATCGAAGTTTGCTTCTATTCCTATTAATGCATCTTTGTAATATTTACCTAAACAATACATTTGCTTTGTGTATTGGTCTGGATCAAACTGTTGTTTTAATGTTGCTACTTGTTCGCCTGTTCTTGCATCTATTACATGTCCTGTGAAGTAGTCGCTGCCTTCTCCTGCTGTATCTCCACCTATTGCATACTTAGTCATCTTAGGTACGTTAGGCACTTGATATATCTTTATATAGCCGTTTGTATCGTTCTGCCATCTTATATTAGTTATTCTTAAGCCGTCATAATCATATAAGAAGTAACCTGTTTTAATAGGCTTTTGTATCGTTTGTAATCTTGAAAGTAATTTCTCTGTATCAAATACATTTTCTCCTGATAATAAAAACGCTTCTCTTGGTGTACATGGATACTCTTGCTTTATTAATCGTTTATCTATATAGCCTTCATACTTCTTGTAATACCAATATAATTGCTCTAATTCTAGTTTCTTGTCATTCCATAGCCATCTTATTCTTTCATGTATCCACTCATTGCCTTTATTCATACTATCAACAAACTCTTGTTTTATTGTTTCACTAGGAAAGTTTATTCTGTATTCTGGTGTCTTCCACCACTCATAGAAGCAATTAATATGCACTCCACTATCCCACATTTTTTGATAGTCATTATAGCCGTTTGCTGTACTTTCATATATCTTTATACAGTTCTTTGTAAATGCTTCTCCTAATGCTGCTTGAATACTTGCTATGCCATCTTTCCAGAAAGCACATTCAGAACCATGAAAAAAGTTGACCGTCCTAGAACGACCAACGTCTTTTGTTGCTGTATCTACTGCCCAGCTACTATTTATCTTTTCAAATAACAATTGTTTCCTGTTATTAAACTTCTCTGTTGGCTTTATTGCTTCTGGTAGTTGCGAATAAGGATACTTAGCTTTATTTTGGAATATTGCTTCTGCATTGTCGCTCTTATCTGCTAATGTAAAACCCTGAAAGTTCTTGTTTAATATGCTACATGATAATTGATATGCTGTTACAACTGTTGTAAATCCCTGTTGTCTTCCCTTTAATACAAGTAATGATATATCTGTTATAAGTCCTTTGTTAAAGTCCTCTATTGCTTTATTTAATGTATTAACAAACTCTTTTTGTACATTGTTAAGGAAAAACGGCATTGTTCTTTGTTCTTTATCTACTACAATAAACAATAACTCTATTAGTCTTTCTGGTCTTTCCTTTAATTCTTGTAATAGTTCTGCATTTTCTATTAACTCATCTACTACTGCTTCTCTAAACTCTTTGTCTTGTTCTATACTGTGCGTATTATTCCATTTTTCTTTTCTTCTTTCTATTAGATAATCTGCTGTATATTTCATAGTACATCTTCCAATTTCTTTTTAACTGATACGTCTATATTTTCTTTTGGCTTTTCGCCTACTGTATCTCTTATTGTTTCAAATGCTTTAACATTGCCTTCCATTGCTTGTGCTATTAATGAAAGACTTATTTTCTCTTGTGTATTGTCTTGTGATAATAACAACAACAACTCTTGTTTTAATGTCTTTCTTTCTGCTTGTGCCTTATTACTAGCAATAGCTCCTTTTCTTGCTATTTCTTTGCGTTCTCGTTGTGTTCTGTCTTTTAGGTTAATAAGGTTTTGTTCATTTGCCATTGTTACCACCTCTCTTCTTTATATAAGCATAACTAGGATATGCTTTAATATCTATGACTAAAACTATATATATTTATTTGCGTTAGGAGTGATTTATTATCTATTAAATACCTAGTATATTAATATTTTTATATAAACCCTTTCATTAAAGGCTTGTTTTGTTTTGCTGTACGTTTATATTCTTTATATCCTTTTACGTTTCCATCTGATTCATAATCAGGGCATTGTGCTACTGTCATATCTTCATAATAAGTTACTACTATTCCGTTTTTCACACTCTGCTTTACAGTTAGGACATATTTCTTTAGCAAATTCTTTATAAGGATTCATGTTGTCGCCCTCCTTATCTTGTGTTACCAAATTCTCTACTTAATTGATTTTCTAATATTCTTATTTGTAGTTTTAATGTATTTATATATTCATTATTTGCATTATATTTAACCTCTGCCATATCTCTTTCAAATCTTAGTTTAGCTATATCTTCATAGCCGTATATTACTGTATTAATTAATGTTACTGGCATGTCTTCTGCTCTTAGTTCTAATGCCTTTTTATTTATCGCTATCTTATAATCTCTTTCTTTAGATGCTTTATCGTATCCGTTATGTGCTAATGTTTCTATTGCTTTATCTAGTAATGCTCTTTTTTCATTTAATTCAATTAATAGATCCATAGCTTTTTCTCCTATAAATAAAATAAGCAGATACCTACCTGACCTATTAAGTAGATACCTGCTGTATATCGGAATCGGATTTATTTTCCTATGTGAATTATATCACATAATATTACAAAAGTCAATATTTGTTACCGATTTTCTAGTACTTTTATTAATATTTTAAAAATATATTACAAAATGTCTTGCAATATTACTTTTTGTCGTGTAATATAAATCTCGTACCACACAAAACAACTCAAAGGGGATTAATAAAATGAACTTACAACAAATCAAATTAGCAGTACAAGAAAGAGAAAATAAAAACTATATTAACTATGTATGTGATGATGTATTAATAAATGAACTAATTGATGTAGCAAACGAATATGATTTAGATTATACAGATATTTTTGATAATGTTATTACCTTAGAAGAAGTTGAAGATATGGCATTAAATGAGCTTAAATCTGGTGGTGTTCATAGATTAAAGTATTTCTTAGGATCTATAATAGATACTCCAATGGATAATGAATATTACATTATAGACGGATATGGTAATATTGACGAAATACGGTTACTAGATATTAAAATATGGATTGAAGAAATAGAAAAGCAAATTAAAGACAACGAATAAGTTGTCTTTAATTATTTTTTAAAAATTTCTTTCTTACTCTCCCAACGACTTCCAGACTTTTGGAAAAAATTTCCCAAAAAAGTATTGACATATGTCCGACATAGTATTATAATGGATTTAACGAAAGGGAAAAGATGGAAAAAATGAAAAAATTAGATTTTGAAAAAACAATAACTATAACTAAAGAATTAGGAAGATTTGAAACAATGTATCAAATTAATTATAAAAACTTATCTAAAGAAGTTGAAAACGACAAACAGCTAAACATTCAATTCCCAAAAGGCGACTTCAAAATAAGAATGAAACAAATAAAAGATTTAGGATTTGAAGTTGTTGAATGGATTTGGACACCAGAAGAAAATGCTCCTATATTTTCAAAATATAGAGCTATTATAGAAAGAGTTTAAAGGAGGTAAAGTAAAATGAATTATTGGTTAGATGTATTATTATGTAGTGGAGTAGTAGTATTAGAAGTAATAGGAGCTATAATAATAGGCTTATTAATACAAGGCATAGTATATTGGACTACTGGAATAAGTATAGCAAAGAAAATAGACAAGTTTTTTATATGGTTAGAAGAATATTTTAATAAAGTATTTTATACGGAGGTAAAATAGAAATGGCAAAGAAAAACACAATAAATCAAGCAAAGTACGACAAAGAACATATAGAAAGATATTATTTAAAACTACACAAAGAACACGACAAAGACATTATTCAGGCAATAGATCCAGATAATAAGCAAGGCTCTATAAAAGCATTATTAAGAAAAGCAATAAAAGACAGTAATTAAACTGTCTTTTTTTCTAACTCTTCTATTCTTAATTCTAGTAATCTTTCATATTTTTCTTTATCTTCTATTAGTTTATCTCTATTTTTTATCATTGCTTCTAAGTTTCTTATTTTTCTATCTTTTTTACTCATATAACCAAACATATTATTTCCTCCTTTCTATATCTATTCTTATTTGCTCTATAATTGCTTCACATTGCTTTTTTCCACTAACTATATACTTACATTCCTTTGGCTCTTTCCAATCGTTCTCGCCCATTCCTGTGCATCCTAGACATATGTTATTTGCTATTGCACTTTTGCATGGCTCTTTTAATTCTTTATACATTTTTATCTCCTATATACTCGCTCATTTTTCTAATTGCTCTATTTCTTGTGTCGAATACATATTTCTTATCTTTATCTATCATTTTTGCTATTTGTGTTAATTCGTTTCCGTATTCCTTAATTAAATTGATTACTTCTAGCTCTTTTTTATTTAAAACACGTTCTGCCATATTTACTGTATATATCTTGTCTTCTACTTCTAGTATCTTTTCTTCTGTTTCTCTTATCTTTAAAACATGTCTTTCTACTTTACTGCTTACAGCTCCCTTACTTGCACCGGTGTTATGTCCGTATGTAGCAATTAGCTTTGTATTGTATTCCAATAGATCAATTAATTTACTATGTAATTTATCTGATTGCTCTATATTTCTTTGATAGTTTTCAACTAACTTTCTCATTTCTTCCATACACATACCTCTTATAAATAATTCTTTCCAAAGACTTTTAAAAAGTCTAAGTCTGGATATTCTTCTATAAACCTTTGTTGTGCTTCTTGTTTTAACTTTGTATCTGTAAAATAGTTTCTATGTACTGCTAACTTGCCTATTCTGTGGCAATGCGGACAAAGATAAACCTTTAGTCCGAATTTTTCGGACAGTTTCCTATTTGCCGTGCCGTATATTACGTGATGCTCTTCTGATGCTCTACCCTTACATAGATAACAAGTTTCTCTTTCTATTTGCATAATTGATTTCATTTGTTACCCCCCACTGTTCAGCCATTGCTTTTGCTATTCCAGGAAATGTTTTACTTCGTTCAACACTTGAATATTTGACTCCAGTTTTTTTCCTTCTTTCTCCATTTGAACTAAAACTTCCAGCATTAACAAAAGGAATTATGTTTTCTGTTATAATCTTAGTTGGCTTTAATTCTGGCAAACCTTTTAACCAAAGATAAGTAAGTTTTGAATAAGGCTCTCCAAATTGATATGGTTGTATTCTTTGTGTTTCTTTCGGTAAATCAATTACTTTTAAAGGTCTAGGATTTTCTATTGCAATTCTAGGACAATCACAATTATAAAATTTCATAAAAAACTCTTTGGCTGCTATTCCTTTTTTTAATCTTTCTTCATCAATTTCCCCTTTTTTAGGGTACATTCTACAAGCTCCAGCATTAGACATATATGTACATGGTGGGAATGCTATAATCATGTCCCATTTTATTTTTAATAGTTCTGTTACGTCTTGTTGTAAGTGCCATTCTGGATGTCCTCCACTACAAGGAATAATATCGCAACTATATGCTTCATGCCCTAATTTTCTAAATTCTTTTGTTACTGCTTGGCTTTCTTCACAAGCTACTAATACTTTCATTTATTACCTCCTTGTGTAATATTTCACATACTACTTAAAAAATTTTTTCCTCAACTTCTACGAGGATTCCTTCGCCTTCATAAAACTTCTGATCCAATTCGTGTACAAATTTTTTATTATCGTCCTGTATTAAATAATCTTTCATTCCGTCTTCAATCATTTTTGCAATCCAACTGTGATTAGATATATCTAAATTACTATTAAAGTACATTGTTATTTTTACAGGTGTTTCAAATAGTTTTTTAGGAATTTTTTGACTATATAATGCACATTGTGTAAGGCTATGAAAATAGTCTGCTGCTGCTTTTCTTTTCGTCCAATGCATAGTTGCATATAATTTATTAAAACTATATTTCCCTATTTCTTTTTTTGTCATAGGTATTTCAAATGATATTTTCATGCGTACCTCCATATATATTTCCCTGCTGTTTTACGTTTGTTGTTGCAAGCCTTATGAACATTAGGTTGTTGTATCCCTAATTCTCTTTGTATATCTGACATGCAATCCCATGTTTTTATATACCTTCCTTGCAAATCATACTGGTTTACTTTTATTGATTTATAATGCTCTTTACTTTTAGCTCTTTTAATGAGTCCAGTTGAAAGCCCATGCCTTACATTTTCGCTTCCAGTATTCCATTCCAAGTTGCCGAACGGTATTGTTTCCGTTTGTTTCCGTCGATATGATTCACTTCTGGTTTATTCTCTGGATTTGGTATAAATGCCATTGCTACAAGCCTATGTAATAAAAATCTTTTTGCTTTGCCTTCTTTGTATAGAGTAACTTTCAAATATCCTTGCTTATCTCTTTGTGCTTTTAATATTCTTCCAGTTACTTTGTTCTGAATATATCCCTTATCATTTACGAGATAATTTTCGAATCCGTTTTATCTCTTCTTCCATCAACTTCCTCCAATCTATACCTTTTAAATCTTACTGGCTTTCCATATCTATTTTTCTTCTTAATCCACTCAGAAGAAAAACTATAGCCTTGCTCTCTTAATTCTTTTAGTCTCGCTCCAAATTGTAAAATCCCTAAATCTACTACGGCTTCATAATCGGAAATTGATCCAAAGTCATTTAAATATTTTATAATTTGTTCACGTTGATTCATATTATTTACTCCTTACTATTCATATAAATATAAATATTCGTCTTCAATAAGCTCTTGAGAAAAAAAATCTTTGTCTCCCAATTTATACCTTTTGCAAATTATATAATGCCCAAAATGATATGGAGATTCTGTTTTTTTAGTTAAAACTTCTATATTAAAATTGTTTAATATTTCTTCATTAATTCTTCTTTGTGTTCTTATGTGGTTTTCTAAGATTGCAACCGTCTTATATAATTCTTTTACCGTCTTATATAATTCTTTTTTTGTTGGTTTGTTCATTATTCCTCCTTCGCCCCTAAAAATCAGGGGCATTTATTTATTTACTAAGTTGTGATATAATTTTCGTGTGTTTATTTTTGGCGACTACTTTTGTAGTTGCTATTTTTTTTCCAACCAATTGTAAAAAGGCACGTCTACTGTTTTATATCCTTTTTCCTGATTATCTATTTTCTTTAGGTTATTAAATAAAGCTGTGTTGAAGTATGCGTATTTGTCTGTTACTTCTTCACTTGTATTGATTAAGATATAATCTATTACTCTTTTAACTTGGTCTGTTCTGTATGTCATTAAAGCAGTAGTTATTAAGTCATTGTATTTACTAGATTCTTCTTTGCTTATATAACCTAAAGTAATTAACCTTTTAGTTTCTGGCAGCTCTTCTTTATCATTATTCAATGTATTATTAGATGTATTATTAACTGTATTATTATCTATTAACTTTTCTTCTATAGGCTCTTTAACTTTAGTTGTAGACCTCTTTAACTTTTCTTGTACAGGGTCTTGAACTATTCTTAAATACCTATTTAATATTTCTTTACTACCTTCTCTGTAAATTAGTTCGCTTGTTATATATCCATTTTCTATTAGCTTACTAATCCACTTGCTTACACTTGTTTTTGATACCTTATACAAGCTTGCGAAATATTCGTTACCTGCCCAACAATACCCCTTCTCATTACATAAAGCCGTTATCTCTCCATATAGCAACTTAGCATTTGCAGGTAGTTCCGTATCATACCGAACATTTGCGGGAATAATTGCGTAATATGATTTTTTTAGTTCTTCCATTTTTCTCCCCTACTTTGCTTGTGTCATTTTTTCGTATGCTTCTTCTATTAATTGACTAACAAAAACATATTTCTTGTTGTTTGGGTTTAACTCTGAAATCTTGTTTAATAGCTCGTATGCTTTACAACTAATTGCTATTGATTTATATTTGCTCATAATACTTATTGTCTCCTCTCTATCGTGATATTATATATTTTATACTTAATTCGAATTTATTTCAATACTAATTGTATTTATTTTGTTTTAATACTACGTTTTGTTCTATTGCGTACATACTTATCCAATATATTTTCTTCTGCCTGTTCTATATTTTTATTTGCTTCTGCTTTAAAATATTCTATACTGTGTTTCATTGCGTTACGGATCACTTTAGCTTTTTGTATACAATTGCTACAATAATCTACTGTATGCTTATATAATATAAGACTTTCTATTTTACTTACTTCTTTTTTACACAAATCACATTTATATATAATCATATGTATTACTCCTTTACTTCTTCAATATCTCCAGGATTTCCGCCTACTCTAACATAATAAGGCGTTTCGTCTATATAACAACTTTTACAAGAGCATTGAATAAAAGTGCCTTTTTTATCTCCTTCTATTATGTCTCCACATAATTTACATTTTATTTTCATATTATTTATTCCCTTTCTCTAGAATTTCTTTACAAAAGTCTAAAACAGCTCTTTGTTCATATTTAGCAATTCTTAAATCTTCACTATCTGTATCATATATTTCTAAATCTTCTTCATCTAAATTGCTTTTCTTATTCTGTATAACTGATATAGGGATAAAATCGTTAAAACTAAATTTAACCCCATTTATAAGTAATCCCTCTGTTGACATTATTACTGCATATTTTTTATAATTCTCATTTTCTTTTTGTAACTCTTTATATCGTTTTAGCATATTTCCTAGTGCTTGTATTTCTTTGTTTGATATTTTATTAAATTTTCCTGATTTTACAGGTTTATTTATAAAGTCTTCTAATACCTTTATATCTTCTTCCATATCTACTCACTTTCTACTAAAATAGGACAAAGAAAATCAAAATCCCATTTACTTTTTCTTCCACATTTTGAACATTTATAATAAACAAAATCTGTATCTTCAATAAAACTATTACTGCTTACTAATTCATTCCCACATTTACAATAGCAAAATGTAGATTGTCCTATTTTTAGTTGTTTCTTTTCAAATTTTTCTCTCTTTGTTTTCTTTTTAAATATATTTAAAATTATAACCACCTCAATTCTTTACACTTTTTATTTATTGCTTGTAGTTCTTGCATAGTTTGTACTCTATAAGTAGTTCCTCTTAAAAAGTGATATTCTATTTTTTTATATTGTAATAAAAATTGAATACTGCTTATATTATCAACATAAGTAATTTGAAATTTGTTTTTTATAACTTTGTACCCTAATTCTTCGAAAAGCTCATCAGCAGTTTTTTCTTTTATATCTTCCATCTAGTCCTCCTTATATTTATCAAAATTATATATTTCTTTTAAATTTAGTTTCTTTAATATGTTTCTTAACCCAACTATGTATTCATCAGTTAATTTATAACCACTATGTAAATAATCTAATATTGCTTCATTTACTATTTCTTGTAATATACTTAAATCACTTTTATCTAACATATAACCTCCTAAAACACATATTCTAATGATTTATATTGTTCTCTTGTAACTATTGATTTAATTCCTTTTAAATCTTTTATTCCATAAGTTATTCTTCCTACTGTTATATAATTTTTACATATTTTACTTACATATTCTCCATTTACATAGTCGCCTACTTCTATTAAATCTATTATGTTTTTGCTATGTTTCCACTCGCTTATTACTTCATAAGCTAATGGCATTGTCATTTCACTATTAAGAATATCAAAATAATAATTATTGTATTCTTTATTAATAGCAACTAATTTTCTTATTCCTTTTTCAGTTCTAAAATATTCTCCGTACTTCTATATTCATTGTTTATTCCTCCTTTAATAAGTCTTTAATTTCTCTTATCTCTGCTTTAATTATTCCAATACTAACTCCCATATAAATTATTAATCCTATTGTCATTGCATATAATAATCCTATTTCATTCATTCTAATCTATCCTTTCAAACTTATAATACTTCTAATAAGTATTTTGTATTTTTTGTTTGTAATGTTATTTCTCTTATTTCTGATGTATTTATATATCTTCCATCGCTATCTCTTTTTATTGCTACAAACGGATAATTTAAAATAAGTTCTCCTGTTTCGCCTATCCATTCTTGTGTATGTGCTGTATTTGTATCTATTATTTTTACTTTCATTTATCTTACCTCCTCAAACTTATAATTTAATCCATCTACTTTTACTAGCTTTGCTATTTGACTTTCAAAGTCATTACAACCGTTTTGATTTTCTATATCACACTCTTCTTTTGTGCAAGGCATATAGGCACAATCTCTACATCTTTTCATAGCTTTCTCCTTAATATCTTAGTTCTAATAACAAATCTTCTTGCAGCTCCCTTTGTTGCCTTCTTTGTTCTTCTGTCATATATTTAGGCTTTTCTATTTTATAACCGAACCTATCATATACTTTTTCATTTCTTTTACGTTTATATTCTTCATACTTTCTTAAATCTTCTTCTGTCATAGGTTCTAAATCAATTTCTAGACAATCTTCTTCTATCTCTGGTAGGTCTATTTCTGTTACTGGTGTTATAGACTCTGTTGTAACTTGTGCTATTCTGATTTTAAAATTCTTTTTATATTCTCTTAATTCTTCATTTATTTTTTCTCTTTCTTCTTCTGATAATTGTTCTAACCAATCATGGCACATTCTACAACAAACACTTCCGTTTTCTACTGTTGTTGATCCGTTCTTTTCTTCTTGGTGTTAAATGATGTAAAGTTAATTGGTTCGCTATACTTTTACCTTTATATATTGCTTTTTTAGGTTTAGGTCTTTTAATTGTTCTAATCCCTTCATGTATCATACATTTTCTACCGTATTCTTTTTCTAATTGTTCTCTTACTGTTTTGTTTGATTTACTCATACCATTGTTCTCCTATACTCTTTTTTGATAATTATTATTAAGTATCTTCTCTACTGTATATCCTCTTTTTACCCTATCTGAAATTGTTGCTGCTGGAATATTAAGTATTCTACCCCATTCAGCATAAGTATGTTTTTCTCCATTAAATTCAATATATTTATTATTTCTTTTATTGTTTTGCTGTTGTATATTAGTTATCCATCTACAATTACTAGGTTCATAGTTTCCATTTACATCTATTCTATCTATTGAAAGTTCTTCTTTGTAACCGTTTTCAATTGACCATTTATAAAACAAATAAAAATCATTCAACCATTCTTCACATATTTTTATTCCTCTTTCACCATAATTTTTATATGCCTTACACTTTTTGTTATAGCACCTGTGTTTCATTTGATTAAATGTTTGTGCTATTCTCTTTTCGTTATGATCTTTATATCTCGTATGTAATGCTATTAATTTTATTGCTTTTTCTCTTGATGTATCTCTATGTAAACAACCACAACTTTTAGTGTTTCCAGTTGCTAGTTTTTCACTTGTAACTTCTATATAATTTCCACATTCACATTCACATAACCAAACTGCTTTTCTTCTTTTATCTGTATATAAATATTGTATAACAGTTAATCTTCCATATTTTTCTCCAGTTCTGTCTTTATAATAATGTAATGTTCTTTTTGCGTTTCTATTTTTACTCATACTTAACACCTCTTTAAAATTAATGTATCTAATTGGTTTTCTAGCTTTTCCTCTGGTGTCAAATAAGTAGTAGTCTTAAAGTCTGTTTGAGTCCATTTGTCTATTGTTGTTCTATATTTTCTTCCGTTCTGGACACGAAACTTCTATTAAGATAAATTTCTCGTATTCTTTTATCTTCTTTTCATTTGCTTTTAATGGTCTCATATCTATATCCTTTCCACTATATCGGCTTTGATAAGGTCGTATAATACAATGTTTGCGTTTTTATCTCCTAAACATCTTATTTCTCTTGTTTTTAAATCTATTTCTATACAATCTACATAATATTTGTTTTGCCATACATACATTGATATTTTTGACTTTGTTTTTAAGAAAAATCCAAACTTCTCTAACTCTTCTAAATCTATTTCTTCTTTTATTTTTAACATTGTTTTTACACCTTCCAAATTATTCTAATATATTATTCTACAAGTATTTGTAAAATCCTTCTAATTTCTTCTAATTTTTTCTAAAAATAAAAGGACACCTCGTAAGTCTTGAAGTGTCCTGCTTTGCTGAATTTATTTAATTAAAATGGTAAGTCTGAATCGTCAAAAGGTGGTACAAAATTATCACTTGGAAAACTATTTTGATAACTTTGTTTTTCGTTTTCTCCTAACTTTTCGTAATATGCTCTTAAAATTTCGTCATTAATTATTTTTCTTGCTTCTGCTGTAATAGGAAAGCATATATCGTTATATTCTCCGTTTGCGTTCTTTCTGCTTGGCATAGCTGTAAATAAGCCGTTACTTCCTTCTATAATTCTAATTCCTTTTACTACAAAACACTCTTGTATTGTAATACTTGCACTTCCTTTTATTTTACTGTTTCCTTCATTTACATAAACTGTCGCTTTAACGTTCATTTTATAATTCCTCCTTTATTAATTTAAGATAATCTAATATTTTTTGTAATTCGTCTTCACAATCCCAATCTAAATATAAAGCTTTGTATAGATCCGTTTCATATTCTCCGTTATGATTCCAACCATTTAATACAATTTTTATTGAAAAATACTTGACGTGTGATGCAAAATCTAAGAAAATATCTATATCCGAAATATTTGTAATTTCTAATGTTAGCTCAGTAATTGCCGTTACTAGAGCTATTTTTTTATTCATCATTGTTTTTTGCTCCGTCCTATTAAATTAGATAACTCTTTACCTATAATAATTCCCTGACTATATGTTAAATCTTCAATACTTAATGCTTTAAACTTATTTAAGTAGTATTTTAATAGTTCGTCTGCATTGCCGTTTTTAATCTCTGCATATTTAGTAGCCAACTCGCAAATTAGTTCAATATTCTTTTTATCTATTTTAGGCTCTTCTTCTCCGTCTGGTAGGTCTTCCCCTGCATAGATATATAAGCCTAGTCCATGTCTTGCTAATGCTTTTGTTAAGCTTCTTTGTATTGCCTTGTTTACATCAAAACTTGTTACACTCTCTACTGTTATTGACTTGTTTCTGTAGTCCATAACTGGCAGATATTCAATATGTTCTAGTCCTTCTATTGTTACCCCTGTTTTTACCCAACAAGTTCTACCGTCTGTAAAGTAGTTCCAACCATCATTATTTTCATATATAGTATATGAAGCTTCTGGATATTGCTTTTTAGCTTCTCCCCAAGCCCATGCCCAACTTAGATATGTTAAGCCGTTCTTCTTTTCTGTTTTATCATTTACATTTATTTTATTTAATGTTTCAAATACACTCATTTTCTTACCTCCTACATAAATAATTTAAATATTATAAAAATCAATATAACTAATACGGTAGTAATCCATACAGGGCTTAAAACCCATAACCAAGACCAATTAATAACTTTCAACAATTTCAACACAATAAACACTATCGTTAATAAACCGAGTAAATCCTATTCCTCCTGAATTATTATTATTACTATTATTATTCATATTTCTTACCTCCTATTTTCTTCTAGTTCTGCTTCAAATCTTCTATACATCTCTTCTTCTATTTCTTTCTTAGACTTGTAAGCAGAGTTATAACTTCTGCAAGCTACTACATAAGCTCGCCTTAATTCTTCTTCTGAAAGCTTATCTACTGTATTCATACTCTATCCTCCCAATATTGTATGTTTTGCTCTCTTTTTTCTCCTGCCCATACTTTATTTTGCATAGACTCTAACTCTGCTAATCTATCATTAAGTTCTGCTAGTTCCTCTTCCCATAAAGAAACTTTATGTTCAAAGTAAGGACAACATTTAATCTCACTTATTGCACTCTCTATATCTGCAATTGCACTTTCTAGTATTACAACCTCTTCATCGACTTCTAAATATCTCATATCATTTTCCTTTCTGTTGCAACTCTTTACTTATAATAATTGCAACTCTTTTAATTTCTTCTGTATTTGCTGTGCCATATACTCGAATCATAGCTACAACTCCTCGTTGAAAAATGTTTCATATATAGGTAATCCTAATTTCTTTTCTAATACCTTTTTGTTTTGGTCTGATACAGGAACTCGTCCACTCCAATACATATAAACACTTGCTCTTGAAAGATTTAATGCTTTCGCTACTTCTTCTGCTGAGATGTTATGATCTTCGCAAAATCTTTTGAACTTAATCGCCCAAACTGGTTTTCTCATTACTACACCACCTTTCGTAATTTTCTTCGTTTGTTTTACTACCTTTTGTATTACTGTTATGATTTTATTACTAATATTAATAAAAGTCAAGTACTTTTAGTAATATTTTTAAAAAACTTTTTAAAAAGCGACAAAAAGGTTATAATAGTAGGGCATTACAATACAAAATGTAATTTTAAAAGGAGAATTAATAATGAAAGAGTTTGGAGAAAGACTAAAGGAATTACGAATCAAAAGAAATATGACACAAGATGAACTTGGACTTATTTTTGAAACTCCTAAGAGTCAAAGTACTATTGGAACGTGGGAACGTGGGAATAGAGAGTGTAGTATGAGTGATTTAGTAAAGCTTGCTAAGTTTTTCCGTACAAGTACAGATTATTTACTAGGAGTTACAGACGAAGTTACTACTATTAATACATATAAAGAAGAAAATCCAAAAGAACTAAAAGACTTTTTAAATAAGAACAAAGTATTATTTAATGGAGCAGAACTAAACGACGAAGAAAAACAACGAATGATTGATATTTTAACAGGCTTATTTTGGAATAACTTTACAAATAAAAAATGAAAAATGAACAATTATTTTCTAGTTGTTTATTTTTTCTGAACAAATTTGAAACAAATATGAAGTCATTTTGTCTAATTAATTATTATATTGCCATAACTAACTATCTTTTGTATTCTTTATAAGAACACTCATTCTATTAGAACAAAAGGTGGTTTTAAAAATGCTCAAATTATCTAAAAAACATAATATAATCATAAAATTAGAAAATATGCCGAAAAACATATTAGGAATTTATATAGAAGTATTTGATAAACCATATATTATTTTAAATGAAATCTTACATAGTGATATGCACAATTTTATCTTTTATAGTTGTCTTTACTTTAAAGGGAAAGAGATTGCAGGTAAAATAACAATGCAAGACTTGGAGAAAAAGGACTTTATGCCTTTTATATATGCCAGAAAGATGAGTGATAAAGTTGGATAACTACGATATAAGAAACGTTCTAAAAGTTGCTTTATATGTTCGTAAATCACAGGCAGATATTGAACAAGAAAAAAAGGCTGCTGAACGTGGAGAAAGCTACGACACTTTAAAAAGACACCGAACTGAATTATTAAGGCTTGCTAAAAAACGTGACTATCAAATTATAGAAATATACGAAGAAATCGTTTCTGCCGATACTATTGAAGCACGTCCTGAAATACAAAGACTACTTAAAGATATACAAGATTATCTTTTCGACGCAATACTGGTTATTGATTACGACCGTTTAGGACGTGGAAACAAAGAAGATCAGGGTTATATAGAAAAAGTTTTAAAAGAAACAGAAACTTTAATTATCACTCCTTCAGAAATAATTGATTTAAACAGTGAGCAGGGAGAATTTACTGCCGATACTAAAAGCTTTATTGCTCGTATGGAATACAGAATTACAAAAAAGAGATTTAAAGAGGGTAAAAAAAGAAGTGTTGAACAAGAAGGAAAAGACATTTCAAACAAACAGCCTTATGGCTACTCTAAAGATATGGAAACAAAAAAGTTATATCCTAATGAATACGCACCATTTGTAAAACTTATATTTGAACTATACGAAGAAATAGGCACATTACATGGTGTTAGTGAAGAACTGTATAGAATAGGCATACCTACTGCTAAAGGTTGCGACAGATGGAGCTACCAAAGTATTAAAAGGCTTTTAAAAAATAAAAAATATATAGGTATGATGTTTTTTAATACACATAAAAAACGTGATTATGTAGAATGTTTTAATGCTCATGAACCTATTGTAGATGAAGAACTATTTAATAAAGTAAATAAAATGCTGCTAGACGTTAAAGACCATAAAACAAATAAAAGATTTGCATTGCAAAATCCATTTGCAGGTATATGTTTTTGTTTAAAGTGTAATTCTATTATGAAACTACATAATTTGAAGTATAAATATATAAGGTGCTCAAATTATCATTGTGATTGCAAGTTTATCAGATTTGAAGTCTTTGAAAATGCTGTTCTATCTAAAATAGGAGAAATTTTAAGAAGTATTGAAATAGATCCAGAAGAAGTAAAAACAAAAGACAACAAACTAGATACTCTTAACAAACAACTCGACCTATTATATGGGCAAGAAGCTAAATTACAAAAACGTGAAAAAAATATTTATGCTAACCTTGAAGACGAAACATATACAAAAGAAGTATTTAAGTTAAGACTTAATGAATTAAATATTGATAAAGAAGATTTAAAAGATAAAATTGATTCTTTATTAGAAATAATTGAATATGAAAAAAATCAATTAGACCGAATTACAAATATTGCTCCTACTATTCAAAATGTTTTAGACATTTATCAATTATCTAGTCCAGAGCAAAGAAACCGTTTGTTAAAATCTTTTATAAAAAATATTATTGTTTATAAACCTAAAAAATATAATGATGAATTACATTTAGATATATTTTTGAAAGATTAAGTACCTTTTTAAGGTGCTTTTTCTTTATTCTAAAATTGTACCATGTGACACCCAATGAATTAGGCGTACTATGGTGCAAATAAAATAACCTCGAAAAGAGAAAAGAAAAATAAAACAACACTAAAGAAAATAAAAAGAAAAGAGAAAAGAATCCCCCTAAAGAAAATATTTTCTATCTGTTTGAAAGCAACAGAAAAGAGTCCTCGTTCCCGACTCTAACCCCACAAGCTTTAAAATAGGCTTTCATCTCCTATTGTCTACTTGCACAGTATAAAAATAGATATTGCTAAATCCTGAAAAAGCAATATCTACTATATATAAAAATGTTAAAAACATTATTATAACTATTTTATTGTTCAGGATTATAATATATTATTCTACAAAAATATAAAAAATCCTTCTATTCTAAATCATATTTTTCAAAAATGTATATTTCGTATAAAATTTCTAACCTTCTTCGCTCCAATTCTATTAGCTCCCTTATCAAAGTTTCCATGATTAACCCCTTTGTGATGAATTTTACTTAATTTTAAGTTAAAAAAAGACGAGAAACAAGGTTTTACCCCTATTTCTCGTCAGATTTAGTTCTAATGAATTTTTCTTGTTTAGACAACTAAGTTATTGGCTTCAAAATAAAAAAAGCCTTAAATTTGATTTTAGGAGGTCATTATTTCACATATACTTTGTTATTATACTTTGCAGCTACCCAACCACTAGGAATTTTAATCCAAATGTCATTACCTACATTTTTTATGTCTTGGCAAGTAACCTTTGTTCCCTCTTTTAAACAACCTTTATTTGCACCTGATGAATAAGCATTAGCTTTTGCATTTGTTGTTAATTTTTCATAAGGTATTTGGTTGTAATTTGTTCCTGCACCTTCTCTTACTTTTAATATAACTTGTGTTGTATATGTAGTTCCTACTTTGTATGTTTCTTGTTTTGGTTCATCAAATTCAATAGGTAAATAAATAAATCCTTGAAATTTATAACTTCCATAGTTATAGCCTTTATTAATTTTCTTTGTATAGAAGTTTGTACTTTTCCATGCACTATTGCTTGTTAATATAGATCCGTCCGAATAAATTTCTTCTACTATTGCTACGTGTCCTGCACCACTATTAGACCAACAAGCAACTGCTCCTAATTTTGGTGTTTGTCCTCTTTTATAACCATCATAGCTTTCGCCTTTTGGAAACCATGTTTTTGCATTGCCTGTATATAGTTTAGGTTTAGTCCCTAATAACTCATACCAACGTCCCCAAGCATAGCAAGTACAATTTGGCATACCATAACCACATTTATAAAAGATATTATCACTATAATAATGTTTATCTGATTTACTAGGTGCTGTTAATCTTTTCACAAATTTAGCCATCTGTTTCTACCTCCATTTCAAAATTATCTACTTCGTCAATTATTTCTTCTGCTAATTTTTCTTCCATAATTACCCCTCCTTACTTTCTTCTTTTTTCTTTGTAAAAAAGTATGTAAATACTGCGGTGCATAAATTAGTAAACAATAAGAATACTGTTTCAAACATTGATTCATTTTTAAAAATAGATATAAATAATAAGGCAACTAATGAAAATGCAAACAGTAATGTTACGCAACTTTTTACATCTGTTAATGCTTTTTTCATATTAAACACCCCCTAACTTTCCATTATTTTTGTAGGTAATTGCAATAGTTCTGTCATTAATTGTTTTACTGTTCCGTTTCCGCCTAAATTCTCATATTGTGTAAACATTTCTTCTATGTTTTCTTTGTCTAATATAGAAAGTTCGCCTTTTGTTTCATATTCTCTATATCTTCTTATAAGCTCATTTCTTAATAATGCTTGCACTCCTTCTTCTATTGCCTTTTCTTTCTTTCTGTCTTTTTTGAATTTAGTAGAAATAAAACCTAATATTCCTCCTAATAATGTTGGAATTAAATAACTTACTATTATTTTTAATATTGCTATATCTTCCATTTGAAATTTCCTTTCTTTTGCATAATAAAAAGAACAACTATATAAGTTGTTCTTTAATCTACTAAAAATGTTTCACTAAATAATAACCATGCTGTTGTTGTAGCATTTGTATAGCCTGTTTCATCTCTATGTCTACTAAATTCTACTACTCCATCTGTATTTATAGTTATAAGCCATACGTTTCTTGTTGAACCTTGACATATTTTTGTTATTTGTTTACTAGGTCTAAATCCTGATGGCAAAGTAAATATAGTATATTCTGTTGCCCCTCCAGATATTTCTGTTTTAGGAGATACAAGACCTCTTATTTCTACTGTTTTACCTACTTTTCTGTATTGTGGAGTATTTGAAGCTGTATCATTATACGCTTTAAAAGAACTGCTTAATGTTGCGGTTTTCCAACCACTATCTTCTACCATTTGGTATTGTTTCCAACTAGACCAACCATTAATATATGTTCTAACATAGGTTTGAAAGTCATCTTGGTTAGCAACCCCAGACCTATACCATATTTGTTTTACTGCTTCATACCCAGAATGAATAACTTCTAACCAACCATTTGTTCCACTAGGAATATTTGTAGGTGTTACATTTGTATTAAAATAATATACCCCTGCTGTTGTATAATCGTTTAAATTAGTATTCGCTGTTGTAACTGTTTGTGTAGATATTGCATTTTCTATATTATTTTGCATTTGATTTAAGTTAGCTGCATTTAAAGCAGGTGATTTCCCATTTACAAAATTAATTTTATTCATAATTTTCTCCTTTCAATTTATTTATTGAATTTATAGCATTTACCATGAGCTTTGTACCTCAACTAAAATGCCACCTTTAAAAACTAATCTTCTCCATGTTTGTTCAGTAATTCGTCCATTACTGTCAACTGTTATACTAATTGGAACTGTAATATTTGTAGTTTGTCCTTCATAAGAGCCTATAGAATATGCTTCATATTCATTATTAAGTCCAATAGCATCTGCACTAACTGATATTGCATCAATTGAGCTTCCAGATATTGTTCCTCCAGATATTCTATTTCCACTCATTGTTCCAGAAGTTATTTTGCCTGCACTTATATTTGGTATATTATTTGAAGCTAATGTACCACTTACTGTTGAGGCTGGAACACTACATGTATTTTTTATTGTACAATTTTCAAATACTCCTTCTGTTGCAGTAATTTTCCCAGAAACACTAGCATTGTTACATTCCATATTTCCATTTGTATCTATTTTAAAATTACCGTTTGCAGAAACCGTACCATTAATATTAATCCTATTAGCGTCAATAGTAATAGCCTCTGCGGTTTGATTAATCTTTGAAATAATTTCATCATTACCCACCTTCTTTGACACAGTACTACTTATACTATCTGTTGTTTGTTTTATTTCACTTTTAGCTGTACTTAATTCTCCTTTTGTTGCGTATGTCTTTGATACTGTATTTGTTATGCTATCTGCTTTTAACTCTATTGCACTATTCATTTCTACTGTTGTTGAATAGTTTGTCAGTTTTGAATCTACACTTAAATTAATTTCTTGTTCTGTTCGTTCTATTTTTGAATTAAATTCTTCCTCTACTTTTAAAGTATTAATACTATATTCCATGTCAATATTAATGTCTTCATCAACATATACAGTATTGTTGCCATTAAATAGTTGTACGCTCCCTACACATAGAGTTCTTTCCGAACCATTTTTAGATATATACACTTTTCCATTTTCTATTTCTATATAGTTTATTACTGTTCCTAAAGGGTATAAATCGTCGCTTGGGAATAAGTCGTCACTTGGGAATAGTCCTTCGTCTATATAATCTGCAAAGTCTATATTTAATACTTTTGATTTATAAGTCTCATATTCTCTTGCTGTTGTACCATAGTTAAGCATTGGGTATATAGTTTTGTTTACTGTTGTTCCGCTAGGTATTTTTAATATTACTTGTGTTACTTTTTTGTCTTCTGTTATTTTTATTAGTCCGTCGTTTCCGACATATACTTGTGAAGTTGTTTCTCCATCAAAGTATTTCATTTCACAACTAAAACCACCTAAATTTAAGTAGTAGTTTGTATTTTTTTTAAGCACAAAAATAGGACTAGCATTTGTGCTACTCCCTGACAAGTTATATTCTATGTTTGCTAGTGCTGTTCCTTTCAACTTAATAGATCCATCTGGATTTTTAACAAAATTCATTCCTTCTATTGTTTCTGTCTTTCCATCATTTTTAATTAAGTTGTAGCCATGTGAATATATATTTATATTTGAATAGTTGTAACATTCAATTCCTGTTAGTGTTACTCTAGGTGCAATATTTTGTACGTTGCTTAAGTTTAATATTTTGCCTGTTGCTGTTCTTTTTTGATATTGACTATCTAAAATTTCATTACTTCCTACTAAATCTTTATTTAAAACAGGAGTATTATCTATTGTTTCTTGTATTATTTTAACTTCTAGTTCTGCTTGTCTTTCAATGTCTAATGTTAGGTTGCCTTCGCTATTTATATAATAAGCATTGATTAAAGCATTTTCAGACCATTCGACTAAGTTAGAATAGCCAAGTGGTACTGTTCCTGTATATTCTACATAATTACCAGAGTGACAACCCCAATACGTAGCTAATATATATCCACTAGTATCTAATTCATATTTCATTTATATACCTCCTACTCTGGCAAAGCATTTGTGCCATTGCCTACTGCAACCCACATAACAGATGAAGCTACTGTATTTGTTCTTCTAATACATATAGAAAATCTATCGTTATTTACATTGTATGCACAAGCATCTATTATGCTAGGATCTCCTGAAATTTTTTCTGTTTTCACTACAGGGTAACCTACAAACGGATAATTGTAATAAATTTCTTTAATTGTTGGTGTGTTCGCTGCTGTAGGTGTTATATTTACTCTTCCCCATTGAACTAATATAGGTTGTGAATTACCACC
>JAEIGA010003150.1_pt1 | contig 25969 bp, 22 predicted proteins | sample 9270691 | NCBI WGS metagenome assembly JAEIGA01 (sample SAMN17057246, study PRJNA624740) | gut metagenome | biome: biome; isolation source: fecal sample | host: Bos grunniens | place: China: Xizang | collected 2019
TGTTGTCAATGAGTTTGAATTTGATGAGTTGGCATTGGGCTATTTGAACGTCAAGTCTTTTGATGAACCATCAGAGGAATGGGCGTTGTTTGTTATGGCAAATCGCAGTAAGAATAATGTTCATCCTACTCATACGTTTGATATTGTGATTGGTCCTGTCGCTGATGATACAATAGCAACGCTGTTCCGTAACTTTGATGATGGTATCATTGATTTGTCTATGCTTGTGAATGGTTTGCGTTATAAGAAAATTTCGTCGCAATATTTCTTTCACTCGGCTGTTGCCATAAAATATCTTAAGAAATTATGAACAAGAGAATGCAATACCTTGTAGAGGGCATAACAAAGGATATAGTTTGTTTCCTGATGGATGAAGAGGAATATGAGTTGGCAGAGGCTCTTGGTGTTTTTTATAATTCCGAGACTTTTGCAAAACTTACAGATGAGGAGACTGGTCTCTACATTGAGAGTTCTTCCTTTGTCTATGAGATTTTGAAAAGCGAACTTAAATACGGCAAAATCCAATAGTTGTTAATACAATTATTTATTTTGAATAACAAACCGCGCGAGTAGTCATTGATGGCTACTCGCGCAATTCTTGTTAAATCCCATGCAAGGTCTGCTGCAGGAGTGCGCCGATTTCGTCGTCGCCGCTCTCGCGTTCCTTGTTCAGCTTTACAAGAAAGTCGGCTGTGGTCTTGAGGGCCTGGTTGATGGTGCCGGGGTCTTCGCAGTTGACGGTGAGTTTTTCCAGCCGCCCTATGAGGCGGTGGAACAGCGAGAGTGTCTCACTGTGCACGTCGTCGAGGCTTACGCTTTTGCTTTTCTTTGTCATAAATATGTTTTTATAAGCAAATATACTGCCTGTTTTCCTTTTCAGGGTTGCTGCTTTGCCATTAATTTCAAGTTCTTGTTATTGTGGCATTTCAGCAACCTTGTTTGTTGTGTTACGTATTTCTTTTGCACAAAAAATATTAGAATCATGAGTGTTTTTACAAATCTTTTATCGGGCGCAAATGGGGCCTTAGGGCTTTATTTGGGCGTAAAGGGGATTCTTGACAAGAATGAGTCCTCTAAAAGAGCGAAAGAGTTACGTGACAATGCCAAAGCCGAGGAGACGGGCTGGTACAAGCGTAACTATTACGAGAATTTCATTGACAGCACTGCTGCCCGTGCTGCCATGAAAAGAGTGGAGAACAGTTTGCGGCGCAACAATGAGCAGGGCAGGGCGCGTTCGGTGATTATGGGTGCAACGCCGGAGTATTCTATTGCCCGCGGTGAGCAGGGATTGCGTTCAATGGAGAATGTGGCTACAAATATGGCATCGCAGGAGGATAGCCGAAAACGGCAGATTGATGCGCTGCATCGCCAGAACAAGAATGCTTTCCTTGCCAATGACCTCAATGAACTGGCAATGAGTGAGAAGATGGCAACATCGGCTGCATACAATGGGTACAATATATTCCAGAATGCTTTGTTGGGGATGAACTGGGGTAGGGAAGGTGGTGTGGTGAAGGCTACTCCACATGAAATGGACAATGAGGGTGAGGTATGAGTAACAGGTTTGTAGACGATGAGTTGCAGCGCATTCACAACAGCGCAATGGAGCGCGAGCAGGAAAGGGACAGTGCAAACAGGCACAACCGTAACATTGCTGCCATAGTTGATTTTACATCCAAACTGTTGCAGGCTTTGGACTATTCGCTGGCTTCGTCCACTCTCTTGCCGTCTAAAAGCGGTGTTGGGAGTTACGGGAAATATGCTTCTCCTCCAAAGGATTTCAAAGGAACAATTGCCGGTGATATGTTCCGTTCAAGGTTTTCATTAAATGCCGGAAAGGGAAACAGTAGTAATAGTAGAACATTTAAAGTATAATAAAAGTATGTATTCTGTAAATTTTAACGACGATAACAAGAAGAAAGAAAGGAAAGACGAGTATGTTTTTGGCGGGAATGAGGATTTTGCCGGTGAGCAAGGCTCCGGTTTCTCTTATGAGGGAGAGGATGGTGTAGCTTCTTTGTCGGGCAGCGATGAGTATGCAAGCGATGCTGTTTCTATGCTTGCTTCTGATGGTGTGATAAGTGGTGGTGCCAAATCATTTGCGGGCATCGGTGCAGGCGGGGAAAAACAAGGCGTCTCGGCTCCTTTGTCGGCCAAAGAGGTGCTTGGCGCAAACTACAATAAACCCGGCGGATGGGGTGATTATATGAAACGTCTGACACCCGAATATACTCCCGCAAGGGCTGCTACACTGTATGCGATATCCCCAAAGGCGCTCGATGATGTTGCAGGGGATTATTTCAAAGGTGAACTCTCTGCGGTTTATGACAAGAACCTGGATGCTGCCCGAATACATTCCAACAAGGCTTATTCTGAATATGCAACTGACCCGGTTGCCGCAATGCGTATTGCACAGGAGAGATATAATCCGGTTAGAATTGCTAATGAGACAATAAAGGGGATGGATGTTGAAAAAGTGCGTGAAATGGTTGAACCGCTCGCGCGTCGTGCCGGTTTCGATACCGACATGTATATTGAGAACTGTGTAAAACCAACCTTGCACGATATGATGGTGAATGGTTATATTGACAAGAACAAGCCAAAGAGCAGTGCCGAATATATATTGAGGGCGGCATACAATAAATCGCTTCTTGGCAAGGCTGCGAATATTGGCTTTGGACAGAATACAATGGCCGGCTTGGAGAGAGAAAGTCTTGCGCGATACAATGCGGGGAAATTCGAGGATTTTCTGGCAAGCGTGGGCTCGCTCCTCATGGATTCACCGATATTTGCCGGCCTGGGTTCACTGTCGACAGCGATGGTGGGAAAGACGACTTCTTTGGTGGCAAATAAACTTGCAAAGCACCTCTTTAAGTTGAACTCTTCTGCCGGAATGACAATGCCGCGTGCTATGCAGATTTCGGAACGTGCCATTATGGGTAATCTGAAAAATGGAATTATTCGTAATGCTGCAATGCAAGGTTTGACTCTTGGTAACTATGACCTTGCCAACAGCATTGCCGATGATGTCCTCTACAACGAGAGTGTTGATTGGGGAAAGGCTGCCGGTTCTTTCTTGAAAGGCTTTGCAACAGGTGGCGCAGCAGGTGCTGTCGGTACAAGGCTTAAAAAAGGAATGGGCGGCTTGACGGGTGGCAGAAAGTTGCTTGCCTCTACAGGGGTGCTGAGTGCCGAGTCGGCAATATTTACACTCTCGACAGAGGTTGACAAACTGATTAATGATGTTGAGATTGAACCGGTAGATCTGTTTCATGATTATGCCGAGAGCATGGCTACGCTTGGTGTGCTGAAGATGACGCATTGGCGACCTAAAGGCGCTGCAAACAAACTCAAGGCCGACGGTACGCTAAAGGATGAACTGAAACTCTCAAACTCGGAGCAGGCAGAGTTGCGCGAACTCAATATTGACCCTGTGGCGCTGATGGATGAGATGGCTGCCGGCCTGCGATTGCCTTCATATGGCGTTGGGTCAACAAAAAGTGCAATCACCGAAAAGTATATGAAGATGATGCAAAGCAAGGATGTGTCGGCATCGACAAAGGCCAAACTGATGTATATCATTGAGAATAAATTGACATCAACACCGCCTGTGGCTTTTGACTACAATGTTGAAAAGAGAAACGATGGCAGATGGGTGCTCACTACCTATGATTTTGAGGGTAACAGGGTCGAGCGTCATTACTTTGAGCACTCCGGACATGTCAAGGACTATTTGCTGGCCAATAAGGGCAAGTTGCGAAATAACCGCATTGCAGCCTATGAAGGAGAACTTATTCGCGGAATCGATTCGCAGAATCTATTGCGCCAAGCCGGACTCTATGCACAGGAGAAGGGTGCGAGTATTGACGATATTTCGCAAGTGCTCTACAAACGTGCACAGAATGTGCCGCTCGAGGGGTGGGAGCGCCATCTGTTGCAGGACATTGTGGAGCGTACATCATATGACAAGGACGGCATGGTCAAGTATCTCTCCGATGTGAGACGCAGTATAGAAAAGAAGAATGGACTTGAGGAGGGTAGTCTGCTGGTGAAGATCAATGAACCGTTCTACAAGTGTAGCAATGCCGAGAATAAGGCTCTGGATGAGTACGAGGCTGCTGTGCGTGATGAGGTTGATTTGCTCAAAAGTGGAACAGAGAGGGGCAGGGCCGCTTCCTTTAGACAGATGGGCGAGTCGAGCCCGTTCAAAGGAATGGGCAACGACGAGGTAAAAGGCAAGGAGGTCGCTGATTTCTATACACGTCACCCCGAAAAGATTGACGCAGTGGGTAGTGGATTCAAGGAGAAACCTATTGAGATTGATGACAGCGAACAGACCGGTTATGTGTGGAGTTATGAAGGGGTTGATAATACGGTCGAGGATATCAGGCAACTCAAAGAGTATGCGCAGGAACTCTCCCGCAAATACAATTTCGATGTTGAGTTGGTGAGCGATGAACGTGAGATTCCTTACCCCGATGTGAATGACAAATATGATGTCATGGACTATAACAACAAGCTCCGTGCAATGGGTTGGCTCGACAGTAAAAGTGGCAAAATAACAATCAACTTGCCAAACATCCCTTCTATGGAGGATGTGGAGAAAACCGTTGTCCATGAGTGTGTTGCTCATGGCGGGCTGCAGAAACTTTTCGGAAATCACCTGAATGGCTTCCTCGAGGAGGTCTACCGCAAGGCTTCGGGACAGGTGCGTTCGGATATCGGTCGTGTCAAGATGCGCTATCCGTTTGCCGATAACTATACGGTGATAGAGGAGTATCTGGCCCATTTGACAGAGAAGAGCGTACTTTCGTCGGGTGAACGTGCTGTGATGGCGGGAGTGAAGGAGTTTATGAAGAATGCATTAGTGAGGCTCAATATCTACACCGGGCGTAACCGCAGGATTACAGAGAGCGATTTGCTGAGTTTGTTGCGTCAGCACGCCAAGTATGTCGAGAAACGTACTCCTCCTTCAAAGTATCGTCGTCGTGTGTTCGGGACCTTTGATGCTGCAAGGCAGGATGAGAATACCTACTATGACCGTGAGGCCTATGAACAGAGCACGAGGGACAAGATAGCCGGTGGAAAATATTTCCTCAATACGCCATATGAACTATATAATACCAAACTGTTACAGAATTATGAACTGTTGCCCGAAAGCAAGAAACAGCAGGCGCTTAAGATGTGGCGTGCTACGGATGAACAGGTTATGGACTTGCTTTCAAAGAGCAAGTATCGCCTTGACGGGAAAAAGGGTACCTTGAAGGATGTGTTCCACGATGCGGAGTTCTACAAGACTTATCCTGAACTTGCCGACCTGCCTGTAGAGGTGGTCGAGAATCACCCGCAGCTTTTGAGTTATGACAGCCGCAGTAAACGGCTGCTTGTTGACAAGAGGTTCTACGCTAATCCCGATGCAGGGCAACTCACAAATGTGCTGCAGGATGTGGTTAGGGACTACGAAGGGTTCAACAAAGCGGTGTCAATGAATCTGTTTGGCATAAATTCAAGGCTTGGCCGCAAATATAACGAGGCGCAGCAAGTAATCAAGGCTTTGGAGAATGCACGCGTTTCTACTCCCGATTTTGACAGGAACGGGGATATTGACAGGGCCTTTGCAAGGGAGTATGGATACACGCCAAATGAGTTCAAGAAACGCTTTCCAACACTCGACGAGTATACCTTGTACAAGTTGACCGGTAATAGAGTGCCTTTCAATGATGACGTTCTTCCGCCTGTCACTGTAGAGGAAAAAACGCATTCGGGCTCTGTAATTACAGATTTGGGCGACCTGATGAAATTCTTCAATGGCCCGCTTGATGTGGTGTATAGGAAATTGCAGCAGATTCACTCCGATGAACCGCGCAAGCCCCGAATAGTTGAGGAATCTCCAAATGATTACGGCTATGGCGAGTTTAAGAAACGCGAGGATGATAGACGAAAACGCCTTAGCGATGAGGACGAATTCCAGAAGTGGCGCGATGCCTTCAGACATCTTGATGATGAACTCGATGAATTGAATTAAAAAACAGTTTTGTGATGAATAAATTTCTAGATAAACGTGTTAAAGCACCCATACGCAATCAGCAAAAGAGTGAAAAGGAACCGGGCGTGGCCTACGGCTTTCTCAACGAGTGCGCTGCTTGCTGGAATGCTCTCGATGAGGCTCGCCGCAAATTGCGGCGAAGCCTTATGTACAGTTACGGCGACCAGTGGGGCGACCTGGTTACCGATCCCGATACTCTTGCGCAGATTACTGAGGGGGAACTAATAAAGAAGAATGGCAAGGTGCCTCTCAAGAACAATATGATTGCCCCAATCCTAAGCAATATTGAGGGACAGTTGCGACAGAATCTCATGCGCCCGGTGTGTGTGGCGCGTGACCAGAGCGAAGGACGTGTTGGCGAAATGATGTCAATTGCCATTGAGTATGTACACGACATTAATGAGATGGAGGAGGTAGATGCCGACTGCATGAGAATGTTGCTGAATGGAGGAATGACTGCGCAGAGAGTGGAGTATGGAATGAACCGTTCAAAGGACAAACAGGATGTGTGGGTCTACCCGGTGAATCCATCGCGTCTGTTCTTCAATACAAACGTTGAGGATGTGCGTATGTGGGACCTCACCTGTATTGGTGAACTGTTTGACCTTCCGTTAGATGAGGTGTTGGCGCATTTTGGCAAGACACCGCAGCAGAAGGAGCGCATACGCAATATATATAGTTCCGTCGATGGGCAGATGTGTGGCACCCGTGCTATGCAAGGCGATGAGGCTCGTTCGCTATCCTTTTATACGGCATCGCGCAGCAATCTGTGCCGCGTTATTCTTGGGTGGAAACTTGAGACGCGCGATGCCTATCTGTGGAACGACCCGCTGCGAGGAACATGGGGTTATGTGCCCTATGACAAAGAGAACCGCAAGAAATTCGATGATGAGAATGCCCGCCGACGCAAAGAGGCGCTGGAGGGGAAAACCGCGGGTGAGCGAGCGCAGAGCACAAGTTTACTTGATGCTATGCCGAGCGAGAGCGGGTTGCGCGATGCGAAAGGTGAAATGTTAAAGGTGAAAGGTGAGAGCGGAGATGTGAAAGGTGAGAACAGTAATGTGGTGTCCGATGATGATCTCCTTCTTATTGAGTATGAGTTTGCCACCGAGCGCTTTTGGTACTATCGTTATATGTCGCCCTATGGCGATATTCTACAGGAGGGTCGTAGCCCTTATTGGCATGGCGAGCACAACTATGTGCTGCATCTGTTTCCGCTTGTTCAAGGGCGTCTTGGTAACTTTGTTGAGCAGTTCATTGACCAGCAGCGTGCAATAAACCGCACAGCAACGCTCATTGACTTCATACGCAGCACATCGTCAAAGGGTGTGCTTGTCGTTGATGACGATGCGTTCGAGAGTATGTCGCGCGAAGATGTCATTGACGAGTATGTGCGTTATAACGGTGTGCTTTTTGTGAAACTCAAGCCGGGACAGAGCATTGATGGAGTGGTGCGGCAGTATAACAGCGGTGCAACCGTTGCCGGCGACTTTGAACTGCTGAATCTGCAGTTGAGGCTCATCAACGAAATATCGGGTGTGAACTCTGCAATGCAGGGGCAAAATCCACATTCAGGAACTCCTGCTTCGCTTTATGCCCAGCAGGTGCAGAACTCATCACTGAACCTTAAGGGACTGTTCGATGGGTTCAGAACGTTCCGTCGCCGTCGTGACGCAAAGCTCATGAAGACGTTGCAGCAGTACTATACCGAGGCGCGTTACATTGACCTTGCCGGTACGCAATACAGCGAGGAGGCAAAATGGTACGACCCGCAGAAAGTGCAGGATAGCGAACTTGATATCACAATCTCCGAAGGGTATAACACACCGGCCTATCAGATGCTTGCCAACGATTTTCTTATGGAACTCTTCCGTGCAAGAGCCCTGGATGTCAAGACTATGCTTGAGAACTCCTCCTATCCGTTCGCTACAAAGATTCTTGAGGCGATTAAACGTAATGAGGAAGCTGTTGCCAAAGGTGGTGTTTTGCAGGGAATACCGCCCGAACTGATGGCGCAATTAGAGGCGCAAGGCAGTAATGGCGTTACCGGCGGTAATGGTGTCGATGAGGCTGTAAAACCGGCTGTAAATTCTGCTGCTGCCGGACTTTTGTCGGGCGTCTAACCCCGCCAGTCAATGCAGCGATGAAAGAAATGCATTGATTTCTTGTAAGTGATAGTTGCTATTGTCTTAAAAAAATGTATTTTTGCATGGATTTTACGGCGAGCGTACAACTCGCTGCGAATAGGAATGTACATTAAATAAAAAAATAGTTATGAAAAAGATTTTTACATTATCGGTTGCTGTGTTGATGATGCTTGTTGCTTTTACTACAACTTCTTGCAGTTCAAGCAAATCGGCAGCAAAGGCTTTCAAGAAAAACGGTTATGAAATGAGCGAACTTCAGCCTGCACAGCAGGTTGCTCTCTCTCCATTGATGGAGGCATTCCCAATGTATGGACAGACTGCGCAAGGCTATGTTACATCTGAGAACTCTATTACTTTTGTGTATGAGTTGGACGATGCGGCATGGAATATCTATGCCCAGTCATTGCGCAAGGAGGGTTTCTCAAATGTTTCTACAGGTTATGTCAAGGCCGACAAAGCAAACGGTGTTACATATAACGTCAACACAAAGACAGTGACAATCTACAAGAAAGACTATCGTTTGGTGACATTTGCGTGTGCCGAGTTCTGATACTCGTGAATAATTGATTAAACAGGAGCGATTTCACCGAAATCGCTCCTGTTTTTCGTTCTATTTTAGTATCTTCGCACAAGGAAAAATAATCTCTATGGATTCAAAAGCACGTATACTAGAACTGCGCAGACAGCTGCATGAACATAATCATAACTACTATGTCCTGAATTCGCCTACCATAAGCGATATCGATTTTGATATGCTGATGCGTGAACTGCAGGACCTTGAGGCTGCCAACCCCGATATGTATGACCCTAATTCGCCAACGTTGCGCGTGGGGTCGGACATTACAAAGGAGTTCAAGCAGGTGCAGCACAAATACCCGATGCTCTCGCTTGGCAATACCTATTCCAAAGAAGAAGTTGCCGATTTTTTCGACAGGGTAAATCGCACGCTGAACGAAGATTTTGAAATATGTTGTGAACTGAAGTTCGACGGCACATCAATATCTTTGACGTACGTTGACGGTAAACTGGAACGTGCCGTCACACGTGGCGATGGTGAGAAAGGTGATGATGTCACAGCAAATGTAAAGACAATTCGCACGGTTCCGCTGGTACTGTCAGGCAACGGCTATCCTGCGGAGTTTGAGATTCGAGGTGAAGTGCTCATGCCATGGGATGTCTTCGAACGTCTTAATGTGGAACGCTCCAAAGCCGGCGAACAGCTTTTTGCCAATCCGCGCAATGCTGCGTCGGGGACGCTCAAGTTGCAGGATTCATCGGTTGTGGCAAAGCGCTCGCTCGATGCCTATCTCTACTTTCTTCTTGGCGAGGAACTTCCGGCCGATGGACATTACGAGAACCTTGAGGCTGCCAAGCGCTGGGGATTCAAAATCTCCGACACGACATGCAAATGCCGCACCATTGACGAGGTGTTCGCCTTTATTGACCGCATGGATGACGAACGTAAGAACCTGCCTTTTGCCACTGATGGCATTGTGCTTAAGGTGAACTCGCTGCGTCAGCAAAAGAATCTGGGCTACACAGCAAAGTCGCCCCGATGGGCAATTGCGTACAAGTTCCAGGCCGAGAGTGCTGTGACGCGTCTTAATGAGGTTACTTATCAGGTGGGGCGTACAGGAGTTGTAACCCCTGTTGCCAACCTCGACCCGGTACAGTTGTCGGGTACTGTGGTAAAGCGTGCTTCGCTGCATAATGCCGATATCATTGAGAAATTCGACCTTCACATTGGCGATATGGTATATGTTGAGAAGGGTGGTGAGATTATCCCCAAGATAACAGGTGTGGATACATCGGCACGTTTCATGATTGGTGAAAAGGTCTCTTTCGTTACAAGGTGTCCCGAGTGCGGTACGCCGCTTGTGCGTTACGATGGCGAGGCAGCCCACTATTGCCCCAACGAAACATCGTGCCCGCCGCAGATAAAGGGAAAGATTGAACACTTTGTATCGCGCGAGGCGATGAACATTGACTCCATCGGTCCCGAGACTATCGAACAACTGTATAACTATGGACTGATAAAGAATATAGCTGACATATATACTATGCAACCCGAGGACCTGATGTTCCTGCCTCGTATGGGTGAAAAGTCGGCCCTGAATATTGTCAGTGCTGCACAGGCTTCGCTGCTTGTGCCGTTTGAGCGTGTGCTTTTTGCTCTTGGCATTCGCTTTGTGGGCGCTACGGTGGCAAAGCGTCTGGCGCGTGCATTCGGTAATATCGATGCTCTCATGACTGCTTCTTTTGATGAACTCATCGCAGTGGATGAAATTGGCGAGCGCATTGCCGGTGCTGTGCGTGCTTTCTTTGCAAAAGAAGAGAACAGACAGCTCGTCGAGAGACTGAGAGAGGCCGGGCTAAAATTTGAAATTGAAGAAGAGGCGGGCGTGGAGAAAAGTGACCTCTTCAGCGGTCAAAGCATTGTGATAAGCGGCGTGTTTACGCATCACTCACGCGACGAGTACAAGGAGATGATTGAACGAAACGGTGGAAAAAATGTGGGCAGTGTGAGCAAGTCTACGTCTTTTATTTTGATGGGTGAAAATATGGGGCCGGCCAAACTTGAAAAGGCACAGAAACTGGGTGTGCGGCTTGTGACCGAGGAGGAGTTTCTGCAGATGTTGCAGTAAAACCACATTAAATAATGGAATTTGCATATTTTATAATAATGAATATTATAATTAGCAAAATTTGATGTAATTTTGCAATCCGAAATAATTTTAAGAAATTCTATATAGACTTATGATGCGAAAAACACTGAAAGGTATGGGCGTCGCCATTGTGACTCCCTTTACAAAAGACGGCGAGGTAGACTATGCAGCGCTGGAAAATCTGGTGCAGATGCATATTGATTGCGGTACAGATTTTCTGTGTGTGCTTGGAACTACAGGAGAGACTCCAACGTTGACAACAGATGAAAAACGTGAAATACGAAAGCGCATCATAAAACAGGTTGACGGCCGCATGCCAATCATGTTGGGTATCGGTGGCAACTGTACACGCAATGTCGTTGAGGAAATCAGGACCGAGGACCTTACCGGTGTTGATGCCATCCTCTCTATCGCTCCATACTATAACAAACCAGTACAGGAGGGAATCTATCGCCACTACAAGGCTATTGCCGAGGCAACCGAACTTCCAATATATATGTATAATGTTCCGGGCCGTACAGGTGTGAATATTCTGCCTGCAACTGTGGCACGTCTTGCAAATGAATGCCCTAATATTGTGGGCTACAAGGCAGCTTCGGGCAACCTGGCTCAGCTCAAGGAACTCATAGCTTTGAAACCGCCTCATTTCGATGTCTTCTCGGGCGATGATGCTCTCACCGTGGATATTATGGAAGCAGGTGGCGTAGGAGTGATTTCTGTTTTTGGAAACGCATATCCCAAGGAGATGATAGCGCTTGTACGTGCCATGCAGGAGGGTCGTGTTAGTGATGCACGCGACCAGCATGACCGCCTCAATGAACTTTTTCAGCTTATATTCGTCGATGGCAATCCATCGGGTATCAAGGCGCTGCTGAACATACATGGAAAGGTTGAGAATGTACTGCGTCTGCCGCTTGTTCCTGCATGTGACGACACATACAGCGAGTTGGAGCAGGCTATGACTATGCTTTAAGATTGGCTGTCGTATGGAACATCTGAGGGCTGTACTTGACGATAAACTTGCGCGTTATAACTGCAAGGAGTTTATCAAGGACGACCCCATCTCTTTCCCTCATTCGTTCACACGCCGCGAGGATGTGGAGATAGCTTCGTTGTTGGCATCGGTCATTGCCTGGGGAAACAGGAAGATGATTCTTTCCTCTGGCCGTAAGATGCTGTACGATATCATGCATTCAGCCCCTTATGACTACGTTATGAGTGGCGAATGGGAGACGCTTGACGATGCAATGAACATTCACCGTACATTCTTTGCGCGTGACTTCAAATATATATGTCGCGGATTGAGAAGCATATATGCCAAGCACGGAACAATGGAGACGCTTTTTGTGGGCTGTACTGTTTGGGATGGTATTGAGAATTTGCGCAGCGAGATGGCTGCGGCAAACGGCGGGGCAACCACACGGCACATAAGTAACCCTGTGGCGCAGAAAGGCAAGCCGGCATCGGCCTGCAAAAGAATGCATATGATGTTGCGCTGGTTATGCCGCAAGGATGGAGTGGTGGATTTGGGCATATGGACAGCTGTGTCTCCTTCGGAACTTATGATTCCGCTTGATGTACACGTTGCACGTACTGCCCGCCTGCTTGGAATAATAACCCTCAAGCAGAATGACCGCAGAACGGTTGAGGTGTTGACGGCGCAGTTGCGCAAACTATCGCCCGATGACCCGGTGAAGTATGACTTTGCGCTTTTTGGTGTCGGCGAGGCGGGTGACAGTTTTTTGAACGGATTAACAAACAATACAAAATAAAACCCTTTTTGGGGTAAATTATTACTACAATGGCAAAGATTACAAAAGAAGATGCATTGAATTACCATGCCGGCAAACGTCCCGGTAAGATTGAGGTGGTTCCTACAAAACCATATTTTACACAGACTGACCTTTCGTTGGCCTACTCTCCGGGTGTTGCAGAACCCTGTCTCGAGATTAAGGAAAATCCTAACGATGCATATAAATATACCGACAAGGGTAACCTTGTTGCAGTTATCTCAAACGGTACAGCCGTTCTTGGTCTTGGTAATATCGGTCCTCTTGCCGGTAAACCTGTAATGGAGGGTAAGGGATTGCTTTTCAAGATTTATGCAGGTATCGATGTCTTTGACATTGAGGTTGATGAGCAGGATCCTGAAAAATTCATTCAGGCAGTGAAGGCCATTGCTCCAACATTTGGCGGTATCAACCTTGAGGATATCAAGGCACCCGAGTGCTTTGAAATTGAGCGTCGTTTGAAAGAGGAACTCGATATTCCTGTAATGCACGATGACCAGCATGGTACAGCTATCATTTCGGCTGCCGGCTTGCTCAATGCTCTTGAGGTTAACGGCAAGAATATCAGTGAGGTGAAGGTTGTTGTAAACGGTGCAGGCGCAGCGGCAATCTCATGTACAAAACTCTATGTGGCACTTGGTGTAAAGCGTGAGAATGTCGTCATGCTCGACAGTCGTGGTGTCATCAGCACTTCACGTACAAACCTTACACCCGAGAAACTTGAGTTTGCTACATCACGTACCGATATCACTACACTTTCCGAGGCTATAGTGGGTGCCGATGTGTTCCTTGGCCTTTCAAAGGGTAATGTGCTCTCGCAGGATATGGTTCGTTCAATGGCGAATGACCCCATTGTCTTTGCACTGGCCAACCCCGAACCTGAGATTACCTATGAGGCTGCAATGGAGTGCCGTCCCGACGTGCTCATGAGTACAGGCCGCAGCGACTATCCAAATCAGATAAACAACGTAATCGGTTTCCCTTATATATTCCGTGGTGCGCTTGATGTGGCTGCTACAGCCATCAACGAGGAGATGAAACTTGCTGCTGTACATGCTATTGCAAACCTTGCAAAGCAGCCTGTACCCGAAATTGTGAACAAGGTGTACAAGGTTGGCAAACTTTCTTTCGGCCGCGACTACTTCATTCCCAAACCAGTTGACCCACGTCTCTTGGTTGAGGTATCTACTGCTGTGGCAAAGGCTGCCATTGCAAGTGGTGTAGCCCGCAAGCAGATTACAGACTGGGAAAAGTACAAGGAGCACCTGCTTGAGTTTATGGGACGTGAGTCAAAACTCACACAGCAGATTCATGACATGGCGCGTACCGAGACACAACGCGTGGTGTTTGCCGAGGGCGCACATCCTTCAATGATGAAGGCTGCTGTACAGGCGAAAGAGGAGGGTATATGCCAACCTATCCTTCTGGGTAACGACGAAGTCATCAATAAACTCGCGGTAGAACTCGGATTGAGCCTCGAAGGCATTGAGGTTGTTAATCTGCGCCACCCAAATGAAGAGGAGCGTCGCGAGCGTTATGCCAGAATTCTTACAAATAAACGTCAGCGCGAGGGTTATACTATAGAGGAGGCAAATGATAAGATGTTCGAGCGCAACTACTTTGGTATGATGATGGTTGAGACCGGCGATGCCGATGCTTTTGTGACAGGTCTCTATACAAAATTCTCAAATACCATCAAAGTTGCCAAGGAGGTGATTGGTATGCAGGAGGGCTATAGTACATTTGCCACAATGCACATTATCAATTCAAAGAAGGGTACATACTTTGTTGCCGATACATTGATTAACCGTGCTCCCGATTTGGAGACAATCATAGATATTGCCCGCTTGACCGAGAAGTCGGTACGTTTCTTCAACCACGAGCCGGTGATTGCTATGGCTTCATACTCAAACTTCGGTACCGACCAGGGCGGTAGTGCCGAGCGTGTACGCAAGGCTGTTGCACACATCCATGAGAACTACCCTGATTGGTTGCTCGACGGTGAAATGCAGGTGAACATTGCCATGAACAGCGAATTGCGCGACAAGAAGTATCCGTTCAATAAACTTAAGGGACGTGAGGTTAATGCTTTGGTGTTCCCTAACTTGAACTCGGCGTCATCATCGTACAAGATGATGCAGGCGCTCGGCTCGGACACAGAGATTATCGGACCAATCCAGATGGGATTGAACAAACCAATCCACTTCATTGATTTCGAAAGTTCGGTGCAGGAGATCCTTAACATCACTGCCGTTGCTGCAATCGATGCGATGGTTAACAAGAGAAAGTGATTCCTTTTAATACTATATATACGCGAGGTAAATCCATGAATTTGCCTCGCGTATGTTATTTTTACATTTCTTTTAATTGGGTAAACTTTTAGAACTGCAAGTTGTCACTTATAGGCTTTCAACTCTTAACTTTTTTGTTTGCTTCAATTGCTCTTCCACCTCTTCCAACGGCAACAGATAGCCGGAACAGCAATCATAGATAAGGTGATTGTCATATCCCTTGTATTTGTCGATGAAGTGAGTACCGAGCTTTACATAATGAAAGGCCTCTACTACAAGACGGCTCCGATGGTTGCCTCCGTCGCAATGTACCAATATGTGCTTGTCGGTATTGTCATATTGCATAAGTGTTTTTACCGCCTTTTTGATGCTCTCCCAGCCAATATCAGGTACTTCCTCGTCGAGTGGGAAATGATAATACTCTATACCTTTTTGCTTGATAGCTTCAACAATCTCCGCTTTGTACTTTTGCGACACATTGATGACTACACCTATTTCGGGCGTGAATATCCACTTGTTGTTTACGTCGCACATATTAGGGTATGGGCGTACTGTTATTTTTGCAAATTTATATGCTTTCATCTTCTTGGATATCCGTGACAATATTTGCCATTGTTATAATATAACTCCCACTGAGAAGCTAAGGATGTTTTCGCGGCGGTTTGATGTGAATATTCTACCGTCGTCGTGTAGTTTGATGTATTTTGCAGCCTTGTTCAGCCCTGCATCAAAGGTGATGTCAAGAAATACACGGCTGATTTTTATTCCCAGTCCAACTTCCCAATAGTAGATTTTGTCGTTGAGAATCTCCTCGAGGTGATAATATTTGAAATGCTTGAAATTCTGCTCGCTGAGCGATGTTAATACGAATTTTGTTCGTGGACCGGTGAAGATGCTCATACCATATCTGCCACGTTGTACAAAGTTGTATCCAAAAAGTATAGGCACCTGTATGCAGTATGTTCTCAGTTCGTAGACAGTGTTGTTGGGGATGATTCCATCCGCGTTGTTCTTTCCGTCGTAGAAATCAAAACTGTGGTTTGTGATGCCGAATGCTCCCTCTGTCTGCAGGTAGAACTTATTCTTGCTCACTCTTGCAAATGCCGAGAATGCATAACCTATTTTGTTGCTTTGAATGTTATTGGTGTCGAACTTGTAGTCATCGATACCAAATTCCGGGTCGTTGTAGGTCACAGCCTGGAAACCGGCCTTCACGCCGGCGTTGAACCGCACTTTTCCCTTGTTCTGTGCAAATGTCAAAAAGGGAAAGAGGGCAACCAATGCTATTATCAGGCTGCGCATTCTCATCGTTACTTTTTCTTTACGCTCCAGCCGAACTTGCCTATGAAATCGCCCAGATGGAAGTATTTGCCATGTGTGTACACCAATGGGTCGGCTGCAGCAAGGTTCCATTCTCCTGTCGCGGGGTCAAGATATCGGTCATCGGCTTGCACGTTCACAACCTCGGCAAGGAACATATCGTGCGAACCAAGCGGGATAATCTGCTTAACCTTGCACTCTATGCTCAACGGCGATTCGGCAATGATAGGGGCCTTTACGTTTACAGATGGTGCATATGTGAGTCCGGTTTCCTTTGCCTTGTCATAGTCCTTCCCCGAGCGTACACCACACCAGTCTGTCGCACGTGCCATGTCTGCGGTAGTCAGGTTTATGACAAACTCTCCGGTCTCCTTGATGATGGGGTAGGAGTGCCTTTCGGGGCGAACCGAGATGTAACACATTGCGGGGTTTGTACATGTTGTTCCCACCCACGACACCGTGAGCATATTGTAGTTATCTGGCTTGTCACCACATGTTATTAGTACTGCCGGCAACGGGTATATCATTGTACCGGGTTTCCAACTGATTTTCATCTTTTACAAAAGTTTAATGTCGTCCAGGCTTACTTCCTTCTCGCAGTAGCGGCACTTGAGTGTGTGGGTGTCGCGGTTTGCTACGTAGAAGTGAGTGTCCATAGGCTCATTGTTGGTGATGCAGTTGAGGTTGTTGCACTTGATGATGTTATGTATCTCATCGGGCATTTTGACCTCGCGTTTTTCTACAACACTGTAATCGCGTATGGTGTTCAGTACAACGTTTGGTGCAACAACCGAAATCTTGTTGATCTCATCGTCAGTGAAGAATCTGTCCGAAATCTTTATAAGACCCTTCTTGCCAAGTTTCTTGCTTTCAAGGTTATATCCGATGGTGACATTGTTGCTCATTGTAGGGATATCGAGCAGGTTTACTACTGCGAAAAGTTTGTCGGCGGGAATGTGGTCTATTACGGTGCCGTTGCAGAGTGCCGATACCTGCAAAGCCTGCTTGTTGTTCTCGTTCATACTCGTCATTGGTTTAAATGTTGATACCTAAAACGTCGCAAATGATTGCCTCACGCACGTAGAGACCATTCTGCGCCTGTTGGAAATAGTAGGCCTTGGGGTTGTCATCGACATCCTGTGCAATCTCATTTACACGTGGCAGCGGGTGAAGGATGCGTAGGTTTTCTTTTGTGCCTGCAAGCATCGAGTTTGTCAAACGGTAACAATTCTTTACCTTCTCATATTCCATAATATCACTGAAACGCTCGCGCTGCACTCGTGTCATGTAAATGATATCGGCATCACCAATTACCTCCTCGTTGAACTCGGTGGTCTCGGTATAAGGGATGTTGTTCTTCTTGCAAAAGAGTCTGTACTCCTCGGGCATACGCAGTTCTTCGGGTGATATGAAACAAAATGTGGGGTTGAAGTGGCGCATTGCGTGTAGCAACGAGTGTACTGTGCGGCCATATTTTAGGTCGCCAACAAGATGAATCTTCAGTCCCTCGAGTGTACCTTGTGTCTTTTTGATGGAGTAGAGGTCGAGCATTGTCTGCGACGGGTGCTGATTGGCTCCGTCGCCTGCATTGATGATGGGTACCTGCGAAACTTCACTTGCGTAGCGTGCTGCGCCTTCGAGTTTATGACGCATTGCAATTACATCTGCATAACTGGATACCATCATAATAGTGTCCTTCAGTGTCTCGCCTTTTGTGGCAGAACTTGTAGCCGCATCGCTGAAACCAATGACGCTTGCACCAAGCCTGTTGGCGGCGGTTTCAAAACTGAGACGTGTTCTAGTCGATGGCTCAAAAAACAGTGAACCTACAATCTTTCCCTTTAAAATCTCCCTGTTGGGATTCTCCTCGAACTTCTCTGCAGTTTCAAGCAACGAGAGAATCTTCTCGCGCGAGAGGTCATTGATGGATACAAAGCTCTTGCTTTTCATTTTCAGTGCGTTTTTTATGAAATAAAAATTTCTTGTAAAGATAGAGCAATAATATCTTTAAAACAATACTTGGCAACGATTTTATTTCAAAAACCCAAACGGCGGAAAAAGCTTGCTTGTTATTGAAATATTTGTATTAAATTTGCAAATCTATGGTTCCTGCATGTGCAGCGCCATTGTTTTTTAAACAATACAATCTATATGAAAAATACTAAAAGGGTACTGATAGCGATGTGGAGCCTTCTCGCAATTGCAGTTCTTGCGGTTGTGCTTCTGTTTTATGCAATATCTCATGGGTGGGTAGGTTATGTGCCGGACATAAGTGAGCTTGAGAATCCGCAGTATAAATATGCCTCGCAAATAATTTCTGCCGATGGAAAAGAGATGGGTACATGGTCCTACAGCAAGGAAAACCGCGTGCGTGTGGAGTTTGATTCCATTCCCAAACATCTTGTCAATGCCCTTGTCGCTACCGAAGATGTGCGTTTTTATGAGCACTCCGGTATCGACGGCAATTCGCTCTTGCGTGTCATTGTAAAGAGCCTTATACTGCAGCAGGAGAACTCTGGTGGTGGCAGTACCATCACACAACAACTTGCAAAGTTGCTCTATTCCGGAACTTCGGGCAGCATACTCGACCGCATATACCAGAAACCCAATGAGTGGGTTATTGCTGTAAATCTTGAGTTACAGTATACCAAGAATGAGATAATTGCCATGTATCTCAACAAGTACGATTTCGGCTACAATGCAGTGGGGCTTGCCAGTGCTGCTGCAGTATATTTCGGTAAGCGTGCCAGCGAACTCTCCATTGAGGAGTCGGCAATGTTGGTCGGTATGTGCAAGAACTCGTCGCTCTTCAATCCAATCCGTCGCCCCGACATGACCAAAGGACGCCGCAATGTGGTACTTTCTCAAATGGTAAAGGCCGGCTATCTGACAGTGGAGGAGTATGACTCTCTGAAAGAATTGCCATTGGGCATAGACTATCACACAGCCGATCACAACGAGGGTATAGCACCATATTTCCGTGAGTATCTCCGCCTTTATATGACTGCCAAGAAACCTGAGCGCAAGAACTATCGCGGATGGCAGATGCAGCAGTTCTATGACGATTCTCTCCGTTGGGAAACCGACTCGCTCTTTGGCTGGTGCAACAGGAATTTCAAACCTAACGGTGACAAATACAACATATATACCGATGGCCTTAAAATCTACACTACAATAGACTCCCGCATGCAGGGATATCTCGAGGATGCTGTGGAAAAACATGTCGCCGGCAAACTGCAGACCGACTTCTTTAAGGCCAAGAAGGGTAAGAGAACAGGGCCTTTCAGTAGTGACTTGAAAGCAACGGAGATAGAGGCTATAATGGCACGTAATATGAAACAGAGCGAACGCTATCGCCTGATGAAAAAGAGCGGCTATTCGCAGCAGGAGATTGAGGAGGCATTCAATACCAAGCAGAAGATGAGGGTTTTCACCTACCAAGGTATGAAGGATACTGTGATGACTCCTATGGACTCTATCAAGTACTATAAGTATTTCCTGCGTACGGGAGCGATGTCAATGGATCCGCTATCGGGCGAGGTTAAGGCATACGTGGGTGGAACCAATTACCACTATTTCAAGTACGATATGGCAAGCAACGGACGTCGTCAGGTTGGTTCTACCATAAAACCATTTCTCTATTCTCTGGCAATGGAACGCGGTTTCCTGCCTTGCGATGAGACACGCAATGTCGAGCAGACCCTTTTCGATGACCTCGGTAGAGTGTGGAAACCAAGAAACTCGGGCCGCGAGCGCTATGGCGAGATGGTGACACTGAGATGGGGCTTGTCAAAGTCAAACAATTGGATATCGGCCTACCTGATGAACCAACTAAGTCCTTATTCGTTGAAGAAACTGATACACGAGTTCGGCTTGACAAACCAGAGCATTGAGGCTACCCAGTCGCTTTGTCTTGGCTCATGCGATGCATCGGTATCAGAGATGGTCAGTGCCTATACAGCCTTTGTAGGCAAGGGAATGCGTGTTGCTCCATTGATGGTTACCCGAATTGAAGACAATGCAGGAAATGTTATCGCAACCTTCTCGGCGCATAGGAATGAGGTTATCAGCCGCGAGAGTTCATATAAGATGATTGACATGATGCGCGGTGTAATCAACGAGGGTACAGGTTATCGCCTCAGGGGTACATACAGGATAACCGCCGATATGTGCGGCAAGACCGGTACAACGCAGAATATGTCCGACGGTTGGTTCGTTGGCTACACACCGTCACTTGTTACTGGCTGTTGGGTAGGTGGCGAGGAACGTAATATCCACTTTGACAGGATGAGCGAAGGACAGGGTGCCGCAATGGCACTGCCCATATATGGTCTCTATATGCAGAAGGTGTATGCCGACAACTCATTGCCCTACAACCAGGACGAGGTCTTTGATATTCCCGAGGACTTTGATCCCTGCCGCAGTAAGTTTCAGGTTGAAGATGGGGACGACGAGGGGGCTGTAGCGTATGAGGGTACAGATACTTTTGAGAACGATGAAACCGAAGAAGAGGGTTTTGATGATATATTCGAGTGAAACCGATTTATAGACAATATATAATAGTATAACGATGAAATTTGTTGGGATTATTCCGGCAAGATATGCCTCAACCCGTTTCCCTGGTAAGCCATTGGCTATGTTGGGTGGAAAGCCGGTGATTCAGCGTGTGTATGAACAGGTCAAGGAGTGCTTTGACGAATTGTATGTAGCAACCGATGACATCCGTATAAAAGAGGCTGTACTTGCCTTTGGCGGTAACGTGGTAATGACTTCCCCCGATTGTAACAATGGAACTGAACGTTGCCTTGATGCTTATAAGCGCCTTGCGCTCGACTGTGATGTCATAGTAAATATCCAGGGCGACGAGCCATTTATACAGCGCAAACAGGTAGAGGCACTCATAGCCTGTTTCGATACCCACGAGACAGATATCGCAACACTGGTAAAGCCTTTTGAGGCTGCCGATGGCCTTGAGCGTCTCGAGTGCCCCAATTCTCCAAAGGTGGTGCTCAATGAAAAGGGCTATGCGCTCTATTTCAGCCGTTCTGTCGTGCCATATTTGCGTGGTGTTGAGAAGACCGATTGGCTCAAGGTACATACATTCTACAAACATCTTGGCATCTATGCCTATCGCGCAAACCTCCTTGAAACCCTTACAACTCTGCCGCAGTCGCCTATGGAAAAGGCTGAGTCACTTGAGCAACTCCGTTGGCTCGAGAATGGCTACAGGATAAAGGTTGGCATTACCGACATCGAGACAATAGGAATAGATACCCCCGAGGATCTTGAACGTGCAAAGGCTTTTGCGGCCTCAATTGGTTATGCATGGAACGATTGACAATGCCACAGCAACCGGCAATAAAGCCAATGTCTCTTGACCATTTGACATTGCCCCACTCTATGGTAATGCCGAATGGAATACCCTTGTATCTGCTCGAAGGTGCCGACAAAGGCGTGGTCCGCTTTGATATTCTTTTCAAAGGGGGATATGCGGTCCAGAGCAAACCTTTGTTGGCGATGTTCACCAACCGTATGTTGCGTGAGGGTGCGGGCGAATTTTCGGCGGCCGAGATTTCGCAAAAACTCGACTATTACGGCGCTTGGGTTGACATGTACTCCTCGCAAAACTGCAACCATATAACCCTATACACTATGTCCAAGCACTTTGTGCCATTACTCAAGGTGCTTGAGGAGATGATTAGACGTCCACTTTTCCCGCAAGAGAACCTCGATACGGTGAGGAACAACAATAAATCCTATTTTGTGGTAAATTCTCACAAGGTCGATGTGGTATCGCAGCGTTACTTTGAAAACTCTCTCTGGGGTGACTCTCATCCTTTGGGGCATGTTGTGGAGGCTGCCGACTATGATGCCATTACGCGTGACGATATTGTTGGCTATTACAATGACTACTATGGCAGTTGCAACTGCACGATGTTTCTCTCGGGCTGTGCCGACGAAACTATGCTTGCCGCTCTAAGCGAAAGTTTTGGTGTCGAGTCGTGGGGTTGTGAAAAGGAGTGTGCTGCAGTTGAGCCTCTTTCTCCTTCTCCGCAGTTCTGCCGACGTACAATCCATGTGCCCGCGACAATGCAGAGTGCTGTCAAGATTGGCTTTATGGCAATGGAAGCCACAGACCCCGATTTCCATGAGTTCCGTTTCCTTTGTGTGCTTCTTGGCGGATACTTCGGTAGCCGCCTTATGAGTAATGTCCGTGAGGAGAACGGTTATACATATCACATCTCGGCCGAACTGGATGCCTATGGCCAACGAAATGCTTTTATGATCAGTTCCGAGACAGCAACAGAGTACGTAGAACCCTTAATAAAGGAGGTCTACAAGGAACTTGACCGCCTTGTTGAAGAACCGGTTACTGTTGACGAAATTGAACTCGTCCGTAATTATATAATGGGCGAACTGTGCCGTGAATACGAGGGACAGTCGGCTAAGTCAGAGGTCTTTATAAATGCCTGGCTCTCGGGTGTGGATTTTGCATCGGTGAATAGTTATATCGACAAAATCAAGACTATCACCCCGGCCGGACTCCATCGTCTTGCATGCCAGTACTTCAAACGTGAGAATATGATTGAAATAGTCGTCGGTGTTTGAGCCCAAAAACGGTTTATCATCAACGATGAGCGATTTTATAAAAAATAAATCGCTCATCGTTCTTTTTTCTCAACTTTGTTTCTATCTTTGCAATAATAGCGAAGATGGAACGTGTAGAACTTTGTAATACGACTAAAGTTATAAGTTCCACTCTTTGTGTAGAACTATATAAAAGAAACAACTGATGAAACGTCTTATAACAATACTCTTCCTCACAATTTTTGTCACCGGCCTCCTGCAGGCCCAGTCACCTGTTGCTGCTTCCGGCAACGATAAAAAGGAAGCTCTAACCATCACATTGCGCGACGGTTCTCTCTACACCGGTGAAGTCAAGAAGAAACGTCCTCATGGCACCGGTAGCATCAAGTATGCCAACGGTGACAGGTACTGTGGTACATTCCTCAAGGGAGAACATCACGGTACGGGTGTCTATGAATACAAGAATGGCGAGAGATATGAAGGCGGTTACAAGGAGGGGAAGAAAAACGGCACCGGAATCTACGAATTTGCCGACGGACGCAAGTACAACGGCAGTTGGGTCGATGACCAGATGCAGGGCTACGGCCGCATGGACTATCCCAACGGTGATTATTATGTCGGTGCCTGGGTTTGGGGAAAACGTACCGGTAGCGGAACCTATATCTACACTTCGGGCGCTTCATATTCAGGTGAGTGGAAGGATGACAGGTATAACGGCGTGGGAACATATATCTGGGCCGATAATAGCAAATACATCGGTCAATGGAAAAATGGCCGTCGCAATGGTCAGGGCGTGTATATGTCTCCCGGCGGCGATGTGTACGAAGGTATGTGGGAACACAATGTTTGCGAGGGTAAGGGATGCTATCGTTATGCCGATGCTGCTGTCTACGAGGGTGACTTCAAGGATGGAATGTGGCACGGTCATGGAAAATATATAGCAGCCGATAGCGCATTCTATGAGGGTGACTTCAAGGAGGGAAAACGTAACGGGGTGGGGCGTATGCGCTTTGCCAACGGTGATGTATATGAAGGCGAATGGAAGGATGATGACCGTTGTGGAAATGGCGTATATACCTGGGCCTGTGGTGATGTATATGAAGGATCATGGGAGGATGATGCAATGAATGGCTCGGGCGTGCTCCGTCTGAACGATGGTCGCAAATACATCGGCGGCTTTGTTGATGGACTAGAGCATGGTGCCGGCGTGGCAATAGATGTCGACGGCCTACGCTACGAGGGCGTTTTCTTTGAAGGACAGCGTAATGGTACTTTTTCAGTGAAGGATACCGATGGAACCCTGCTACGTGAGTGTGAATACAATTTGGGAATAGTTGATTAAAATAGATACGTTTATGGTACTGGATTCATTGGAAAATATCAAGTCGTACGAGGCGCTTAATCCTCATTTCTCAAAAGTGATTGAATTCCTTGCCACTGCCGACTTGGCAAGTCTGTCGCTGGGAAGGAATGAAATATGCGGCGACACTGTCTACGCAAATGTAATGGAAGTTAAACCAAAAGCAAAGGAAGAGGCATTCATTGAAATACACCGCAGGTATATTGACATACAAATCCCCATATCGACCGATGAAACAATGGGATATACACCAACATCCGAACTGCCCGAGGCTGATTATGACAGCGCAGGCGATGTCGCCATCTATCCTGTAGGAATGTTGGCAAGGGATTATTTCAATGTCCATAAAGGCGAGTTTGTCATCTTCTTTCCACAGGACGGTCACGCGCCGGCAATCACACCAATGCCACTGAAAAAGGTAGTCATTAAAGTTGCCGTTGAATAAAAAGAAACTAATAATAACCATAATATAACAGAGTATGCTGAAACTTGTAGAACGCGACAGCTATTTGGAACCTTATAGCTTGAGTATTGAGGGACGTTACCAATACTTTGTAAACCGTTTGAAACAATTTACAAAGAATGGCCGTCAGACATTGTCCGACTTTGCTTCGGGTTACCTCTATTTTGGTTTGCACCGCACATCCACAGGGTGGGTATTCCGCGAGTGGGCTCCCAATGCAAAGAAGATAGTTCTCATAGGCGACTTCTCCAACTGGGAGGAACTGCCTGAGTATGAACTCAAGCCACTTGCCGGTGGAGTATGGGAAAGAAAAATGCCCAAAAAGGCTCTTTCTCACGGACAGCATTACAAGATGAAGGTCTATTGGGATGGCGGTTGCGGAGAACGTATACCCGCTTGGGTGCGTCGCGTGGTACAGGACGAGGCAACAAAAATCTTCAGTGCACAGGTGTGGGCTCCCGAGCAGGAGTATGAGTTCAAGAACAAAAAGTTTGTTCCCAAGAACACTCCATTGCTCATATATGAGTGTCATATAGGTATGGCGCAGGAGGAGGAAAAAGTGGGTACATACCGCGAGTTCCGCGAGAATATTTTGCCACGTGTCGCTGCCGATGGCTACAACTGCATTCAGATTATGGCAATTCAGGAACACCCATATTATGGCAGTTTCGGTTATCATGTGTCAAATTTCTTTGCGGCATCATCACGTTTCGGTACCCCCGAGGAACTCAAGGAACTCATTGACGCTGCGCACGGAATGGGTATTGCCGTGATTATGGACCTTGTCCACTCGCACGCAGTGAAGAACGTGTACGAAGGCCTTGGCTTGCTCGATGGTGACCCTGCACAGTATTTCTATGGCGACGACAAACGTGTGCATAGTGCCTGGGATTCACTCTGTTTCGATTATGGCAAGAACGAGGTAGTGCATTTTCTCCTCTCAAACTGCAAATATTGGCTCGAGGAGTTCAAATTCGACGGTTTCCGTTTTGACGGTGTAACCTCAATGATATACTACAGTCACGGTCTTGGCGAGGCATTCTGCTCTTATGCCGATTATTATAATGCAGGCCAGAACGGTGATGCAATCTGCTATCTCACACTTGCAAATAAACTCATCCACGAACTCAATCCAAAGGCAATAACCATTGCCGAGGAGGTGTCGGGAATGCCGGGTCTTGCTGCCCCCATAGAGGATGGCGGTTATGGCTTCAACTACCGCATGGCAATGAACATCCCTGATTTCTGGATAAAGATAATCAAGGAGCGCAAGGACGAGGACTGGAAACCATCGGAAA
>JAEIGA010003151.1_pt1 | contig 25965 bp, 19 predicted proteins | sample 9270691 | NCBI WGS metagenome assembly JAEIGA01 (sample SAMN17057246, study PRJNA624740) | gut metagenome | biome: biome; isolation source: fecal sample | host: Bos grunniens | place: China: Xizang | collected 2019
GATTTTTCCTAATCTTGCAAGTCGATATAATGTACTTCGCTCAATACCATATAATGCAACGACTTGTTTGGCTGTTAGATACTCACGGATATCAGGCACATTCTGAGCATATGCAACAAATAAGGCCTCCTTTTTTTCCGCATCCTTCTTTCTCTTATATGCTACCTTGCTACACTTTGTTGAGCAGTATATACTATCAAGAGTCTTGATAATAAACACTTTGCCGCAAATTGGGCACTTTCTTTTAATTTCAATTCCTAATGCTGGCATGTTTTCTACTTTTAAGTTTTACTGAGTCTTTTTTAGATGAATAAGTATGTTTATGTTCAACCTTATCTACCATTTTGTCTTGTGTAACGATATGTAGCAAAAAAGCCGTAAAAAAGGGCATAATAAGCACATAGAAAACATGAGCCTATAAAAAGCAAATAGCGTGTAACTCATTGAGCTACACGCTATTTTATAGTGTTTTAGTATGTCGTTACTTACATGCCTCATTTGACATCATATAATTTAGCATATTGTATTCCTCTTGTTGTTATATTTGAAGAACAAGAGCATAAAAAGAATATGCTGATAATAAATAAGATAGTTTGTTTCATTGTTCTAATTGTTTAATAATTCTTGAAATATAAACTTCTGATTCAGGGTATAATAAAATTTCTTGTTTGAAATAGTTTATACCTTCACTTTTTTTGCCAGCTTTATAAAGCATATAACCATATTCAGCATTTAAACCTGGAGGTACAGCTTTTCTTGTTCCATTTTGATTTTCTATGACTTTTAAATATTCTTTCATAGCTTTTTCAAATGTTTCATCAGTATTCTTTTTTTGATATTGATAAGCTGATTTTTCGTAATTATGCCAAGAATATAAATTGGTTGTTGTGTTACAAGCTGTTAGTAATAAGCCGATGCAACACGAAAACATTAATAAAGACTTTTTCATTGTAATGATATTGTTTTAGTTTCTTGTGGTGATAAAAATAGATATTTCTCATAGATTCTAATTCCGTTTTTGGAAACGAGAATTTTTCTTTTACCTGTGTTTATTGTATATACTGTACCTTTTGATTTAGCATTTTTAGATTTAACTGTCTTTGCAGTGAATGCTATTGAATTATCGATTTTTACATCTACATCATATGATTTATTGCTTTCACTAACAAAAAGTAGATAAGCAATATCTTCTTTCCCACTTTGTTGTGTTACGGGATAGTTCGCTTTACAATTGGTAAATAGTACCATTGTGAATAAAAACGAAAAAGCTAATAATAATTTATGTTTCATGTTATTCCTCAATTATATAGTTCTGGAGATTGTTAGAGTCGACAGTTCCCGTTACTTCAACGAAAGAGTATTCCGTTTCTGGTGTATCTCCTCCTGTTTGTAAAATTGTAACTGTACCTATTTCTTTGCCAGGTAATTCAATTGGAATACCTGTTTGTGGATTTTTTACTTGTTTGCCTTTTGTTTTTAGTTTTAATATAGTCCCTGCCTCAAGTCCTTAGCTACTGCCACCAGCAATAAGAATTGCATCGTTGTCATAAGCTAAGAAATAGGTTCTCCAAGGTTTGTTGGTACATTTATTAATAATGTTTTCAACTAATTGTCCTATTGCTTCAGAAATAGCTTTATCGCTAAGTGTTGCATCAAAACCTGCATTACCTCCAATCCCCAGAGTTGTTTTAGATGTTGTTTCTGCTGCGCCTTTGGCTTCATCTGAATAAATAATAAGACCTGTTGTAACATCAACTAATCGGATTGAGACTCCAGCTTCAACCACTTGTGTTTTTGTGGTAGAAAATACGCCAGCTTTTCCGATATTTTTTCTTCCAAATTCAGTAATAGAACCAATAATCAAAAAATCAGCACCAATAGAAGCCGATAGACTTGTTCCATTCCTTTTAGATTCTTCCAAAAGAGCCGATAGGTCATTTCGCTCCAATAGTATGAATTTATTAGAAGTAGCGAGTTTAGCTGTAAGGATATCCAATGCTTGTTTACCCATTGGGTCATTTTCTTTGTCATAGAATATACCTTTTGCATATTGGGTTTCATTGGAAAAACGTCCGATAGCTACTTTCCTCTTAATGAATTTTTTGTTTTCCGAAATCTCAAGTTGAGTTGTTGCTGTTTCTATTGTTTCAACTTTGTGTTGCGCGAATGTTGAAATACTTAAACAAGAAAAAGCAAATAAAATAAGTGGTATTTTTTTCATTTGTGTTATAAAAATAAAAAGAAAAGCGTGACCATTCGTACTTGCTTAATCTTTCGGTTACCGCCAAGTTACCTATCGCACTGCAAGTATGAATGGTTCACGCATTAAGCGTGAACCTCCAAACTACTTGTCCTCGTGCGACGAATATTGGCGGTATTCAAGATTAAAGAACAAGAGCATAAAAGCTCATAATTATGTATGTCAAGAATTGAATGAAACGCTTTTAGTTAATAACGATTTGCTTTTAATGCAATTGTTTACTAAAATTCATTTCAATAATCTGTTTTTATTCCATAGGCATGTTGTTTTAAAATGAAAAATTTTTATGTATTGCAAATATAGAAAAAATTATCATATTAATGTATAGATATGAATATTTATTTGTGTCTCTATTTTTAATTTTACACTATTTCAGGTGGAGTTGTGGGGATGTGGGAGCTTTTGATGCGCCATTCTTTAGGGTAGAGGTTGTTGGCGCGATTGCCAAGGTTTTTCACCCAGCCAATGGCTTTTCCGTTGTATTTTATTAGCACAAATCCTCGTGGTGCGTCGACTACGATGGTTTCGCCACGCAAAAAGGCGATAGCCGTTGGATAATCCACTTGGCATGAAGGGAATGCCTTTTCGTTGAGGCATTCGTTGAGGGCGAGTGAATGTGCTGGTATCAAATCCTTGCCTTTGGCTGTGGCAACTTCGCAACCACAATATATCACGCGAAGATTTTCACGAAGAATAGCAATCTCGTCGGCATAATCGGCAGGAATTGTGTTGATAGCGTCGCCCGAAGCTATGAATTGAGCCGAGCGAGGGTTGGCAATCCATTCTTTCACTGCAGCCGGTATGGGTTGTTGCGTATCTTTTTTGTTTTTCTTTGCTTTTGAGGCACGAATGCTTTGTCGAGGCTCATCGTCGGGTTTGCGCACCACAGCAAGGAACAACCCTTCGCCACGAGTGCGATGAGGGAAGAAGTGGTAGCCATGAGTAGCCGAATTGATAGCTGTGTGAATGTTCCAATCGGTAGGAGGGTTGAGGTCGATACTCTCGGCTCCAAGTTCGTTGACAAGATATTCCACAATATCTTCGTTTTCGGGACGATTGAAAGTACAAGTACTGTATATGAATAGACCGCCAGGTCGAAGAGCTTGCCAAGCATTGTCGACGATTTCTCGTTGTCGGTCGGCGCATTCTTTCACCAAAGCAGGCGTCCATTGAGCCACAGCTTCCTCGTCTTTGCGCATCATTCCTTCGCCACTACAAGGCACATCGGCCGCGATGATGTCGAAGAAGTGAGTGAGTGGAGCATAGGCTGCTGAGTCGTTGCAAGTAACTACACAATTAGGATTGCCCCACTTGATGAGGTTCTCCTTAAGGATTTGAGCACGATTGCTCATGATTTCGTTGGCAACAACGAGTGAGCCTGCAGGAAGAGCGTCGATTGCCGTTGTGGTTTTACCACCTGGGGCAGCGCACAAATCGAGATAACGCACAGGTTCGTCTTTGTTGACCAAAAGGTTGATGGCATGAGCAAGAAACATTGATGAGGCATCTTGAACATAGTAGCAACCAGCATGTAGAGCAGGATCGAAAGTGAATTGTGGTCGTTGGTCGAGGTAAAATCCACGGTTGCACCAAGGGACGAGGTTTTCGGTAGGTGTTTTGTCACATTTTACCGAGTTGATGCGTACCGACACCGATGGGTCGCTTTCGCCAAGCGACTTGATCAATGCCGTAGCTTCATTTTCGGGCAAAAGTCCATGAATCTGCTCGATAAACAATTCAGAAAGTGCCATATATCAATATTTGTTGTGTTCGAAGTATATTATTTAACGATGATAGGCATAGAGGCAGTGAGCTTGCCGAAGTGTGCTGTGAGGGTGTGAGTACCCTTGTTGCCAGTTGGTTGTAGGGTAGTACCCTTTTGAGTGATTTTGCCTAATTGTCGAGGGCAAGATAGCTTCACTCCCTTCACATCCTTGTCGACAATGATGCCGTATTTATTGTAACCGTAAATCACAGGAGTGTAAGTATCTTTTCCGTCGATAGTCTTGCGGAATTCGGCAAACGCGATAGAAGCGATTTCGTTGTCGACAGGAGCTTTAGCAATAGCGAAAAGACCATTGGCAACGGTGCGTTCTTTACCATCGCTTGGCACATTGCAAATGCCGAGTGAGCGCACATATAGTTCGCTTGATCCACCACCGTCGAGGTTCATTGCATCGTCGCAGCCAGCATAGCTCATGATGTCGGCAAGCACCTTAGATGTGCAACCTTCCGAGTCGTTAGAACGGCCATCAACGATAAGAATAACGAGTTTTGTGCCAGTCTTGTCGTTGCCCACAGCAGTGCGAGGGTGTAGCCCATTGAGGTGGCGAAGAATGTCGACAGGATTGGTAACCTTGCCGTTGCTCAAAATCACTGGATAGCCACTCACCACTTCGGTAGGAGCGATGTTTTGCCCTTTGCTTGTGCTGATAGTGGTAGTGATTTCGATGATATCGCCTTGAGAAAGCGCTTTTACGAAAGAATTGTCGGTGCCAGTACCCGAAAGAATGTATCCGTTGGCAGGGATAGTCATATTTCCACCAGTAGCAGGAGCTGAAGCAACCTTCATTTTCACCTTTTTGCCCACCGAGATAGGTGCATCAACAGGAACGATAGCCACCTCGTAGGTGTTTTTGGTGGTGTCGGTGCTTGCTCCGTAGCGAGGAGTGAAGATATTGAGGCTGTTAGTCGTAGCCACCTTATTTACGCCCGATATGTTTGCCACCTTGTCGCCTGCAATAGCAGTGCAAGAAATGTGCAGACAATCCATGATAGGTAGTCGGTCGTCGCTGATAGCCCATTGAGTGCGTTCGCTATTGTCTACATATACCAATTCGCCGTCGGTGATTTGTGAACCAATCGAATTGCCACGGCGCATATTGAAGAAATCGGCATTTACACCGAGAAAATACTGCTTTGAGTCGCTATCGTGGTCGAGAGCCATACCCGAAACCTCTTGACGAGCATAGATAATGTCCTTAGCCTTCAACACTTCCATTTCGATGAGAGGGTTGGTGAGGTCGGTAGTGGTGTAGAATACATTCAAATTCTGTGTGCCAGTGAGGCGAAGCGAAGTGAGAGTCGTTGATGGTCCCACATTGATGTGGTTGAGAGTGTCGACTGTGTAAGGTTTACCTTGCAATGTCCATTCGGTAGAAGCCGATGCAATTAATGTTGCAATGGCAAAAATGAAGTATAAAGCAGTTCTTTTCATAATAAAAAGATGTTAGTGTTACGGTTTTGTGTGTAAAATTAGTGAAAAAACGGCAATTCTGGGGGCTTGAGAGAGCTAAATTTTACCCATAGAAAGATAAAATAGAGAGAATGCATAAGAAAATGAATAAAAAATAGCACAAAACGGAATATATTGTGTATGAAATAAAAATAATTATAAAAAATTAGTTGTAAATTCAATCATATTATATATATTTGCGTCGTGGAGCGAATAGCCCCACTTTTTTATGATATAACGAAAACCATAAACAGAAAAAATAACAAATTAAAACAGAATAATTATGAAGAAAATTTTTACACTTTTATTTTGCTTAATGAGTGTTGTGAGTATGTACTCACAAGATTTGTTTAACACAAGCTTTGCAACAGAAGAAGAGTTCAACGCTTGGACTGTAGTTGATGCTAATGGTGACGAAAAGACTTGGAAGTTTGATTCAAGTGGCTCACCATCGAAAGTATTTTATTCTTATAGTGGTGCAAATGCTGCCGATGACTGGATGATTTCGCCAGCAGTAGTAGCTCCTAAAGACGGTGTGATGGCTGTGTTGTTTACAGTTAAGGGTAGCTCTTATGTTGAAAAAATGGAAGTAATGTATGGTTCATCGGCAACTGTAGAAGCTATGGTGAACAGAGGAACTGAAGTTACTTCATATCTTGATACTGAATCAGGTGGTTATTTCTTGATTCCTGTGAAGGCAGGCGAATCTTACAATCTTGGTTTCCACGCAGTGAGCGATGCTGATAAGTGGAGATTGTACTTGTGTAGCGTAACTGTGAAGATTGTTGATAATCCTGTCGATTTGTTAGTGTCAGAAGTTGTTTCCCCAGTTGATGGCGAAGGCTTGTCACAAGAAACAGTGAAGGCAAAAGTGAAAAACACAGGTATGGCTGCAGCTAATGGCTTTAAGATTGGTTTCTCAGTTGACGGTGATACTGTAGCTGTAGAAGAATGTGCACAAAGCCTTGCGGCAGGTGCTGAAATGGAATATACATTTGCAGCAAAGGCTGATTTGTCGGGACCACGCAAGAAATATGCAGTTAAGGTGTGGGTAGAAAGTGCTGATGATGTGAATCCAGCTAACAACGCTACCGAAGTGAATGTGGTTCACAGCGCGCCAGCATCAGTTCCTTATTATATGGGATTTGAATACACTGAAAGCACTGATGGATTTAAGTTCTTCAACTTGAACGAAGACGATGGTGATTGGCAACTTTATTCAGATCCATGGTGGAATCTTGCTCGCACAGGTACAGTGTGCTTGGCATACAACTATAACAAATATAATCCTGGTGATGACTGGGCTATTCTTGACCCTATCGAAATTAAGGAAGCTGGATACTATGCATTGAAGTTCTGGTATGCAACCGATAATAGCTATGCTGAAAGCTTTGGCGTGTACTATGGTGCAGAACAAAAAGTGGAAGCAATGACTAATAAGATTGTGGAACTAAAGAAGGTTGCAAACAGCACATATCAAGAATGTATCTCTATTATCTATCTTGATAAGCCACAAACATTATGTCTAGGTTTCTACTCATTCACTGATAAGAACTTGAACTGGATTACAGTCGATGATCTATCATTCGAAAAGATCGATGCTGATAATGTAGACCTACAAATGGGTGCAATCACTAACCCTGGAGCATATGTTCACAAGAAGAACAGTAAGGATGTGAAGTTCTCAGTTCGTAGCTTGGCTATCAAGGATGTAGCAGCTAATGTGAAGTTGATGATTGATGAAAATGTGGTTTCAGAAGCTAACGAAACTATTAAGGCACAAGAAATCAAGCAATATGTACTTGCTAACAAGTTGGAAGGCTTGAGCGAAGGTGTACACACATTGAAAGCAATCGTAACATCATCAGATGATACAAATGCAGCTAACGACACAGTGAGCCTTGAATTCCGTGTACTTGGCGAAGCTGCTCTATTGTGGGATTTCGAAGACGGAAAAGTTCCTGCCGACTTCACAATGAGATCGGAAGATGAAGGTACTATCAATTCGGGTGCTGGAGAAGAATTCAACGAATATGGTTGGGGTATCTTTAATATCCAAAATCACGCACAATTTGGCGAACATGTATTTGCTGGAACAACTTGGTTGGATGGCGTAGAAAAGGCTAACCGCTGGTGCGTTCTTCCACAAGTGAAGGTAACAAGCGAAAATAGCTTCTTCGTGTGGGATGTGGCATCATACAATCCTAACTTCTTGGAAGATTATCGCGTTAAGATCTCAACTGACAAGGATGATGACTGGGATTACTGGACAAAGATGGAAGTAGTAGCTGAAAGTCCTGAATTCAAGACTCGTGGTTTGGATTTGAGTGAATATGTTGATAAGACTATTTACATTGCATTCCAATTGGTGTCAAAGAACTGCGAAAGCTTGATCCTTGACAATGTGGGCTTGTATGGTTCATTCGAATTGGTAACAACATCGGTTGAAGAAACTATGGGCGAAGTGTCATTGAAGGTAGCAGTTGAAAATGGTGTTATGAAGGCTAATAAGGAAGTCGACACAATGACTCTATTGGATATGAGCGGTAAGGTTGTAGCAAGCACTACTGAATCAGAAATGTCGGTATCGGAAGTTGCAGCAGGCGTGTATGTAGCGAAAGTGGTATCGGGCACTGAAATCGTATCAAAGAAGGTTGTGATAAAATAATATTACAATACAGTAAACTTGAAGGGTCGCAAAAAAAGCGACCCTTTTTTGCTTTATTGGTGTAATAGTTGTAATTTTGTGATAAATTAGGATAACAAGGTGATTATTTCACAAGAAAACGATAATTATGGTGGAAACAGCTCTATATTTGATACCAGTGCCGCTGAGTGAAGGAGAACTCAGCGCAGTGCTACCAGCTCGAAATATAGAGATAGTGCGCGATATCAAACATTTCATAGTAGAGAATGTGCGCACAGCTCGTCGATTCTTAAAAAAGTGTGACCGAAATATCGATATTGATACACTAACATTCTATGAGCTAAATCGTCACACTAAGCCCGAAGATATTTCGGGATTTCTTGTGCCACTCGAAAAAGGTTGCTCTATGGGGGTTATTTCGGAGGCTGGTTGCCCAGCGATAGCCGATCCAGGAGCCGATGTGGTGGCAATAGCACAACGCAAATCGTTGCGTGTGATTCCTCTTGTGGGTCCTTCAAGTATTTTGATGTCGGTAATGGGGTCGGGATTCAATGGCCAGAGTTTTGCATTCTTGGGCTATTTGCCTATTGATGCAGGCGCGCGCGCCAAGAAATTTAAGGATATGGAGTATAATATCCGCGTTAATCACCAAACTCAAGTGTTTATCGAAACACCTTACCGAAATAATAAACTTATAGCCGAGATGGCGAAAACATTGCCTAAGCATCTTAAGTTGTGTGTGGCAAGCGACATCACAGGCGAGCAAGAAAGCATTGTTACTCGTGGAGTAGCAGAGTGGGCTAAGGTCAAGTATGACTACGACAAGATTCCCACTATCTTCTTGCTTTATAAATAGATGACTAAATATAAAAAGATAAAATCAGACGCCCAATACAATCTTTTTAGCGCTGTCGAAAAGGCTGAACAAGAGGTGATTGGGGACTTTGAGGTGATTCTCCCAAAAAGGGAAGAAAAGAAGCCCGAAGTGAAGACGGCCGATGAGGTCGAAGGTTTCGGGGCAGTGGTTACTGAGCCCGAACGCAAGCCATTGTATTTTATGAGCTTTGGCAGTGGAAGTAGTGGCAACTGTTCATATGTGGGAACCGAAAGTGGAGGTATTCTCATCGATGCAGGTGTGGACTATGAGAGCGTGTTTGAGAAGTTGCGCCAAAATGGCGTTACGCCCAACATGGTGAAGGGTGTGTGTCTTACTCACGACCATAGCGACCACATTCGTTATGCCTACGGAATAGCTCGTAAGTACAAGCACATTCGCATCTATTGCACTAATCGTTCGCTCAATGGTATATTGAAGCGCCACAATGTGTCGCGTCGCATAAAGGAATATCATCAACCTATTTTCAAGGAAATTGAGTTTAAATTGGGTGATTTGACTATTACCCCATTTGAGGTGCCTCACGACGGACTCGATAATGTGGGATTCTTTGTGCAATATGGCGATAGTAAGTTTGTTGCAGCTACCGACTTAGGAAAGGTTACTGAGCGTGCGCATCACTACATGTCGCAAGCGCATTTCTTGATGATTGAGGCCAACTATGACCTCGAAATGCTTGAAAATGGTACTTATCCCGAGCATCTTAAGAGCCGTATCAAGTTGCATACTGGCCACCTTGACAACGAAGATACTGCGCGCTTTATCGACGAAATTTATAACAAGGAATTGCGCTACATCTTTTTGTGTCACTTGAGCAACGACAACAACACTCCCGAAAAGGCTGTCGCTGTGGTGCGTGGTGCGCTCGAATCGAAGAGCGTGAGTGTGGGCGATGCTATGGGAGCTCTCGAGGACTACGATAAAGATGTGCAACTCATGGCTTTACCTCGTTATGACTGCTCTCCGTGGTTTGTGTTGCGCTAAAATAGTGTGATTATGCGATTTTTGTGGGATATAATCAAAAAGTTTCTTATCATTTTCATTGGATCATCGGTGCTTGCAGTGGTGATGTATCGTTATGTGCCAGTGTATGTTACGCCGTTGATGGTGATTAGAGCTGTGGAGCAAAAGCAGGCCGATAAGCCCATAAAATTGAAGCATAAATGGTTGTCGCTCGACAAGATTTCACACAACATGGTGCAGGCTGTGGTGGCGAGTGAGGACAATCTATTCATGGAACACAATGGATTCGATTTTGACCAAATAGAGAAGGCTATCAAAGAGGCTAAAAGTGGAAAGCGCAATCGTGGCGCAAGCACAATCTCGCAACAAACAGCTAAAAATGTGTTTCTATGGAACGGCGGCGGTTGGTTTCGCAAGGGACTTGAGGCTTATTTCACAGTGCTTATCGAATTGCTGTGGAGCAAGGAACGCATAATGGAGATTTATCTCAACTCTATCGAGATGGGCTACGGAATATATGGTGTGGAAGCTGTGGCGAAAGAGCATTTCAACAAGAAAGCGGCGAAACTCACCAAGCGCGAGGCTGCGCTGATAGCAGCCACATTGCCCAATCCGTTGCGCTACAATTCGGCCAATCCGTCGGCCTATATGCGCAAGCGTCAACGACAAATTGTTTCACTTATGGATAAAATTGCACCTGTGGAAATGGGGGCTAAGTAACAAAAAAGGAAAGTTGCTAAGCGACTTTCCTTTTTTTTGTTATTGTGAAAATAAATCTATTATCCTTTGTATTGGCTTTGGACGAAGGCGAGGATGCGGTGAGCTACATCGTAGGCTTCGGCCACTGAGGCGTTGCAGAAGCTGTGTTTCAAGCGTTTGTAGCGTATCATCTTGGCTTCGACGCCACATTTGCGCAGTTCGACAAACATCTTTATCGATTGTTCAATCTTTACCGTAGTGTCGGCTGCTCCGTGCATTATCAGTGTTGGGCAACAATCCTTTGATACATAGTTGATTGGCGAAAATTCGCGACATAGTTGCATCACGCGCTTCTTTTGCGTGTCGATGTCGTAACCAGTAACACATTTTAGTTGTCGGTTGCGCTTCATGATCACTTTGCGCACGCACAACTTGGCGAAAGCCGTAACGAATGGGTTCAACTCAGTGCGAAATAGCGTGTTGAGGTCGGTTGGGCCATAAGTGTCGATGAGGTAGTTCACTTGCGCCGAGGTGTTGCTTAGAGCCGAGTCGCCAGGGTAGTGGCTATCATCGGTGTAGGCAGTCATCATAGCCAGTTGTCCACCCGCCGAAGCACCCCAAACGCCTATGTTGTTGGCATCGAGCCCATATTGAGCGGCATTTTGTCGCACCCATCGCACAGCGTCCTTGCAGTCGGCCACTTGGTGCTGAATGTGACTTATCGATTTGTTGGCAAGGCGATAATCCACGCTCACCACGGCAAATCCATTCTGAGTCAATGTCTTGAGCACATATTGTCGGAAGGTCTTTTTGATGTTGTCCTTCGTAGCTTCCACCCACGAACCACCATGAATGAAAATCAGCACCGGAGCGAGTTGTGCGCCATCGTGTGCGCCCGTAGGCATGTATATGTCGAGGTGAAGGTGTTGGCCGTTCACCGTTTTGTAAACCACATTCTTGAACGAAGGGTAGTCGGGGCTAAGTTTAGGCAACGAACTTGCAGTAGACGCGTAGGCCGAACTGAGTTTCGACGAAGCGAAATAGATCACTGCGCCCGTACCAAGTCCAGTAGCCAAGAGCCACTTTTGTCGTTGAGATAGATCGAATTGTGCCATAGTAATTAAGTTGTGTAACAGATAACTGCGATTCAATGTTCTGCAAAAATAATAATTAAAGTTGAGAATGGAAAGAGGGCGATGTTTGTGAGAATAAAAAACGATGTCTTTTTGCGAGTTGGTTGTTGTGTAAATGGGTGTGTGAGGGATGTTGTCCTTTGGGCTTGGTGTTTTGTTGCAGGGTTAATGAAAGTTAAAGATGTGTTAAATTAGTGTTAAATAATTGGGGGGGGTAAAAACGATATAAAATTTCGTACTTTTGCACCCGAATAGTGTCTATTTGTAAGCGGAAATGATGAATAAATCGCTTATTAATAGCACTATACATGTATCTATATGCGTGTGCAATAATAAGGTATACGCGTGTATATGCGAGAATAATAATAAACAGAAATTAACAATTAGAATTCTAAATACGGTATTTGTGATGAAAAGGAAAAAAGGTTACGAAACTCCCCTTATCGAGAAGTTTCGTGTGGAATTAGAGGAAGGTGTGTGCAATACAGCTTCTGTGATGATGGAAGAAGGAAGCAAGGTTGAAACCAGCGAACATACAACTGGTTTTGATAGCACAGATGGAGATACATTTGAACAATCTGGATGGGAATAAAACGATGAGGAATATGAAGACAACTAAGATATTTTCAATAATAGCATTGATCGCTGCTGCAAGCATGGCATTTGTGTCTTGCGAAGACGATATGAACAAGAATTTCAAGCCTGCACAAGTAGGTGACGAAATTTTCTTTGGTGGTACAGCAGGATATGAAGATGAAGCTCGTACCCAATATGGCGAAAAGGGTACCACAGGTACTCCAATTATGTGGTACACAGGTGACCAAGTGCGCATTTATTGTGCCGAAGCTCGCAAAGTAGAAGGTAATAGCTATTGCGATTACAAGGTTAATCAAACAAGCGTAACTTCGTCAACTCTTACATCAACTGCAGCTTACGGTTTGCAATGGGGAAGCGATGCTGATCACAAGTTCTATGGCGTATATCCATCGCCAAAGATGTTTGCAACAGGTTCTACTGAAGCTAATACATTCCAAATCAACGGCAACACGCTCACAGCATATCTACCTTATACACAAAATGCGCAAGGTTCACAAGCTATTCAAAAGGATACTAATGGTAACTACACCGTTCACCCTGCTATGCGTTTTGCTTATATGACAGCTACTGCTAAAGCAAATCACAAAACATTGACAGCAGATGGCGTAACAATGACATTCTATCCTATTGTTACTGCAGTGGAGATTTCTTTGGTTAATAATTCAAAGAATGGTAACATTGGTAAAGATCTTGAAAATATTTCGGGTGTGCGTATTTTTGCACCTGAAGGAGAATTGATTACAGGTACATTTACTGCCGATGTTACAACAGGTAAAATCACAGATGTTCGCAATGGTAAAAGTTATATTGATGTGAATGTGTATGGAGAAGATGGATATCCAATTACTTTGGGGTATGGAAAAACTCTTACATTCACAGTGTTTATGGTTTTGGATGAAAATGAAAATGGCTATGTAGAAGGACTTCCAAGTTTAGGTGTTAGTATCTTGAGTGGAGGTGTTTATAAGAGCACTGTAGTAACTCCTACAGAATCAGCAAGCGGAGTAGTTAATGAAGGCTTAATAGTTAATGCTAAGAAGAAAAATTTCATTAAAGGTATTTCAGTTACTTGGAATACAGAATTAGACCTTTCTACATGGATGGAATCAATTAAAGATGAAACTCCAATTGGTATGCTTTCTATCCCAGGTGCTGGTGGTGTAGGTTCTAATAGCCTTTCAGATGAAGATTCTAAGCAACAAACACTTGACATTGAGACTTTATGGAATAATGGTATCCGTTGCTTTGAAATGATGGTTGATAAAAATGGTGCAAATAATATTGGAGATAAAAAATTGATATGTAATGGTGTTGAGACAAACATTACCCTAAATTCTGCAGTTCAAACTATTGCAACTAAATTGGCGGCTAACACAAGTGAATGTGCATTTATTATTGTAGGTTATCAAGATCTTGATTACAATAGTTATAGCCGTAATGCTGGTGACAATGGATGGATGAATGGTTTTAATACATGGTTTACTGGTAATACATATATGAAAAAATATGCTACTCAACCATACAATGGTAACATTACTCTTGAAGATGCAAGAGGTAAAATATTTTGTATAGCACGACCATGTGGTATTGGTATTGATACAGGTTGGTTTACAGGTTTTGCTAGTAATGGTTCACATAATTATAGTGTAGTATTGGGATGGAGTACTCATCCTGACCAATGGTACGCTCGTGGATTTGGAGAACTATCTCATGGTAGCTACAAGCCTACACTTAACGCAGACTTAATTACAACTAATGGCGCCGCAAATCGTCCATATTATGTAAATGAAACAGCTCCATCGACTTATACTTATTATGAAATCGATTCTAAAGCAACAGGAGTTGTGCCTATGAGCAAAGGTGTAAAGAGTTTTGCTTACAATTATCTAAATACAAGTGATGTAGCATACTCGCCAACATGCACTACAATGGCATGGGTACAAGAATGGAAGCGAGTATCAAATGCTACAACTAAATATACTTCTACTGGATATTATAGTAGTTATAGAAGCGAAAATTATACTTACCAATGGTGTAATTCAGTTGCTGAAAAGAAATCGGATATCAAGGGAACTCTTGATATTGCGCAAAAAGGTATATATTCTTTAGTTATTAATTCACTATGTGGATATTATATCACAAACAATGCGTATTCGTTTAAACCACGTCCAGTGTTCCAACGCTATGAAAATTATCCATATGGCTATGGCTTTGATGATAAGTATTATAGCGGAGTAGGAAATTTTACTGGTTCTAATCTAAATAGTACAGAAGGTGCTCCTAATGAGAGATATAGAAGTTATCCAGGTCCATTCCTATGGGGCGGTGGTCTTCAAGGTGATATCGCAACATTTGCTGCCGATATAAATAAATTCTTCTATGATGAATTGATGACTATTGGTGTGTCAAACCTTTCAGGTCCAACTGGTATTGTAATCATGGACCGCGTTAAGAGCTCTGCTTCAACTGATGCAGATAAGCCTGGTTACTATCTTCCTCGCTTTATTGTAGAAAACTCATTGCGTCACTATGGTAAAGTGGGTAGTGATTTAGGAACTGGTACTCAAGGTAAGTAAATCATAAAGACAATATATGAATCAAAGTTATAGCGATAACTTGATTAGTATAGTATAAAATAGCGGTATAAGGGTGATGGCAAGGGTTAAAAAACCTTTGTCGTTACCCTTTTACTCTTAAAAACTGGAGATTAACAACTTAAAATAATAACTATTAAAAACATTTATAGAAAAAATAAATTAATAGAAAAGTTAAACTTAAAAGAGATATATTATGAATCTAAAAAGACTTAAAAACTACCTTGTATTAACACTCCTTGCCTTTGTCAGTATCTCGGCATCGGCAGTGACTTCGGCTTCTTCGATTAGTGGAAAGAAGCAAACATTGTACTCATCAAGCAGTCACAAAACAACACCTTATCGTATTCCTGCGATAGCTGTGATGAGCAATAATGAAATCCTTGCAATTAGCGATTACCGCCCAGGTGGAAGAGATGTGGGAGGTGGTGATGTAGATATCTATGCAAAATTTGGCACTATTGCTGCTAATGGTAGTTATTCATGGACACCATCGAGCAATGACCCAATTAACGCCAGCGACAAAGTTCTTGTAGCCAATGGTCCTGGTAGTGGTTATGGCTATGGTGATGCTGCAGTAGTTGCCGATAGAGAATCAGGTAAGGTTCTTGTGATGTGTGTTGGTGGTAACACAGCCTACACTTCTACTACTACATCAAGTGATTATCGCAGCTATAGCATTGTAAGTAGTGATTATGGCCGCACTTGGACAATGACAAATCAAACATCAACATTTAAGGGCTCGGAAGCAATATTTAAGAATAATAACTCAAGTGTGGGTAGCAAAGTACAAGGTATGTTCTTTGCATCGGGACGCTTGCTACAGTCAAAGCGCGTAAAGGTAGGCAACTATTATCGCGTTTATGGTGCTATGTTGGTGAGAATTGATGGTTCAAGCTATAACTATGTGGTGTATACCGACGACTTCGGAACAACATGGAAACAATTAGGAAGCTCATATTGCGTAAGTAGCGCAGATGAAGCAAAACTTGAAGAATTGCCTAATGGTCAAATCGTAATCAGTAGCCGTGCAGCAGGTTCTCGTCACTACAATGTATTCACTTTCACAAACGAAACTAATGCTACAGGTAGTTGGGGCACCCAACAAACATATAAATTTGCCGAGAGCAATGCATGTAATGGAGAATTGCTTCTATATGAAGGAGTAAAGAACTCAAAAGACGAAACAAAAACTATCTTGCTTCAATCACTTCCAGTAGGAACAGTCGATGGATATAAACGCAGTAATGTTTCGGTATACTATAAAGAAATTGATCCAAACACAACTTACACACCAAGTCAAATGGCAAGTGGTTGGACTAAGGGTATCGAAGTAGATGATGCAGAATCGGCTTATTCAACAATGGATATCCTTCCTAATGGAGAAATAGGTTTCATGTATGAAGATGAATATTTTTCATCTAACAGCAATGACAATTATAAATATGGTAGTGCTCCTGGTGGTACTGCTAATATAGTGTATGTACCTCTTACAGTGAGCGAAATCACAGGTGAAGCTTATACTCTTGCAACAGAGGAAGAACCAGTAGTTGAAACTGTTGCTACTCCTGTTATCACTCCTAATGGTGGTGAAATTGAAGCAGGTTCTGCTATTTCAATCTCTTGCGCAACAGATGGCGCAACTATCTATTACACAACTAATGGAACAACTCCTACTGCATACTCAACTAAGTATATTGGTGCGTTCACTTTGACTTCTGATGCAACAGTGAAGGCTATCGCAGTGAAAACTGATTGGAATAATAGCGAAATTGCAACTGCATCGTTCACAATCAAGCAAGAAGTTGTAGAACCAACAGTGAATAAGCCAGAAGCTGGTAAGAAATATCGCTTTGTAAATGTTCAAGCGAATAAAACAAAGTATTATTTCAGCTACACAGCGACTAATGGTTTGATGTTGAGTTCAAATGAAGCCGATGCAACAACTTACACATGTGGCAGTGGTACTAAATCGGGTACTTATACATTCCAAAGTAATGATGGTAACTATTTGATTTGGACAGGACGCGGTTTATCAAATTATAAGGGAGAAAACAGCGCTTTAGGTTACCTAAGCATATATTCTTCGACATGGTGTGACTTTACTATTGAAGAAATGGTGTCGGGCGGAAATGTAACATCTTCGTACAGTGAAACTTACTATACTATTAAGGGTAAGCGTACTGCGGCTTCAGGAAGCGCTGAAGATGTTTATTTTGTTATTAAGAGCGACATGACTTTTAATGGTGCTACCGCTCCTTTCTTTAACACAAACTACTCTTCGGCATTCTTGATTGAAGAAGTGGCTGAAGAACCAGTTGTAGAAACTGTGGCTACACCTACTTTCACTCCTAATGGCGGTGAAATCGCAGCAGGAACAAAGATTGCAATCTCATGTTCAACTGAAGGTGCAACAATTTATTACTCAATAAACGGCTCAGAACCAACTACAGTTTACTCAGCTCCATTCGAATTAACCGAAGCTGCTACTGTGAAGGCAGTAGCTAAGAAAAATGGTTGGAACAATAGTGCAACAGCACAAGCATCGTTCACTATCAAGGAAGAAGTGGTTGTAGAAACTGTTGCTACTCCTGTAATCACTCCTAACGGTGGCGAAATCGAAGCCGGCACAAAGGTCGCAATCGCATGCGCGACAGAAGGCGCTACTATTTACTATTCAATTGATGGCACTGAACCTACTGAAGAATATTCTGCTCCATTTGCATTGAATGAAGCAGCAACAGTGAAGGCTATCGCTGTGAAAGATGGTTGGAATGATAGTGAAATTGCAACTGCATCGTTCACTATCAAGGAAGAAGAACCTGAAGAGGAAGGTGTAATCAAAGTTACATTGACACAAGGTGTGATGAGCGGAAAGACAAGATATATGAGTGCGTTCAGTGCTCCATATAATGTCCAAATCCCAAGCGGTGTTAAGATTTATATCGTAAACAAGGCAAGCGCATCATATATTAATATGACTCGTGTGTATAGTAGCTACATCCCAGCTAATCAAGGTGTAATTCTTGATGGAACAGAAGCAGGTACTATTAAAGCAACAAAAACAACTGTAAATCCTAACAAGTTAAGCTATCGTAAGAATCAATTGAAGGCTACATCAACTGGTAGTGTAACAGCAAACGAAGGATTCTATACATTAGGTTTAGCAACAGAATCGGATGACTTGAAATTTATTCAAGCTGAAGAAGGTGATGTTATTCCAGTGAACAGCGCATACTTAGATCTATCAAGTACATCAATCAGAGTATTCTCAATTGGTTTGGGTGATGACTCTGAGGTGTCGGGTATTGAAGATGTGAATGCTGAGGATGCTGAGGTGGAATACTACAACTTGCAAGGTGTGAAGGTGGAAAATCCTGAAAAGGGTATCTACATCATGAAGCAAGGTGGTAAAACATCGAAAGTGGTTCTATAAAAAACAGAGAATTCTCAAAAAACTAAAACATAACTTGTGGCCTGCGTGGTAAGTGATTATAGCGTATGGCTATAAAAAGAGGGATAGGCGAAAAATCCTAAAATCCGCAATTACGCGGGAAGCTTTTCTTAATGTGCAATCGCCTATTCCTCTTTAGATTTTTAAAATAGGAGATGTGCAATGGCGCATCTCTTTTTTCGTATCTGTATGTTTGGAGTGATGTGTAATGTCTGAAAGACATTTTTTATGAATAGCCGTATGCGTTTATGCATACGGATGGTTGTGAATAAGAGGGTTACGTCTGTAAAGACGCGAATTAGTATCAGGTTCCCGTCTTTTCAGACGGAGCATTTGTGGATATCTTTTTCCATAGACTTGAAAGTCTACGGCTATTGTCTCGAACGAAGTTTCGGCGAGCTAAAGGTTCATAAAAGTCGTCCTACGGACGATGTACCTTATTTTTTGCGATTTGCCTTGTGCTTATTGGTTGATGCCGAGTTGTTCGATGCGAGTTTTGACATTGTTCATGAGCCACATAGGAGTGGAAGTGGCTCCGCAGATGCCGATGCTCTGTTTGCCAATGAGCCATTCGGGGCAGAGTTCTTCTTCGCTCGAAATGAGGTGCGAATTGGGGTTTGCGTCGAGGCATTCGGCAAAAAGTATCTTCCCGTTGCTGCTTTTCTTGCCACTAACGAAGATGATGAGTTCGTGTGCGGCTGCAAATTCGCGAATTTTGTCGATACGGTTGGCCACTTGTCGGCAAATGGTGTCGTAGCTTTCGAAAGTGTGCTTGTCGGCGTTGCGAGCAGCGATTTTGCGCACGATTTCCTGGAAGCCTTGTAGCGACTTGGTGGTTTGCGAATAGAGGTAGATGTCGCGATCGAAATCGATGTTGTCGATGTCGTTATGGTCTTGAATGACGATGGCTTCGCCGTTGGTTTGTCCCACAAGTCCGTTGACTTCGGCGTGTCCGTTCTTGCCATAGATGACGATTTGCGGACTTTGTGAGCCGTCGCGTCGCGAGGTGTAGGTGTCGCTGATGCGTCGTTGCAGTTGTAGCACAACAGGACATGTGGCATCGATGATTTCGATGTTGTTCTGACGAGCGATTTCATAGGTTTCGGGCGGTTCGCCATGAGCACGAAGCAGCACTTTTACATTGTGAAGGTTGCGCAGTTGGTCGTGGGTGATGGTTTCGAGTCCTTTGCTTTCGAGTCGTTCCACCTCGTTGGAATTGTGGACGATGTCGCCGAGGCAATAGAGGTGTCCGCTCTTGTCGAGCTCTTCTTCGGCCTTGCGAATGGCGGTAACTACTCCGAAGCAAAATCCTGAACCTTTGTCGATTTCAACGATAGCCATAGGGAAATGATTGATGATTAATGGTGATTATTGTTGTGCAACGATGCTGTTGTAAAGGTCGAGAAGCCATTGGTTTTGCTCGTCGCGAGTCATTGTAGAATTGTCGAGCGTGATGGCGTCGTCGGCTTTGCGCAACGGGCTTTCCTCGCGAGTTTGGTCGAGGTGGTCGCGATATTTTACATTTTCGAGCACTTCTTCGTAGGTTGTCGAGGTGTCGCCTTTGGCTTTGAGTTCGTCGAAGCGTCGTTGAGCGCGTGTTTCGGCCGAGGCGTCGACATAAACCTTCATTTCGGCGTTAGGGAACACCACGGTGCCAATGTCGCGTCCGTCCATGACGATGCCTTTGCTCTGGCCCATCTTTTGTTGTTGCTCCACGAGGGCGCGGCGCACAAATGGGATGGCTGCAACGATGCTAACCTTGCCCGACACTCGCATGTCGCGTATTTCTTGCTCCACATTCACGCCATTGAGCATGGTGAGCGATGCACCGGTAGTAGGGTCAACACTGAAAGTGATGGCTATGGTAGGCATGGCCTTTTCGAGCGCTTGGGTGTCGACAGTGTCGCCATCGATAAGGTTGTTGTTGAGACAATAGAGCGTCACGGCACGATACATGGCGCCAGTGTCGATGTAGGCGTAACCAATGTTTTTGGCAAGTACCTTAGCCATAGTGCTTTTGCCCGACGATGAGAAGCCGTCGATGGCTATAGTGATGAGTTTCTTTTCCATAATAAGTCTAATTTATAGCACAAAGATAGCGATAAACACGGGAATAAACAATGATTATTGCAAGCGCGCGCAAAACTAAGTGTGCGATTGTGGGCAAAGGCGAAGAAAATGGTAAAAGAAGTGAAGCGAGGGCAGTGGAGTGCTGATTATGGTGGAAAATGTGGGTTTTGGTGTAGTTTCTGGTGGAAATGGGGTGTATAATTGGGGGAATTGTTTAATTTTGTGGTATGAATGGTTTAGATTCTTAGGTGTAGAATTTTATCCTTGTATAAACTATGAATGAAGCTGCTTTAAGTCAATTATATCTTAAGGATACGGCGTTTAAGGACCTTATGCAACGCCGCATCTTTAATGTGTTGCTGATATCGTCGTCGTATGATGCGTTTATGCTCGAAGATGATGGTCGCGTGGAGGAACAGTTGTTCTTTGAGTATATGGCTCTGAATTTGAGCTCGCCACCTCGATTCACGCAGGTGAGTGATTACGAGACTGCTTTTAGTCATCTTGTAGCCAAGAAATATGACCTCGTGATTGCGATGCCCGGTGTGGACATCAGTGAAACATTTGTGCAAGCAAAGAAGATGAAGTGGCTTTATCCCGAAGTGCCTATTGTGGTGCTTACTCCGTTCTCGCGCGAGGTGTCGCGTCGTTTGGCGAATGAGGACTTCGGCGGGGTTGACTATGTGTTTAGTTGGCTCGGAAATGTGGATTTGCTTCTTGCTATTATCAAGCTTCTTGAGGATAAGTTGAATGCCGAGAATGACATCAATGAGGTGGGTGTGCAGCTCATTTTGCTCGTTGAGGATTCGATTCGTTTCTATTCGTCGGTGCTTCCTACATTATATAAGTTCTTGCTTCGTCAATCGTTGATATTCTCGACCGAGGCGTTGAACGAACATGAGAAAATGATGCGTTTGCGTGGTCGTCCTAAGGTGATGCTTGCGCGTACCTATAAGGAGGCAATGGAGCTGTATGAACAGTATAGCAAGAATATTCTTGGTGTGATTAGCGATGTGTCGTTCACGCGCGAAGGTAAGAAAGATTCGCAAGCAGGTATAAAACTTGCCAAGGCTCTTCGCGAACGCGACCCTTATCTGCCTCTTATCATTGAATCGAGCGAGGTGGAAAACGAAAAGTATGTGAAGGACTTCCAAGGTACATTCATCGACAAGAATTCAAAGAAATTGCCTGTGGACTTGGGTTGTGCCATTATGGAGAACTTCGGTTTCGGCGACTTTATCATCAAAAATCCTAATACTGGTGAGGAATTGCTTCGCATTAAGAACTTGAAGGATTTGCAGAATAATATTTTCTATGTTCCTGACGAGTCGCTGTTCTATCATGCTTCATATAATGATATTTCGCGTTGGTTGTATTCGCGTGCAATGTTCCCGATAGCCGAGGTGATGAAGATGCACCGTTTTACCGATATCAGTGAGGCTCCTGCAGTGCGTCAACTCATCTTCGACCTGATTGTAAAGTATCGCAAGATGAAAAACCGCGGTGTCGTGGCAATTTTCAAGCGTGATCGTTTCGACCATTATTCTAATTTTGCTCGTATAGGTCAGGGTTCGCTTGGCGGAAAAGGCCGTGGTCTTGCATTTATCGACTCGGTGATTAAGAATTTCCCTGAATGTGATAATTTTGAGGGCGTTACAGTGCAGATACCTCGTACGGTGGTGATTTGTACCGATATATTCGACGAATTTATGGAGGCTAACAACCTTTATCAAATAGCGTTGAGCGATGCGCCCGATGAAGAAATCTTGCAAGCATTCCTTGCTGCGCATTTGCCCGAAAATTTGCAAGACGACTTCTATGCACTCTTTGAGGTGGTGAATCGTCCGTTGGCAGTGCGTAGTTCGAGTTTGCTTGAAGATAGCCACTATCAGCCATTTGCGGGAATTTATTCAACATATATGATACCATTGCTCAAGAATAAGGCCGAAATGCTTCGATTGTTGTGTGATGCTATCAAGAGTGTGTATGCCTCGGTATTTTTTGCCGATAGTAAGGCCTATATGACAGCCACTCGCAACATTATCGACCAAGAAAAAATGGCGATTATCTTGCAGGAAGTGGTGGGTACTGATTATGGCGATGTGTATTACCCATCGTTCTCGGGAGTGGGTCGCTCGTTGAACTATTATCCTATCAATGATGAAAAGGCCGAAGAAGGTGTGGCCGAAGTGGCAGTGGGGCTTGGTAAATATATCGTTGACGGTGGACAAGCTTTGCGATTCTCGCCACATCACCCCGACAGTGTGCTTCAAACAAGTACGCTTGACCTTGCGTTGCGCGACACGCAAACACGATTCTATGCTCTCGATATGAAGAACGAAACACCATCGTTCAGTGTTGACGATGGATTCAATATAAAAAAGATGCGTATTCAAGATGCTGTGGCTAATGGCTCGCTTAAGTATATGGTGAGCACTTACGACCACTACGATGGTGTGATACGCGATAGTGATTATGGCGAAGGACGCAGAGTCGTTACATTTGCCAATATGCTTCAACATCGTTGTTTCCCTCTTGCTAATATCGTGGCATTTATGCTCGAACAAGGTCAAAAAGCAATGCAACGCCCAGTTGAAATAGAATTTGCGGGTATTGTGGATCGTGATGCGAATGATGATAGCGAACGCAAGGGACAAGTCTATTGGTTGCAGATACGCCCAATGGTGGACCGTAAAGAAATGCTCGACGAAGATGTGGCTAATATTGCGGGCGAAAGTGTGCTTGTGCGTAGTGAGAACGCGTTGGGTCATGGAATGATGGATAATATCAAATATGTGGTGATTGTGAAGCCCGAACGCTTCTCAATGTCAAATAATTTGGTGATTGCGCGTGAAATTGAAAAAATAAATCGTAACTTTACGCAAAATAACGAAAATTATGTTCTTATAGGTCCAGGGCGATGGGGCTCAAGCGATAGCGCATTGGGAATCCCAGTGAAATGGCCTCACATTTCGGCTGCTAAGGTGATTGTAGAAACTGCGCTTAAGGGCAATTCTATCGATCCAAGCCAAGGTACACACTTCTTCCAAAACCTTACCTCGTTTGGTGTGGGATATTTTACGGTGAATGAGGCAAAAGAAGGTAATATTTGTGATATGGATTATCTTAATACCATGCCTGTGGTGGAAGAAAGTGAAAATGTGAAAGTGGTAGCTTTCGATGAATCGCTTGTGGTGGCAATAAATGGTCGCAAAGGGATAGGTGTAGTGCTTAAGCCTGGCTATAAGACTAAGGAACAAGTTTCGGAGGATTAAAAAGTAATTTATAATATATATAGGTATGTCATTTCTCGGTGGAGTAAAAAGAATCTTCGGTTTGACTGATGATGAAATGGATGAACAAGATTATGTGGTGAGTGATAGAAACTCAGCAGAAGATGTTGTAACCGAAGTAAAGAAAAATAATGATGTGGAGATTTTCGACGAACAAGGCGAAATCCCCGATGGCGTATTTGATGGTTTGATTGAAATAGTCAATTCAAACCTCTCTCCACTTGTGCTAAAATGTATCGATGTTGAGGCCGAAAAGAAATACCTATATGATGCGTTGGGAACAAGATTTGCCGATTTTGTAAAAGCAACTCGCGAAAAGAGTCTTAATGCAGCCCGCGTGGAGTGGGAAAAAGAAAAATATGTGCTTAAGAGTAAGGCAGAAGAAATGAAATCGCGTTGCGCTACTGCCGAAGCCGAAATGAATGAAATGAAGGCTATGAAGATGAGCGAAGAACGCCAACGCTTAGCATTGAAGGAGCGTATTCGCAAACTCGAAGAGCAAGTAGAAGCAGTAGAGGCTGAAAAGGAACAACGACTACTCGAAAACAAGAGCCTTTTGAATAAACTTAAGGTGGCTAATGTGAGAGGTGGCGACAATGAGGAAGTTGAAAGGGAAATGCAAGCCTTGACTCAACAAGTTGAGGACTTGAAACAACAATTAGCTCAAGCCACTGCAAACAATTCGGCAAGCGATGAAATGAATGCCGAAGTGGAAGAACTTAAGGCTGCTTTGACCGAAAAGGATAATACAATAGGTGAAATGCAAGCTAAGTTGGATGAGTCGCAACAAACAATCACCAAACTGCAAGAAGAATTTGCTGTGGCAGGTGTGGAATTGGTGAAGGCTCAGAATGAACTCAACAAAGCGAATGCCGACCTTGCTAATGCATCCGAAAATCTTGCTCTACTTGATGAAATCCAAGCTCAATTAGTGCTTGTAGAAGAATTCAAGAAGAACAAAGAAGAGGAAATTCAAGGATTGAAAGCACAAATTTCGAGTTTGGAGGCTGAGAAAGAGCAAGCTGTAAAGAATGCAGTGGGCAGCGAGGCTGATAAATTTGAAGAACTTATAAATGAAAGCGAAAAAGAATGCGCCGAATTGAAGGAGCGTGTGGCTGAATTGGAACAAGAACTTTCGGCTTGCAACGACCGCATAGGTGCATTGGCTAAAGAGAATGTTGATACACTTGATGCGTTGCGTGCTCGCGATGAGGAGGTGGAACAGCACAAACAAGTAGCCGAAGCTAATGCAAAGCGCGCTGAAGAACTCAATAGTGATATTGATGCGTTGAAAGAAGAAATCTCGGTATTGAAAGATGCTCACAGTCGTGAAATTAATGAACTTAAGAGCGCTGAGGTAACAAAGACTCAAAATTTCCAAGCCGAAATAGCCGAGTTGCAAGCTAAATTGAATGTAACAGGAAAGGTTGATGATTTGTTGGTAGACGACGATTTCCGCCAAGAGGTTGACGATGTCTTTGATAAAGTAGAGGCTAAGGAAGATGATTTGGATGCATTCTCGGTAATAGAAGAAGAATTGCTGTTGAACGATGACATGGTGCCATCGGTATCGGATGCTCTATCGAGTGAATCGTCAAGCGCTATTGAAGACGATGCCGATATTAGCTGGTTGCTTCCTGACGAAGATAATATGGTAGAGACAATCGTTTTCGATGAAGAAGAGGTTGTCGAAACTCCAGCGTCGGATAAATCGGATAAGAAAGAAGACGAAGGTGCTCCCGAAGTACAAATGTCGCTATTCTAAAAATCGGTGACAATATAATAAATGTAGGTGCATATAGCAGAAGCTAAATGCACCTATTTTTTTGTCGAAAATTGGCATATTTTATATAACTATGTTCTAAAACATAAAATAAACATTTTTTAACAAATGATTTAAAAATGGGATTTTCAGTGTGTTAAGTATAAAATGCACGAAAATCATTATTTTTTTCTTGCACTGAATTTTGCTATTTTGGAAAAAGGTATTAACTTTGCACTCGCTTTCGGAAAGAAACACGGCAAGTGAGCCGGTGTGGTGAAAGCAATAAAGCGAACATTGAAGTATTTGCGATAGACTAAAAAGATAACAGGAAGCACAAGGTAAGAACAAGACTGAAGGGAC
>JAEIGA010003152.1_pt1 | contig 25962 bp, 20 predicted proteins | sample 9270691 | NCBI WGS metagenome assembly JAEIGA01 (sample SAMN17057246, study PRJNA624740) | gut metagenome | biome: biome; isolation source: fecal sample | host: Bos grunniens | place: China: Xizang | collected 2019
AACACAAGGAAGAAGTTGCTATCGAGGAGATTGAGATCCAAGATATTCCGACAGAAATTGAAGCCGAGGCAGAAGCAGATCTGAACATCCACGAAAAATCCCGACAACTCATCCTCCAGGCCCTCCAAAAACACAACGGCAAACGCAAGGCAGCTGCCGACGAATTGGGCATTTCGGAACGGACCTTGTACCGGAAACTGACTGCCCTGGGACTGCTGGATGAAATTAAAAAGAAGAAATAACCGATGAAACGTATCTTGATAGCCTTATTGCCCTTGTTGGCAGCTGTTTCCGCTTGCGGGATCTACTCCTTCTCCGGGACCTCCATCAAACCGGACGTCAAAACCTGCGAAGTGGAATATTTTGAGAACAAAGCCATGCAAGTCAACCCGGCCCTGGCCAACGAACTGACCGAGGCACTGATTGACAAATACCAAAAACTCACCTCGTTGCAGATGGTGAGCGAAGGCGGACACCTGAACGTATACGGCGAGATCACCAACTACGACCTGCGTCCGATGGCCGTGACTGCGGACGAAGTTGCCAGCCAGACCCGGCTGACCATCGGTATCAAATTGTACTTCACCAACCACCTCCACCCCGAAGAAGACTTTGAAAAGACCTTCTCGGCTTACCAGGATTTTGACTCCAGCCAATCCTTCGATGCTGTGGAAAGTACGTTGGTAACGGACATCATTGAAATTTTGGTCGAAGACATCTTCAACGCAACCGTAGCCAACTGGTAGGAGAAAACATGAAAGCATTGGATTTGAATCAGTTGGAAGAACTTATCCGTCGCTATCCCTGGTATTCCCTGGCGCGACGCGAGTATTTTCTGCGCATGCTGGAGATGGGTCCGGAATATGCCGAAGAAGCCCTTGCCAAAGTGGCTCTGTACCTGCCCTCCCGACTTCCGCTCTTCCGCGCACTGCAAGCCCAAAGCCAACAGGATCCGGCCCTGACTGCGACGCTGCCCGCTTCCCTGGACACCAGCTTCCCCTTGCCGGAAGCAACTCCGGACAAACCGAAGATTGTGGTTGTCGGAGGAGATTACTTCTCAAGGGAGGATTTTGAAGCCCTGTCCAAGACCCCGAAAAAGGAGGCGGCCGAACCGCTGACGGCTCCGAAAGTACAAGCCCCGAAGACCCGGACCGAACTGCCCCCGCTCGACCTGACCGATACCGGCTTCTTTGACGAAGATTTCTACACCGAGACGCTGGGGAAAATTTATGCCGAACAGGGCTTTTCTCAAAGAGCACTTGAGGTTTATGAAAAACTAATTTTGTTATATCCGGAAAAAAGTGCTTACTTTGCAGCCCTTATTGAAGAAATAAAAAAACATTTATAGAATATGTACACTCTTATCGCTATTCTGATCATCATTGCCAGCATCCTGCTGACTCTTGTTGTTTTGGTTCAGAACTCTAAAGGCGGCGGATTGGCTGCCAACTTCGCATCCGGAAACCAAACTTTCGGTGTACGTCAAACCGCAGACTTTTTGGAAAAAACCACTTGGACTTTGGCGATTGTTATCTTGGTGCTCTGCATCGCTGCAACCGCTTTCATTTCTACCGGTTCTGAAAAGAGCGAATCTGCTATTCAACAACGTTTGGAACAAACCGCAACTCAGGCAACTCCTGACTTCTCTTTGCTTCCCAACGGTGAAGCTACTACTCCCGAACCCACCGGAGAACAAAACTAACAAACCAAAATCATTCAAATACAACGACCGGTTGGACGAAAATCCAATCGGTTTTTTTAAAATTTATGTACTTTGTTTTGCAAGGTACTAATTTTTTTACATATATTTGCATTCAAATATACTTTAATACTAATAGAATCTGTTATGAAAAAAGTTGTAAACGTAGGAATTGGGGGACGTAGTTTCATTTTGGAAGAAGATGCTTACTTCCGGCTGGACCAATACCTGGAACTTTTCCGTCAACGCACCCAAATGGGTTACCTGACCCGGGAAGTGATGGAAGACCTGGAATGCAGGATCGCAGAAATCTTTACCGAAACGCTTTCTTCCCGCGAAGAAGTGGTCAACCTGGCGTTGGTGGAAAGAGTCATTGCGCAACTCGGCATGCCGGATGGAGAAGGAGCATCCGGCTCCGAGTTCAAATACAACGAGCCGTACGCAGGACAAAAAATTAACAAGAAGCTCTACCGCGATTCGGATAACAAACTCGTCGGTGGCGTTTGTAGTGGTTTTTCCTGCTACTTTGACGTGGATGTTACCGTGCTTCGGGTCTTGTTCCTGGCGGCACTGATCCTGGGAGGCTTCGGCTTCTGGATTTACATCGTCGTCTGGTTCGTGGCTCCGATGGCCAAGACCGCCTCCCAAAAATGTGAAATGCGAGGCCTGCCCATCAACGCAGAAAACCTCCGCCGATTCTCAAACTCTAAATAAACGGTTATGGAAATCATCAACAATGTAGAAAATGTCAAGTCTCAAATGCGAAAAGGAGTCTTGGAGTACTGCATTCTTTCCATCCTGGCAAAAAAGGACTCGTACGCACCCGCTCTGATCGCAGAATTGAAGCAAGCCAAAATGATTGTCGTGGAAGGCACTTTGTATCCACTGCTCATCCGTCAAAAGAACCAGGGGTTCCTCACCTACCGTTGGGAAGAATCCCCGCAAGGTCCCCCTCGTAAATACTACACCATTACCGAAAAGGGTCGTGCTGCCCTGCAGGAAATGGACCAGGCCTGGCAAGATGTCGTCAACAGCATCCAGTACATCAAAAACGAATTATAATCTGAACAGACTATGAACAAAACCGTAAAAATAAGTTTGGGCCGTGTCGCCTTCACCTTGAACGAAGATGCACACGAGCTCCTGAAGCATTACTTGGACAAACTTTCTGCCCATTACGCTGACCATGCCAATGGACAGGAGATTGTAGATGGCATTGAGGAACACATTGCCGAACTCCTGCTGGACCGCAATTTCAAAGAACGCATTGTGGACCTGAATGTCGTGCAAGAGGTCATCGAACGGATGGGCGAGCCAGCCGACATTGATCAGGATGCTGGTGTCAAAGAACCCAAACCCGCCCGCAAGAAACGGCTGTACCGCAACCCGCAACGCCGTTTCATGGCCGGTGTCTGCGGAGGTCTCTCCGTCCTGCTCAATTGGGACGTAGTCCTGGTCCGATTGGCGTTTGTCGGAGCCGCTCTTTTGGGATTTTACCTCTCCGTAGAAGGAGAAGGGGCGGCGTGGTTCCTGCTCATGCCCCTGTTGTACCTGATCTTGTGGGCCATTATCCCCCAAGCGAAGACCTTTGAACAACGCTGTAAAATGAACGGTGTTTCACCGAGCATCCCCGATGTGGAGAAAATTGTGGAAAATGGGGACAACCTGCAACAAGACTCCGACAACACCGACCTGTTGTCCCGCTTTGCCCGCCTGATTGTCCGCATCTTTGGATTTGGCTTCCTGGTATCCGGATTTTTTGTACTCTCCGGCATTGCCGCCACTTACATCGGATTCCGTGCCAATGAGTTCCCGTTGCACACGCTCTGCCGCAGCTTCGGCATTGCCACCGGTGAAATTTTACTGCTGCTCGCCTTTGTTTGCTGTGGGCTGTTGTTCTTCTACTGGGGAATCTTGCTGGTTTTCCGACTCAAACCCCTGCGCTGGAAACCGGGCTTGTGGCTCTTCCTGCTCAGCGCGGTCTGCGGCATTGCCGGTACGTTTAGCATCTTTGTAACCCTGATTCCGATCGCCAACAGCAACACCGAATTGTCAAACCGCATCAACGTGGGCAAACAATCCATGGACACCCTCTTCGTAGTCATGGAAAACCACCCCGAAGACTTGTTTGAAAAGACTCTGTACCATTTCGAAGCCGGATACAACCAATACGAATGCATGTATTTCAACGGAGACTGGACCGATCCGAAGATCGTATGTTACCCGGAGCTGATCATCATGGACAACAACAAGGAGGACTTTGAAATTTGGGAACAATGCGAATACACGCACCACATCAATCCCAAAAACCTGCTCGTAAACAAGGACGAGACCTACCACGCCCGCATCAGTGCTGACACATTGTACGTACGTCCTTTCCACATCGCCAACCTTCAGGAAGTGGAAATCGTTGACTCGGCGATCTACGTAAATGCTCCGAAAAACACGGTGATCCAACTGGTGAATCCCATGGAGCACACGTTCCGGGTCCGCAATGGAAGACACATAGAATTCAGTACGTTCGACTTATAGCCTGCACCGGATCCAGCCGGGAAGCCGAACAAGCCGGCAACCAACCGGCCAGAACCCCGATGGTCCCGGCAATCGCCAGGCATTGAACGACATTGATCCACGAAAGTTGCAAGGGTAACACCCCGTTGTCTCCCAGCAACCCGACTACCGCAGCCGCCAGTCCGATACCGGCCAATCCGCCGAGCAAGGACAGGGCGGCTGCCTCTTTGAGAAAGGCCCTGCGAATCTGCTCGTGAGTGGCTCCCAGGGCTTTGCGGATACCAATCTCACGGGTTCGCTCCTTCACCGAGACCAAAAGCACGTTGGCAATTCCAAAACCCCCGATCAACAACGAGAAACCTCCAATCAGCCCGCCGAAACGACGGACCTTACGGGAGATTTCGTCCACCGTTTCCTGCACAAAACCCATGCGGTTGAGCGAGAAGTCATCCGGAGTCCAAGGAGACAATCGCCGCTTGGAGCGCATCAGACCCCGCAACTGTGCATCGAAAAGCCCGGATTGTACCCCATCTTGCGGAAGTGCGGCCACATACCCGCCCCGACGGGAAACCCCGGCACGTGCTGCGACGGCAGGAGGAATCACCACCATCCGGTCCACCTCCATCAAGGAGAGCAAACTCTCTCCCTGCTCCTCGAAGACACCGACCACCGTCACCGACTGTCCCCCGACCCGCAAGCTTGCTCCCAAAGCCGAGCCTCCCGGAAACAAGGTTTCGGCCAACTCGGAACCCACCAGAGCGACCGGGCTCCCACCCTGGAGTTCCCGGCCTGTAAAAATCCGACCCGCCTGCAACGGGTAATCGAAGAGACGGAACCAATCTCCCGAGGCAGCCGTTACCAGAACAGAACGAAGTTGCTCACTCCGGCTGCTGACCGATCGGTAAAAGGTTTGGACATAAGCAACTCCCTGGGCCAGATCCGCGTGGCGACGCAGGTAATCGGCCTCCTCTTCCAAGACCGGAGGACGTCTCAAATAAGACCACCAAGCCCGGCCGTCCTCCGCGGCCTGCGAAGACCAGGGGATGGACTGAACCAGGACCATGCGGTCCCCAAATCCCTGCAACGAATGCTGCAGACTCTGACGGAGGCCATCCGCCAAGGTAAAAACAAGAAAGGTGGTAAACACACCGATAGAGATCCCCAATAGGGATAGGATCGACCGGAAACGATCGACGTGTTGCATAACAGTACGGGTTTGAGGTTACTTCACCCCGATTCGCTTGCGCAGTTCCCGCAAGAGATCGAAGGCATCCAGGGGCGACATCGAATTCAGGTCCATGTCCCGCAAGGTGTCCCGAATGCTTTCCAGCAGGGGGTCATCCAATTGGAAGAAGGACAACTGCATCGGTTCCTGGGGCTTGATCCGATCCAAGACAGGCCGTTCGGCCGAGGAAGAAGTGGATTCAAGTTGGCGCAAAACGGCTTCGGCCGAATGCACCACCGCAGCGGGCATACCCGCCAGGCGGGCAACGTGAATCCCAAAACTGTGCGCAACACCACCGGGACAGAGTTTGCGCAAAAAGACGATCTTGCTGCCGGATTCCCGGACCGCAATGTGGTAGTTGTGAACGCGTTCGTAGCGTTTTTCCAGGTCATTGAGCTCGTGGTAGTGGGTAGCAAACAAGGTCTTGGCCCGTTCTCCGTGTTCGTGGAGATACTCCACAATTCCCCACGCGATGGACATGCCGTCGTAGGTACTGGTACCCCGACCAATTTCATCCAACAACACCAGCGAGCGCTCGGACAGGTTGTGCAAGATGGTGGCAGATTCCAACATTTCGCTCATGAAGGTGGATTCCCCGCGGGAGAGGTTGTCCGAAGCCCCTACGCGGGTAAAGATCTTGTCCACATAGCCGATGACAGCCCGTTGGGCCGGTACAAACGAGCCAATTTGGGCCATCAGCACCACCAAGGCCGTTTGCCGGAGCAGGGCCGATTTACCGGCCATGTTCGGTCCGGTCAGGATGATGATTTGTTGGCGGTGACGGTCCAACGACAAATCGTTCGGCACATAGGCCTCGCCTTCGCGCATCATCCGTTCAATGACGGGGTGACGGCCTTGAACAATTTGCAACGCATCGCCATCGTTCATCTCGGGGCGGGCATAACCGTATTCCTTGGCACATTGGGCAAAGGAAAGGAGCACATCCAAGCGGGCGACACGACGGGCCTGTTCCAAAATGAGGGGGACTTGTTGCTGGATGGCTGCCAACAACTCGTTGAAGATGCGCTGCTCGAGTGCCAGGATCTTTTCTTCGGCGCCGAGGATGCGTTCTTCGTATTCCTTGAGTTCTTGGGTAATGTATCGTTCGGCGTTGACCAGGGTCTGTTTCCGAATCCAGTCTGCCGGGACTTTGTCTTTGTGGGTGTTGCGGACTTCGAGGTAGTAACCGAAGACGTTGTTGTAACTGATTTTTAAGGAAGAAATACCAGTACGTTCGGTCTCGCGCTGTTGGATATCCAACAAGATGCGTTTGCCGTTTTGTACAATGTCCCGCAGTTCGTCCAAGGTCGGGTCCACACCGGCTGCAATGACCGCTCCTTTCCCGATTTGTCCGGCCGGTTCTTCGCAAAGGATGCGACCGATCTCGGTGCTCCAATGTCCACCTCCACCAATACCTTGCAGCAACGACTGCCAGGCCGGTTCCGTCCAGGCGGTCAGGGCATCCATCTCGTCCCAGGCCCGTTTCAGTTGCAGGATGCCACGGGGTACAACCCGTCCGGAAGCAATGCGACCCGCCAGGCGTTCAAGGTCTCCGATGCGGGTAATGCGGTCCTGCAATTCCTCCATCCGGTCGGGATCCGACAACAACAGATCTACCGCATCGTAACGGGCATTCAACTCCCGAAGATCGCGGATTGGCAGGGCCAACCAGTGGCGCAAGAGACGGCCTCCCATCGGGGAAAGTGTCTTGTCAATGACCTGCAACAGACAGACTCCATCCGGCGCACTGGCCTCAAAAAGTTCCAGGTTACGCACCGAAAAACGGTCCATCCACACGTACTCGTCCCGATCGATGCGGGTCAAAGCACAGATGTGACCCAGGTCTTTCTGTTGGGAAGACTCCAAGTAGAACAAAGCGGCCCCTGCGGCCGTAATCGCCAATTCCATCCGGTCCACACCGAATCCTTTGAGTTGATCCACTCCCAGTTGACGACAAAGTTTCTCCCGGGCGGATTCGTGGACAAACGCCCATTCATCCATGGTGGATACGTAGATTTTTTCCAGGGCAAAGCGTTCGCGGAAACCGGCCTCATAGCCTTTCGGCAACAAGACCTCCTTGGGTTTGAAGGTGGAGAGCAAGGCTTCCATATCGGCCAAAAGCCCTTCCGCCACACGAAACGTACCCGTAGAGATATCCAACAAGGCGACCCCCGCACGGTCTTTCCAGAAAGCCAGCGAAGCCAGGTAGTTGTTTTCTTTTTGGGACAGGATTTGTTCGTTGTACACCAGACCCGGTGTCACCACTTCGGTCACCCCGCGTTTGACGATCTTTTTCGTCAGTTTCGGGTCTTCCAACTGGTCACAGACCACGACTTTGTAGCCGGCCCGGACCAAACGGGGCAAATAGCTTTCCAGGGAATGATGAGGGAAACCGGCCAGTTCGGTATAAGAGCCGGAGCCGCTGGCCCGACGCGTCAACACGATGCCCAACACTCGAGAGGCCGTAACTGCATCTTCTCCAAAGGTTTCGTAAAAGTCTCCCACCCGAAAAAGCAGGATGGCTTCGGGGTACGTTGCCTTGACTTCGGCATATTGTTTCATCATCGGCGTTTCGGCCGTCTTTTTCCCTTTATTCATTCCACAAAAATAGGTATTTTCTCTGTAATTTTCTTTCAAATGATTCTTATCTTTGTACCTTGTAAAACATTCAAAAACCATCGTTATGAAAAAGAAAATTATCGTACCTCTGCTGCTGATCGTTGTTGCCGTTTTGTTGATTGGCGGTAACCGATTGTGCAATTGTCAAGGGGCTGCTTACGCAGACAAAGCCTTGGAAGCCCTGGCTGAAACCCATGGTAACATCGGCATTGCAGCGGCAGTGGTTAAAGATGGAGAAATCATCTATACCGGAACCGTAGGTTACAAAGACCTGGAAACCCAAGAACCCCTCGAAGCAACCGACCTTTTCCGCATTGCATCCGTTTCAAAATCCTTTACTGCAACGGCCATCATGCAATTGATTCAAGAAGGTGTCCTCTCGTTGGACGACGACGTGAGTGACCTGATCGGCTTCCCGGTTCGCAACCCGAACTTCCCGGACACCCCGATTACCCTCCGCATGATCCTGAGCCACACCTCCAGCATGAGCGACAAGAGCGGTTATTTTTCTTTGAAATACATCGACCCGAAGGTCAGTGGTGACTGCCGTGAGTCCTTCAACGACTATGCTCCGGGCACCAACTACGAATACTGCAACCTCGGTTACAACCTGGCCGGTTCCATCGTGGAACGTCTGACCGACACCCGTTTCGACGTAGCGATCCGCAACCGTGTCATCCGTCCCTTGGGCCTGAATGCCGGCCACAACGTGGACTCATTGGACAACGAACTCTTTGTAAGTCTGTACACCTGCGAAGACGGCAAATTCAACAAGAGTGCAGCCTATGCCTCCACCGCCAACAAGATGGACGACTACCAAATGGGTTACACCGCTCCCATCTTCTCTCCGACCGGTGGTGTAAAAATCTCAGCCGTTGACTTGGCCAAATACATGACCATGCACTTGCAAGGCGGTGTGTTTGAAAACACCCGCATTTTGGACGAGGCTTCCGAAATGAAAATGCGCGAAGCAGCCTGGGTATACCCGAACCTCAACGGTGACGCCTACGGTTTTGCTTTGGAAACCTACAAGAACCTCATCCCGGGCAAGACCCTCGTCGGTCACACCGGCAATGCTTACGGTCTGTATAGCGTATTTGCATTCTGCCCGGAAGAAAACTGGGGCATCGTGGCCATCACCAACGGTTGCAAAGCCTACAACGAAGACAGTGGTGACTTCTTTACCAACGACGCCGTTCGCCGGCTTTACGAAAGCTTGTTGAAATAGTGAAACGCGTCCTCATCATCACCTATTACTGGCCCCCTTCCGGAGGTTCAGGCGTTCAACGGTGGTTGAAGTTTTCCAAATACCTGCCGGAGTTCGGTTGGCAACCGGTGATTTACACCCCGTCCAACCCGGAACTCCCGGCTCGTGACGAATCGCTGCTGGCGGAAATTCCGGTGCAGGCAGAGATTCTAGAACAGCCCATCACCGAGCCCTATGCCTTCTACCGCAAGTGGATGGGTAAATCGGGCAAACAACCGGTGGTCAATCCCATTGTCAGTCGGGAGAAAAAGTCGTGGAAAGAGAAGTTTCCGTTGTTTGTTCGGGCAAACGTTTTCGTACCCGATCCCCGGATTCTGTGGGTCAAGCCCTCGATTTCCTACTTGAAAGAATACCTGCGCGAATACCCGGTGGATGCGATTGTCAGCACCGGTCCTCCGCATTCCATGCACTTGATTGCGCGGGGCATTAAAAAAGAATTCCCGTGGATTCCCTGGATTGCCGATTTCCGCGATCCCTGGACCCGCATCTTCTACTTCAAACACCTGCCGATGCTGCCCGGTGTCCTGCAACGCCACCGTCGGATGGAGGCTTCTGTCCTGAAACTGGCAGACGAGGTGGTGGTGGTTTCCCAACAGATGCAACAGGAATTCCAACAACTCCTCACCCAACGCAAGGGAAACCCCGAGAAGGTCAACCTGATTACCAACGGCTACGACGATGCCGATTTTGTGGGTCAGGACAACCCTTTTGACGGGGGATTTCACGTGGTCCACACCGGCTTACTCTCGGAAGACGGCAACCCCGAATCCTGCTGGGAAGCCTTGGGCGCCCGTTACCGGATGGACCCGGATTTCCGACGCAAACTGCGCATCACCCTCATCGGAAAAACCGATGCGGCCGTGTTGCAATCCATCTCCAAGAACGGATTGGATGCCGCCCTGAACAACCTGGGCTACCTGCCCCACAACCTAATTGCGGCCTACCAGCGCAATGCCTCGTTGTTGCTCCTGCCCCTGCGCAAGGAACCCGAAGCGAAGGGCATCCTCACCGGCAAATTCTTTGAATACCTGGCAGCCGGACGGCCAATCCTGGCTTTTGGACCGGAAGACGGGGATGTTGCGAGCATTTTGCAGGAAACCCAAGCCGGCAAGATTTTTGATTGGAACGCCCGCGAAAGCATCTCCAAAGCCCTGCACGAACTTTTCCTGGCCCACCAGAATGCCACCCCGGCCCCGTGGAAAGGAAAAGCCGAATTGATTCAAAAATATTCCCGCAAAGAACTCACAGCCCGCATGGTCGAGCTGCTGGAATGGGAATAAAACCCACAAACAAACGAAACAAATGAGACTTAACGACCCGATCAATCGGATCTCCTTCAAGAAACTTTGGCCCTGGATGGTTGCCATCCTCGGTTTCGCCGTATTGGCCTATGCCTACACCCCTCAAGTCCTGGGTGGCAAGATTGTCAACCAGGCCGACATCTCCTCCTGGCGGGGCATGGCCAACGAAATCATCACCTGGAACGAGGCACATCCCGACGATCCTACCTTGTGGACCAACTCGATGTTTTCCGGCATGCCGGCTGATGCCATCAGTGTCCTCTACGAAGGGGACTGGACTGAACCTGTGTACAAATTCCTCTTCACCGGGGCACGGCCGGCCAGTTACTTGCTGATCAGTCTGATCGGTGGTTTCCTGCTCATGCTGGCCTTTGGAGCCAACCTCCCGCTGGCCTGTCTGGGGGCCATTGCCATCACCTTCTGCTCCTACAACATGCAGATCATTCAGGTGGGACACAACTCCAAAATGGCCGCCATCGCCTTCATGCCTTGGGTCCTCGGAGCCGTGGTGTGGGCCTACCGCAAAAAAGCCGTGTGGGGTGCTGTACTTTTTGCCTTTGCATTGAGTTTCCAAATCAAAGCCAACCACCCGCAAATCACCTATTACCTGGCCCTGGTGGTCTTGGGACTTGCCTTGGCCGAAGGCATTGTCTCCCTGCGCAACAAAACCCTGCCGCGCTTTATCAAAACTTCGATGCTCCTGCTGGGGATGGGGCTGTTGGGCATTGCTACCAACGCCAACCACCTCCTGCCCACCTTTGAATACGCAAAACAAACCATGCGTGGCGGATCGGAATTGACCCAAGCCGACGAAAACGGCAGCAAGGGACTGGATCTGGATTATGCGACCGCCTGGTCCTACGGCATAGAAGAGACCCCGAACCTGATGATTCCGAACTTCAACGGCGGTGCATCAGCCGGAGAACTCTCCAAACAATCGGCCTCTGCAAAAGTGCTGCGCAACTACAGTGGAGGGGAAGCCCTGCTCAAACAAATGCCCCTGTACTGGGGACCGCAACCCTTCACCGCCGGTCCGATGTACATGGGTGCCCTCTCCATTTTCCTGGCCGTACTAGCACTCTGCCTCTTGAAAAACCACTACAAATGGTGGATTGTCGGCGTGGGTATCATCGGCCTCTTCCTGTCCTGGGGGTCCCATTTTATGTGGTTCTCGGAATTGTGGTTCCGTTACGTACCGATGTACAACAAGTTCCGTACGGTTTCGATGATCCTGGTCATCCTCCAACTCCTGATCCCGATCCTGGGCATGCTGGTGATCAGACAACTCCTGTATGACGAAGCCCGCCCCGATGCCAAGGCCCTTCGCAAAGGATTCGCCATTGCTGGCGGTCTGACTGCCGGTTTTGCGGTCCTGGTCGGTCTTTTCCCGGGCATTGCCGGCTCGTTCATCTCGCCGGTGGATGCCAATTACCCGGAAGATTTGGTAAGAGCCTTGGTGGCAGACCGCCAAAGCCTCTTGCGCTCCGACGCGTTCCGCTCCCTGCTTTTCATCGTACTGGGTGGGGGTGTGCTTTGGCTCGGCCTCCAAAAGAAATTGAAAGCGGATCAATGTGTCTGGATCCTGGCCCTGTTGACCTTGGTTGACCTGTGGGGTGTTGACAAACGCTACCTCAACGACTCCCATTTCATCCGCCAACACGAGTTCCAAAACCAATTTGCCGAACGACCGGTGGACACCTACATCCTGGCAGACGAAGATCCGAACTACCGCGTCCTGGACTTGAGTGTCAATACGTTCAACGATGCTCACACCAGCTACCACCACAAGACCATCGGAGGTTACAGCCCGGCCAAACTCCAACGCTACCAAGATCTGATCGAATATTACATCTCCCCGGAAATGGACCGTATGATCCGCGATATCAACGGCGCCATGGGAACCGCCCAAACCGTGGCAGACTTGGAACAAGCCCTGCAAACCTACCCGATCCTCTCAATGTTGAATACCCGCTACGTCATCATCAACGGCAACAGTGCTCCGTTGTACTATGCGGGAACTCTGGGCAATGCCTGGTTTGTACAGGATGTCGTTTGGGCAAACAACCCGAACGAAGAAATTGAAACACTGGGGACCCTGAATCCGGCCACAACGGCCGTGCTCTCAACCCAAGGAATGGGCGAGAACGCCGAACCCAAGGACATCCGTACCGGCGAGGGCCTCATTTACCTCACCGAATACGCACCGAATGCCTTGCGCTATGTATCAGAATCCAACGAAGGGGGGCTGGGAGTCTTCAGTGAAATCTATTACCCGAACGGCTGGAAGGCCTTTGTGGATGGCGAAGAAGTACCCGTCCTGCGTGCCAACTACGTGCTGCGCGCCATAGAAATACCGGCAGGACGCCACGAAATCACCTTCCGTTACGACCCGCCGGTCTTCAAAACAGGAGAAATCCTCTCCCGTGTATCGTCTATCCTGATCTTTGCCTTGTTGGCCCTGGCGTTCTTACAATACGCCCGCCAACAAAATCGTAAGGATGATCAAGGGTGCTAAATACCGGATCACAAAACGAACCCAACGCAGGTAAAAGCGGTTGTAATGCAACCGTCCTGCGTTGGTGATCTCGTCTTCAAAGATGCGGAAATCAGCAACCCATCCTACATAAATCACCAGCAACAAGCCTCCCAAGGGCAAGATGACGTTGGAGGAGAAGTTATTGAAGAAATCAAAAATCTCCGAACTCCACACCGAGAAGATACCGATCACCCAGCAAACCAGGGTCATCAGGATGACGGCCTTCTTGCGGCTCCACCGCAACTTCTCAATCACCACCGAAACCAACACCTCCAACAACGAAATGGACGAGGTAACGGCGGCAATAAAGAGAATGATGAAGAAGAGGATGGCAATCCAGGAGCCCATCGGCATTTCAGCAAAAATGCGGGGCAAAACGGCATACAACAAACCGGGACCTTCTCCCGGAGACAATCCGTACGCAAACACCGCCGGCATGATGGCCATACCTGCAATGATGGCAAACAAGGTATCCGTCAAAGCCGTCATGGACGAGAGCTTGATGATGTTCTCACTGCGTTTTACGTACGAAGCATAGGTCAGGATGCTACCACAACCGATGCTCAACGAGAAGAACGCCTGTCCCAATGCATCCAGGAAGGTCTTGCCCGTAATCTGACTAAAATCCGGCTTGAACAGGAAATCCAAACCGGCCTGAGCGCCCGGCAAAAGGATTGAACGGATGGCAATGACCACCACCATCAGGAACAACAGCGGCATCATCCATTTGGTATATCGTTCGATTCCATCACGAATGCCCGCCAACACAATGAAGGCGGTCAAGGCAATGTAGACAAAGTGGAAAATCAAACTGCGCGGGGAAAAAGCCATGGTCTGCTGAAACATCTGCTCAAATTCTGCTGCCGGCGCGGCTGCCATGTCCCTGAATTCAAATCCAATCGCTCGTACGATGTAGTCTATGCTCCAACCGCCCACCACCGGGTAGAACGACAAGATGAAAAAGGCTCCCAACAAACCCAAAATCCCCACAATGGACCAACGGGAACCCGGTGCATACTGAGAGAAGGCCGTGATCAGGTTCGTCTGGGTACGACGTCCGACCACAAACTCACAATAAAGCAAGGGTAGACAGAGGACAAACACCATCACCAAATAGAGGATGATGAAGGCGGCCCCGCCATTGGTCCCCATCAAATAGGGGAATCTCCACAAATTGCCCAAACCGACGGCAGACCCGGCCATGGCGACCAGGACTCCGAAACTACTGCCAAAATGATCTCTGTTCATGCTTATCTCTTTTGGGGGTTATTTCTTTTCATAAACAACAAAGGCGTAGGACAAACCACTTTTCGGATCCACTTGGTCCGGGGTCCGGTCCACTTCCCGCCATTCCGCAGGGTCGAACGCCGGGAAAAAGGTATCGGCATCCGGAATGTGGGTACGTACCTCGGTGATGTACATCCGTTGGACCAAGGATTGCTCCAAAGCCTGTTCGTAAATCATTCCGCCACCGATGACAAAAACTTCTTCGTCCATGGCCACGGCTGCCTGCAATGCAGAGGGCAGGTCCTGAAAGTAACGGACGTGCTCGTATTGCGACACCTGCGGGGTCCGGCTAATGACGAGGTTGGTCCGGTTCGGGAGGCCTTTCCCTCCCATCGAATCAAAGGTCTTTCGGCCCATCACGACGGGATGTCCGGTAGTGGTCCGTTTGAAGTATTTCAAATCTTCGGAAATGTGCCAAAGCAATTGGTTGTCCTTTCCGATGGCCCGATTTTCGGCCACTGCTACAATCAGCGAAATCATGGGAGTCAGGGTTAAAAATTAAACTGCAATGGGTGCTTTGATGCCGGGGTGGGGGTCGTAATCTTCCAAATGGAAGTCCTCGTAACGGAAGTCAAATAACGACTTCACGTCCGGGTTCAGGACCATGCGCGGCAGGGAACGAGGCTCGCGGGTCAGTTGCAGACGCGCTTGTTCGAAGTGGTTGTTGTAGAGGTGAGCATCCCCCAACGTATGCACAAAATCACCCAGTTCATAACCGCAGACTTGGGCAATCATCTGAGTCAACAAGGCGTACGATGCAATGTTGAAAGGTACGCCAAGAAAGACGTCGGCACTGCGTTGGTACAACTGGCAGGAAAGTTTGTTGTCGGCCACGTAGAACTGGAACAAGGCATGGCAAGGCGGCAGCGCCATTTGATCAATTTCACCCACGTTCCAGGCCGAAACGATGTGACGACGGGAGTCCGGGTTCTTCTTCAACGCATCCACCAACTCCGCAATCTGGTCAATGGTTTGTCCATCGGCCTTGCCCCACGAACGCCATTGGTGACCGTAAACCGGTCCCAATTCGCCGGTTTCAGAGGCCCATTCGTCCCAAATGGTCACCCCGTTTTCGTTCAGGTATCGGATGTTGGTGTCTCCCTTGAGGAACCAAAGGAGTTCGTGAATAATCGACTTCAGATGAAGGCGTTTCGTTGTCAACAACGGAAAACCTTGGGCCAGATCAAAACGCATCTGGTATCCAAAAACACTGCGAGTCCCGGTACCGGTACGGTCGCCCTTGTCTGCGCCGTTGTCCAGGATGTGTTGCATCAAATCCAAATAAGCTTTCATTCCACAAATTTAAGTATTTTTTGGAAAACGTACGACGATGGGCAAATGGTCGCTCACACCACCCACAAAGCGGGGCCCCACGTAGGTCCGCAACGGCCGTACGCCCAGCCACCGGGGATCCTCTTCCAACAATTGATCTGGAGCAAAGACCCAAGCCTTGGGCGCGAGCGGTCCAGCCTTGGGCACAAAAACCAGGTCAATCAGATCCCACCGTCCCCGGTAACGGACCGAACCTTCTACCCCCGTCCGGGCTCCGGCCACCCCAGGCAGAACAGGTTGCATACGGGGAGCCAAACGCCGGAGGGCCGCAGCCTGGACACCGTCGTTGAAATCGCCAACCGCCAACACCCAAGCTCCGGGATCCTCCCGTAGCACCGAATCCACCGCCCCCAGCAAGGCATCGCCCGCCCGGATACGTCCCCGATCCGAAGTCCCACCGCGTTTGGATGGCCAGTGGTTCACGAAAAAATGACAATACCGGCCGGAGGTCTGCTCCTGCAAGCAGGCATACAAAATCGGGCGGAGGGGCTTGCCTTCCGGGACCGGCTGCACAGCTCGACTGGAGACCAAAGTCCAAACCGAAGTCCGATACAACAGTCCACACTCAATGCCCCGAGGATCCTGGCCTTCGTGGTGTACCACCGCATAATCGGCCTTGGACAGAACGGTTTCGTCCAACAAGGCGTGCAGTACCCGGGCATTTTCCACCTCGCAACAAGCCACCACATCGGGCAACTGGCCCCAGCGTCCCTCCACCGACAAGAGCGTCCGCACAATGCGGTTGCGTTTTTGCCGAAACCGCTCCCAGGTCCAGTGTTTCTCCCCCCGGGGCGTAAAGGCCGGATCGTCGTGTGGAGGCCGGTAAACCGGATCGAACCAGTTTTCCAGGTTCCACACCAGCACCGTTGCAGAATCCGCAGCCGGACCGTAGCCGCCTGCGCTAACAAGCCCGGCAGAGCCCACCCAAAAGCCAACACAGATACAGGTGAGCAACCGCCAATCAACCAAGAATTTACCTTCACTTTTCATGCATCCTTCCTCCGTTCTTGGGGGCAGGGTTGCAAGTTCGCCAATCTTTCTCTATTTTTGCGCACATTTTAAACAAAATCTTATGGCATTACGTTGTGGAATCGTAGGACTTCCGAATGTGGGCAAGTCCACCCTTTTTAACTGCATCAGTTCTGGAAAAGCCCAATCGGCCAATTTCCCTTTCTGTACCATCGAACCGAACATTGGATCCACCATCGTTCCGGACCCCCGTTTGGAAGTTTTGGAAAAATTGGTCAACCCCAACCGCGTAGTTCCCGCGACCGTTGAGATCGTGGACATCGCCGGCTTGGTAAAAGGCGCCAGCAAGGGAGAAGGTCTTGGCAACCAATTCTTGGCCAACATCCGGGAAACCGATGCGATTCTGCACATCTTACGCTGCTTTGACGACCCGAACATCGTACACGTGGACGGTAGCGTTGACCCGATCCGTGACAAGGAAATCATTGACCTGGAACTCCAATTGAAAGACTTGGAAACCGTTGAAAACCGTTTGAGCAAAGTAAGCAAACAAGCAGTCAGCGGTGGTGACAAACAAGCCAAACGTCTGTACGATATCCTGATCCGCTTCCGCGAAGCCCTGCTTGCCGGCAAATCCGCCCGCACCGTGGTCTTTGACAATGCCGAAGATGAAAAAATGGCTCGTGACCTCTTCCTGTTGACCAACAAACCCGTGATGTATGTCTGCAACGTGGACGAAGCATCTGCTTTGACCGGCAACGAATACGTAGAACGCGTCCGCGAAGTCATCCGCGAAGAGAATGCCGAATTGCTCGTCATTGCCGCTAAAATCGAATCCGAAATTGCCGAATTGGAAGACTACGAAGAACGCCAACTGTTCTTGAACGAAATCGGTTTGCAAGAATCCGGCGTGGTTCGCCTCATCCAATCCGCCTACAACCTGCTCAACCTCCAAACCTACTTCACCTGTGGTGTCCAAGAAGTACGCGCATGGACCATCAACAAAGGAGACAAAGCTCCCCGTGCAGCCAGTGTGATCCACACTGACTTTGAACGTGGTTTCATCCGTGCTGAGGTCATCAAATACGAAGACTTCGTACATTACGGTAGCGAAGCTGCCTGCCGCGCAGCCGGTAAGCTGGGTGTTGAGGGCAAGGAATACGTCGTACAAGACGGCGACATCATGCACTTCCTCTTTAACGTTTAATCCCATCACCATGAAAACGTTCCTCCGATTCCCTTTGCTTTGGGTATGGGCGGCTTTGCCGTACGTGGTCGGTTGCAACACCACCCCCGAATACCCGACCGAACACGGACAGATTACCTATTTCCAAGAACGTCACACCCAGTACCAAACCTTGGGGCTGGACAAAGGAGACATCCTCCTGGTAGGTGATGATGTCATCGACCGGGGTATCTGGAACCGCTTTTACAACGACAGTCGGGTAAAGAACCGGGGTATTGCCTTGGAAGGTACCCAATGCACGGCCTATCGCCTGCCGGAACTCATGGAAAGCAAGCCCAGCAAGCTCTTTCTCTGCACCGGACTCTACGACCTGAAACTCAAAAAATCGGCGGTTGCCACCGCGGAAGCCATTGTCAACATGGTGCAAGAAGCACACGAAATCTCTCCCAATACTGAAATTTACGTGATGAGCATCGTGCCCGACCCCAAACTGCAGGCCCAAGGAGAAGCGTGGGTTGACTCGGCCTATGTCGTCAACCAGCGACTGATGAAAGGGGCGGATGCAGCACCCTACCGCTTCCTCAACACCACCGAGGTAATGACCGACAAGAACAAAGTGCTGAAACAAGGCTTTACCTTCGATGGTAGCCGCATCAACGGGGCTGGCTATGCCCACCTCACCCGCTTCCTGGAACCTTACATCGGTCTGACAGCCCACAACCGCATGGACGAAATTTCCAACGAAACCTACCGCAAACAATACCCGGATATGTTCGGCCACTATTACTCCCGCGTATCCATGTTCAACACCCTCCCCCTGCCGGAGGATGCCATCGTGATGCTGGGCAACAGCCTGACCAACAACTGCTGGTGGGAAGAATGGACCGAGAACAACCAGGTCATCAACTACGGTATCAACGGGGATACGGTCGAAGGCGTGCTGATGCGCCTGGATAGCCTCATCGCCGCACACCCCCAAAAGGTCTTCTTGCTGATTTCCACCAACAACTTCATCAATGATGCGAATGCAACGCCGGAGCAAGTCTGGGAGACCTATCGAAAAATTCTCATCTGCCTGCGTACCAAGACACCGGGAACAGAGCTGTATGTGATCAGCACCCTGCCCCAACACCCGATGTCGCCTTACCACGAAGGCCGGAATCCGAAGGCTGTGGAAATCAACAAACGTTTGGTAGAATACGCATCCATTTACGGTTACACCTACTTGGATTTGGCTGCTGAACTCACCGATGTGGACGGAAACTTAGATGCCGCCTACACGGTAGACGGCATCCATTTGCTTCCGAATGCATATCGGATTTGGAACAAAATGATCCAACCTTATCTATAAAGTCACTTCTTGCTGACGTTGGTTTCGAGGTTCTTGCACCCGTTGCGGTACAGGAACCTTGTTTTGTGTTGCCGCCAAGGCATCCAGGAACTCTTGGGAATCGGAACGGTTTTCGTAGAGGAGGGTGAACGGCTCACTACCCCAAATTTCGGAGTAATTGCCATCCACGTCTTCGACAAACCCGAAGAGTACCAGTTCTTCGTCATAGTCCAATGCAAAGATGGCACTCATCTCGCAGGGACCGAAGTCAACCAAGTAGCTGTACCGTTGCTCTTCACTGAAGTACTGATAATTGTAAGCATCCAGAACACCGTAATAGACATTCTCTGCCTTGCCCACCAATTCAACCTCTACCGGGAACATCGCATCGTACGCGGTATAGTCGGACCAAGCCGGATCCAGCGCCGCGATGTCTTGGGTGTCGTAGAAAGGACCGGCAGTCAGGGTCATGCTGGAAGAAGAATAAACTTTCGCACCGGTGGTAAACTCGGTCTTAAACAATTCGGTGTTCGGTTGGCCACCCGACACCCCAAACGCAATCAAATGGTAGGTGCTTTCCGGAGTCAAGCCTGTTACACTGGTGGTAAATCCTTTGTTTACGATGTTCAGAGTGAAGTTTTCAACGATATAGTCCATGATTTCATCGTCACTCATGCCTTCAAAACGGTTTTCTGCCACAACCAGGGCAACATAGGGATCGGTGTTACTCGGCGTTACCGTAACGGTTGCCTTGCGGCTGTAGATATCGGAAACTGAAAGATCGATGACGTTTTCGGAAGGTTGCACCGAACCGGTGGTGAAATATTCAACTTGGGTATCCGAATCAATGATGGCTTCTTCGTCCATGGTGTAAGCAAAGACCACATAGTCCGATTCGCAATCCAATTCACCTTCCCAGGTTGCTTGGTCGCGATAAGCCAGGATTTTCAGGACATCTGCGATTTCAAATCCAAACATCATGTGGTAGCTTTTCCAACTTTCCCACACCTCATAGCAAATGGCATTGATTTCCTCTTGGCTCAGTCCCTCCGGACAATCTTCAACGGCCATCAAATCAAAGAAGAAGTGACCGGCATAGTCTTCCGGGGTAATTGTCAAAGAAACCTTCGGGCCGTCGCACACGATGTCGAAATCAAACATCACTTGTTTGTTTTCAATTTCCCGGGTCATCACGGAGTGGCGACAAACCTCGGTCGTCGGAGTCATCGTGTTGATGTCGAAACCATAGGCATACAGGACGTATTCGGTGCTCGGAGTTGTACCGTTCACCTTGTAATCCAACTGGTCTCCTTGGTACATGAAACTTTGGATAGCATCCTTCACGTCCACCCCAAAGTTTGCTGCAAAGCTTTCAAAATAGGCGATGTCGTCGGCAATCAAGGCCGCATCGTCTTCGTCCATTCCGTTCTCCTTCATGTAGTCGCCGTAACCCACCAGGAAGAGGTAGGGCATTTCTTTGTCCAAGGGAAGCACATCCGCCACAAACGAATGGGCATTCACCTCTTTGACGTTGTATGAGAAGGACGGAGGGAGGCCTTTTTCCTGACGGACTTTGATCAATCCGTTCGGATAGATTCCCGGGTAAGCCAGGTCCAGACGACAAACACGTTCCGCCTGGTCACGGCTCAAGGCCACATCAAACGAGAGTACACCCGCTTCGGAGACCTCGATGTTGCTCACCCAATCGTGTTCCGGGGTTACACGGAGTTGTGCCCCTTCCACCGGATTTTCCAGTTGGAATTGCACTGCAAACCGGCCCCCTTCGGCAGGAACTATGATTTCCGTTTTTTCCAACGTCAATGTAGCCTTTTTGACAACAGGATCTTCTTGGCAACCCGTCAGGATTGCCAAGACTCCTATCACAAATATCCAAGTGGATAAAAACCTTTTCATAAATCTTATTGTGTTGCGTGACTACTTGGTATACGTACCCTTAAATTGGCGACCGTCTGTCAACGTTGCCGTAAAGTCCACTTGTACGATGTTGTTTTCTGCATCCAGTGCAACCACTACTTCGGCAGCACTGTATTTAAGATCTTCGTTACCTTCTGCCTTGATACGGAAATAACTGTAGGTATCACGTATGGTAAATTCATCGGAAGAACCATCCAAAACATACGTGCCACCTGCCAGGTAATCCGTGCTAGACGAATACATATCCAAATCGGCGGTGTACTCGCTGTTTTCATCTTGCAACACCAATTGGAAGTTGTTGGAGTACCAGTGGCGTATGCTAGCGGAAGTCCAAACAACCTCCAGCACTTCTCCGTTATCCACTTCTTCCACGGTCATACCGGCTACCTCTCCTTCATAAATGCACTCGAAAGTACGACCGTCTTCGATTTCTGCAATCAGATCCATCCGATAGGTCTTGGCCTCGTAATCAATTTCCACCAAGAGGGTTGCTGCTTCAAAGATGTAGGATCCTTCGCCCACGATGTTGATTTGGCTGATTTCTTGGTTGAGTTGACCCGATACGGTCGATCCCAAGGTGTATTCACCTTCCGGCAAGAACTTGGCTGCCTTGCAGTACACATCCAAGGTCAGGCGGTAGTTTTCTTTTTCATCCGACAAGTTGATGTACCAGTTCGAACCGGAAGAGTATGAACTTGCCGAAGCATGGTACAAATTGACCGTGATCACATCTTCTGATTTATTCAATTCCGAACCTTCCACAACGCCTTGGAATGTTGCTTCAACGGGAGTACCGTTTTCCAAGGTTGCATACAAGCTCATGGAGTATTCTTGTGCCATCCAGTCTAAGCTGACGTGCAAAGTACCCGTTGCAAAAGCACAATCTTCGCCCGGATTGGCGGCCAACGTGAAGGAAGAGTTGGCGGCATTGAATTCACCCAATTCGGTCGTACCGATGGTGTAAGAGGTTCCTTGAATGTAGTTCAAAGAAGCAGTATTCAAATCAAAGGTTGCTTCGTTGCCGTTTGCATCCGAGAGGGACAACATCCAACGGGAACCGTCATCGTTCACTTTTTCGGCCGCAGCTGCGGTAAAGGTCACGTATTCGGTCGGGATTTCTTCTTCAATCGGCATACCGTCCACTTCGCCTGCGTAGCTGGCTACCAAATGGCGGCCGTCAATCAAGATAATGTCTACATCAAAAGTATAGGTCTTGGCTTCCTGATCAATGATCACTTCCACTTGTCCGCTGCGGAATTTGACACCGTCCTCGTATCCCAACGTAGAATAGTAGGTGCTCAAAACCGGGGCTTCGGTGCTTTCTCTGACTTCGTACACACCGGCCGGCAAGTAATTTTGTTCTTGGGCATAAAAGTCCAGACACAACATGTCGTCATCGTATTCGCCGTAGGACAATTGGATGAAGTAGTTGGATCCCCAAGAGAAACCATGGGCTACGGTATAGTCGTGACGGATCACGTTGGCGGGATTGTCTTCGGTTTCAAAGTAAACGGGGTCTGCAGCCACCACTTGGGTATGACCTTGCGCCACCACGCGCAACATATATTCCTTCGCACATTCCAAACCTTTCACCCTCACTTCGGCCTTTCCGTTGTTCAGAGCCACTTCGTTTCCATTCACCAAGACATAGTTGGCTTCCGGTACTTCGTTCGAAGCATACACCACCAGATAGGCCACCTTCTCGGCATTTTGCGCTTGTACTTGGAAAGTCATCTCTTCGTGGGTCACTTTGCCCAAGGTAACATCCAGCGTCAGTTCCGGCAAAGCGGTAGTCGCCATGTACAAGGTGTTGGAGGCCACTTGTTGTGTGCCATTGGACGCCGCTGCAATGACTTGGTAGCTGGTTTCCGGGGTCAAGTCATTTACAACAATGGTTGCTTCCGCTTTGCGGGTATCCAAAAGCACACCGTCACTAAGAATCTCTGCCAACGAGGGCAAGGGAAGATTCTCTTCCAGCACCACATACGCGGCCTGTTGGGCATCTTTCAAGGTCACGTTGAAGTTCAAAGAATTCACATCCGAAGAAACCTTTTCCAACACAATGGAAGGAATAACAACCGGTTCATCTTTTTCTGAACAAGCAACCAAACCGAACAGCAGGGCTGCTAAAGTGAACAAAAGGGACTTTCTCATATTATTATTGTTAAAATTGATTATTTACGGGTTAATACGATGTTGGATCCGCCACAGAAATAAGCCATCCAACCAAAGCCTTCAAAATTGTACGCCAAACTCGGATACACATCGGTCAGACCGGCAGGAGACGCAATCGTCAAGGTATTGCCATCTTCCGAAAGGGTAACTTCAAGGTCTTGGTCGGTGTAGATTTGGGTGCCGTCTGCCTTTGCATTCACAAAGTAGCAATCCCCAAAGAACATCCAGCCAATCACCGAGTGGTGTGCCTGACCATCCACGGTCATGACATCTCCTTCTGCAATGTTGATCAGCCATTTCGGTCCAAATTTCAATTCCGGGTCCTCAATGCCATCGTTTGCGAGCGCCTCTACACCGTAGTAAGTCAAGGAATTCCAACCATCCACCAACGCAACCAATTGGTTTTGGGAGCGGTAATCGTAGTCATAATCCGGTACTTCCTGCACAATGTTCACGGTAAAACGTGATTCGTACGGTCCGCTGTACAAATCGTTGATGGTTTGAACGGCGGTCCACTCACCCAACAACGAAGTAAACAACTCGGACTCTACGAGGTCCTTGTTCTCTTCTGCCGGTGTGGTTTGTTCCAATTCTTCCAAGAAACGGTTGCCTTGTTTGTCAATGGCCATTACCAAGGCTGTGTATAAGGTTTCGGGACGAAGGCCTTGTTGCTCCAGGACTTGACGATCGCTCAATTTCACACCATAGTTCATAGCTCCGTAGGACAGGATGGCCTCTTCGTCTTCCATGGTAGCCAGAATCTCTTCCACACGTTCGGTGGTATCAAAAATCAAATAATACTCCTGCACACCCGACGACGGTTCGCAAGTCAATGTCATGTTGTAGGGTTCTACGGGATCAAAGAACAAATCGACACGCTCGCTCGATGTTTTGGGCTCAGGTGTGGTAAAATACACCACCGAAGCTTCGGAGGACATTCCCTCTTCAACATCCCAATAGAAAGCAAATACACAGAATTCGGTATTGCCACGGAAACCGGCTCCGCTGTAAATGTCAAATTGATCGCCGGAAGACAACATCATTTCAATGACCTCTTCGTAGGTCATATCCATCATGTCTGCAAACGTATGCATGGAGGCATCGATCTCGGCTTGGATCTCAGCTAAAGTTGTCTCATTCCAACGTGCAGTTGAATACAGGTCATAATAATAGGTCTTTTCCTTCAAATCAGGAACGATGTCGAATTCTACCGAATAGGCGGTAGTACGAGTTTCGTCAACCACAATCTGAAACCCAGGCACGTAAGCCGCAGTTGAAAATTCAACTTTGGACCAAGCGGAAGAAAGGTATTCTTCAGATGCTGTGTTGGCCATTACTTCAAAGGTATAAGCCGTTTCCGGGGTGAGATTTTCCAATCGCACTTCGTTATCGCGCGTGGTACGTTCCTCTCCAGCGTTCAAACGATAGGTATATCCACCGGCATTGGCGACCATTTCCCAACTCACGAGGGCGGCATCTTCGGTCACTTCGACCAAGACCGGATTCGGAGTTGACAAGGCAATGGGTTCTTTCGGTTCTTCTTTGCAGGCAATCAAGGCTGCCATGGCTACAAGGGAAAAGATAATTTTTCTCATAAGGCGGTTTGCTTTTTGACAAAGATACCGAACGAGCCAATTTTTTGGGGTCTTTTTTCTATTACATTATTACTACATTTTGGAAATTTAGTAGTACATTTGTCATACAATTTTATTTAACTACTTATTATACTGATGTTTCTTAAAAAACACATATTTCTCTGGTTGGGTTGTTTTTTTATGCTCAACCTCGCAGGATTCGGAAAAAATATCACCGAAAAAGATATCCAAGAGAATCCTTTGTTTGAACGCCTCTCCTCGTTCCGACAACGCAACGACTACTTCCAGTTCCTCCAGCTTCGGGAAAAACAGCCCGATGATGCCTATATTTTCTGCCAATCCCTGCTCTCCGACATTGACAGCACCTTGATCGTAGCCGAATTGGGCGAAGTCTATGAATTTGTCGCCCACCGCAAAGAATACACAGAATTCCAATTCAACGACGCCATCCGTTACCAAGAGAAGGCCCTGCACATTTACGAAACCCTGGAACAGGAACAAGCCCGGGGCCATTGCCTCATCGCTCTGGCCCGTTTGAATACCCATCTGGGCAATTATCACACGGCCTTCAACAATGTACACAGCGGCATGGAAATCGCTGAAAAATACAAGGAAAAATACCAAATTCGGGAGTGTTATCTTCTGATGGAGAAAATCCATTATTTCTACAACAAAGACATCCACCAGGCCAAGGCCTACAACCGCCTGCTCACCGGCCCCGTACACAACCGGGACGAAGCCCACCAGAAGGCCCGCGCCCTGAACAGCCAACTGTCCTACCCCATGGACCTGGCACAAATGGATTCGGTTCTTACAGCCTGCGAACAGCTTTGTCTGGAATACCACATCCCTTCGGTGGCCCTGAATGCCTTCCTGAACGGTTGCCTCAACTGCATTACCCTGGGTAATTTGTCCGCCTCAAAACAATACTTGACACGAGCCAAGCCCTGGATCTCCACTTTCAAAGACTCCGGCTTTTATTACGCCACTTCGGG
>JAEIGA010003153.1_pt1 | contig 25947 bp, 23 predicted proteins | sample 9270691 | NCBI WGS metagenome assembly JAEIGA01 (sample SAMN17057246, study PRJNA624740) | gut metagenome | biome: biome; isolation source: fecal sample | host: Bos grunniens | place: China: Xizang | collected 2019
AAGGCCGGAAATTTCCTCGGTCTTCGTGACTGCGGTCCATGCACCCTCCTGCGGGATGGGAGCCGGGCCGTGATTGCAGCCCTTCTTGACGCAACACATGTGTTCTACTTCGTGTGTGTACTGCATAGTTTCGTTATTGTTGTAAGAGAAAACGAAGGTTGCCACCACGCCTGTATGCGGCAGCGTTCTTAGTCACTTGCTATTGTATACCGTTTTGTTTGAGTTAGGCAAGACTAATCTGCTCTTTTCGCGCATTTTTTGCGTCAGGATGAGGGGGAGGAAAGCCACCTGATAAAGCAAAAAAAGAATAATTTTCAGAATTTGCGTGGAAAATGGCTTCACAGTTCGTTCCAACGGGTGTAGAATTGCGCAAACATGAAAACATTTCAGAGTATGATGATGGCGTTGGGCATGGCAGTAGCCGTGTCGTTCACGGCTTCTGCACAGGGTATCGGTGTATCCACCGGTGAGACCGGTACGGGGATTTCCATGGATGGCGGCGACAAGGCTGAGCCCAAAAAGAAGAAGAAGGGCAAGAAGAAGACCGCAGCTACGGTATCAAAGGTGGGAAAGGCTGTCGGTAAGCTCAAAACTTTCAATGGTAAGCCCAACAAGAAGGCTTTGGTGTATGTATACCTGCAGTCCGCCAGCTGGTGTGGCCCGTGCAATCAGGAAATGCCCGAGGTGGCAAAAACTTACAAGGCGATGAAGAAGGATGGCCGCGCGGAAATCATCTTGATTGGCGGCGACCAGACGGAAGATGCAGCCAAGAAGTTCCTCAAGAAGTACAAGGCAAAGTTCCCCGGCATTCTTGCTACGGCGGTGAATGCAGCGGAGTTGCCCGGCTTTACCCCCGCGAGCGGTATTCCCCGTGCCACCATGGTGGACGGCGAGGGTAATGTGCTGGCGGATGGTTTCCCGAGTGAGGTGTTGAGCGGCTGGGAACAAGCCGTTGAAGCCGCCGCTGAGGGTGGTGCCGATGCTGATTCCGACAGCGAGGAATAAAGCCCCCGGTGAACGTAAAATTTTTATAAAGTACCCGGCAGCAGCGGCGGAGGAATTATCTGCCCCTGCTGCCGTTTGCTGTATATGCGGTAGCGCAGGGGGAGGATTTGCCCGTTACCACGTAGCTGTGGGGGGAGGGTAAACTCCCATGCTGCGCCGCGCGGAATCTCGCCCGCGACATGCAGGATTTGCTCCGGTAAATCATTTTCTGCGTTGATAATGCGTTGCTTCACGCGATAGTAGGCGGCAGAGCCCAGCTCCTCGTATTCCATGAAACGCGCGCCCCGGCGTATGTCCACCGCGGGAGCCGTGGAGGGGAGTGTTCTGCATAATATGCCGTTGCTGAGTGTGACCGTGCCCGGTATTTCTCGCTGAGCAAGCATGATGTCATCCGCAATTTGTGTTTGCCGTACTTCCGTAAGCGCTTCCAGCGCGCGGAAGTAGTCATTCTCAGCCTCTGCCAATCGTTGCTCCAGCTCGGCTTTGTTTTGCGCGTGATTGTCGCGTAATAGGTGGAGCAGGGAAGCGATGCGCACGGCAGTATCTTCCGTTACTTGACCTCCGGGCGCTGCCGACTTGCCCCACAGGGCGGAGCGCAGACGGTGGTGTGCCTCACTTTCTACCGCTATGTGGGGAAGTGCCGGTTTTTTTGCAGCAAAGGCAGCGCGTGCCTTGCCGTAGGTTTCTTCCGTAGTGGTGGGGCGCATTGCCAGTATTTCCACCGTATGTATGCCCGCTGCCGCCATGGCTGCGGCATCCGTGGCATCCAGCCGCTCCGCGGAAAGTATAAATCGCCACACGAGCCCGCGTGGGGCGTCGTACAGTGCTTCTTCCACGCACAGGGGGATGGCGGTGAGGGGCAGCGGGGTTCCCGTGCCGGGAATAAAGGCGGATATTCTGTGAGCGCGGCGGGCGTTGTAGTTTTCCTCCTCCGTTGCGGAGGCGTAGACATCGTACTGTAGCCCGTTTGCTATCACTCGCACCCCGGGTTGTGCTGCATGGGGCGTTAAGAAATCCGCTTGGCGGAGTTGCTGCAGTCGGTAGGCTGCCATTTCTTCATACAGTGAGTCAAGTTGTGCGGCGGTCTGCTCTTGCGGGTGCCGGATTTGCTCTGCAAATGCTTGTAAGAAGATGTTTTTGTCCACCGGCGGTAGGTCTGAGTGTTCGTACAGCGCAGAGTATGCGCGTTGCAGACATTGTAGCGCTATGTATTGCGCCTCCGTGCGAGCTAAGTCAGCCGAGGCGGAGGTCTCCGAGTATGGGTGAGCGTGGCAGCAGATGCTTACCAGTGGCAGCAAGGGTAAAAGTCGGTTCATGGGTGGTAAATTGAGGCTTTGAGCAGCAGTTGTTCCAGCTCTTTGGGGAGGCGTGTCAGGTCTCGGTGGTAAAAGTCTGCCCGTAGCGTTTGTTCCGGCACACGGGCAGGGGTGCAGCGTATGTTGAGCGCTCGTTCCGTGGATTGTACGCGTATCAGCGTGTCGTCACTTTGCAGGTAGACGGTGCAGGTGGTGTAAGTGTCTTTTTGCGCCAGTTGCAGCTCCGCCATGTGTAGCAAATGCCGCCGCACGGCGGGCACGTTGACCGTAGCGTTGCCATTCGGCACCAGAAGGATAAGCAATTTGTTGGTTTCTCTTATCGCTTGCTTACCCGGGGCGGTGTGTGCGGGGCGCTCGGCCGTCGGGCAGTTGATGTTCATGCGCTCCCCGTTGCGCAGGAGGAGTAAATGCAGGGTGGTGCCCGCTTGTTTGAGACGGAGCACTTGCGCCAAGTCTTCCGGGCTTTTTAGGGTGGAGCCATCCGCCTGTAGCAGCACATCCCCGAGCCGCAAATGTTGCTGTGCCGGGGTGTCGGGGGGGATTCGTGTGATGATTAAGCCCGCGCCGGGGGGAATAATGTCAGCGTACGCCTGCTGAGTGGCGGAATCCGCGGGAATAGCCTGCACCCCCAGTACTGCCGCGGCCTTGGCCACTGTGGCGGTCAGGCTAAGCGAGGTGCACAGCATGATGACGATGGAGATGATTCTGTTCATGGCTGATTCCCGTCATTTTGCACGGGGGGATGTTGTGCGAGTTGCAGCGCGTAGGCGTATGCCGGGGTGCCCTGCAAACGCTGCAGCGCAAGCTCCGCCAAGCGCGGGTTGCCACTCATTTTGCTGCGGCAAATATCCGCATAGGCTCGGTAATAATGCAGGTGTGCGTGGTCCGCCACGGCTCCGTAGGGCGTGGCGCATGTCAGTCCCTCCGCCAGCAAGTATTCGTAAGCGAAACAAGCTGCTTCCCACATGCCTTCTCGGACAAAACGGCGTGCCATCTCTTCGCTGATGCCGGCACTGCGCCCCCAGCTGTGCACCAACTCGCTTTTCATGACGTTGAGGTATTGGGTGCCATAGCGCACTTGGTCCGCCAGATAGTCGTGGTACACGGCTGCATTGACACGGCGGTACCACATGGCAAGCAGCAGGGCGTCCCGGTGCAGTCGGGCGGCTTGCTCTTCGCTGTCGGCCAGAAGTGCCATGGCCTCCCTCGCGGCGGGGGTGGTATCGTCCGTGTGATTTGCGGTCATGGCCTGCAGCACCTGCTGCGCCGGTTCTTTTCGCCCTTGTTGCAGGTACAGGCGGATGAGGTGCAGCCCGGCGGTGGAGTATTCTCCACTCAGGCAGTGGGCAGGGCAGTCTTCCCAATCCGCCACCGCTTGTACGGCTCCATGGTGTGTCAGCAGCCCGAGTATGCAGCCGGTAAGCAGGGGGGATTCTTGCATGGCATGTGCTTTTGCCGTGGCGAGCAGTGCCTGAACGGCCTCTTGCCGTTCCTCCGGGGTGGCGGGGATGATGCCACTGACGCATGCAGCGCGGTGCAAGTTAAGCCCCAGCTCATCTTCATGCCCGAGTGCCGCGATGCGCATTTCTTCCCGCATGCCCATGGCCTCACCGTAGTCGAACAAGGGGGCAGACTCCCCTTCATAGTGGGTGAAGAGGCTGATGAGGGCGCGGGGGCTGAAGCCTCTCAACTCGCGCTGGCAGATGACGAGCGACCACAGCTTGTTGGTGTTGAGCAGTCTTGCCAGCTGAGCGCAGGCTTGCTCCAACTCTGCCGTGTGCCCGTTTTTTTCCAGCACGGCCAGCAGCAGGGCAAGACGGTGCATGAGTTGCGGTACTTTGCACACCGCTTCATTGATGATGGGGACGGCGCTTGCAGCTGCGTCCTGAGGGCTGATGCTCACCTCATCACCCGTGAAATCCACCACCACGCCATCCGCCTCGGCATGCATGGCAATGCGCATGTAGACCGGTACGATGAGGTCATAGTACTTGGGGCGTACGCGTTCGCATAGCGTCAGCTCAGCTGCCAGTAATTGCCCTGCCGCCCCCACGGTGCGCAGCTTGCCGAATAAGTCTGCCAGTTGCTCGGCATCTGTTCTGAACGCTGATAAGAGGGTATCAAGCTGCTCATCTTGTAAGTTCAGTAGGGAAGGCTGCCACTGCGGTAGCTGCACGGCGGAGACATCCGGCCAGAGCGGGGATACGCCCTGAGCCGTTACCGTAACGGCTTGCCAGCTGTCTGCGCCCCCTTGCACGGCCAGCATGCAACGCGGCGCAAGTGCTTGTAGCGCCGGTGGTAATCTGTCCGTTTGGCTGCGCACGGTGCGCTGTGCTGCTTGCAGTGAGGGCTGCCGGTGCAGATTCAGTGCGCTCAGGCAGCATTCCGGCGTGTCGTGCCCGATTTCGCTGTAGTGCCGTACCCCCTTAAACATGAGGTGCCGCGGTAAGGTCTCCGGGCTGAGCTCCAGCAGCTCGAATCCGGGGTTGGCGATGGTGCGGGCCAGGATGACGGCTGTGGGGGCATCTCGCCACACCATGTTGAGGAGCAGGGCTGCACTGCGGTTGACATTTTCCGGCAGGTAGGGGCATACCTTGCCTCGCAGGGCGTACTCTGCATGCAACAACCTCATGTAATCCGAGTTGCGCAGTGCCAGGTCGCGGGCGCGCTGCTCCTCGATGATGATGGGTTTGCCTCCTGCAAAATCCCGCAAGTGTCGGCGCATGGCCGCACTTGCCGCTACGGTGCGCCCCTTGCCTTCACAAAAGTGCTCCAGGGCCAGGTCCAGCAGGTGGAGCTCATCTCGGCTCAGCGTGTTATCTTGCATGAGCCACAGCAAAATGGCTTTTCTTCTTGCTCCGGGGCTTTGCTCCGTCTGCAGTATATCGCGCAGGTGCAGGACGAACTCTTCACTCGGTTCTTGCTCAAAGTTGAGGCGGATGCCTCTGGCTTGCAGCAAATGACGGTACTCTAACAACGGTCGCAATATGTTTATTTCCTCCGCTGTGCTGAAGGCGAGGGCGTAGGCTTCCAATTGCCTGTTGGCATCGTTCGGTCGAGCGAGTTTGAAGAATAACTCATCACAATGCGGGTTTTGCAGGAAATCCACCAGCAATTGCTGCTGCTCAGCTGTTTGTAGGTTAAGGTCGCGCAGTATATTGAGCCTGGTGTTATCCGTTTCCGTCGGGAATAAATCCGCCGGCATGACCTCCGCGCCCAGCGGCTCCAGCGGGTCGCTGAGCTCGTATGTGGTGAGCCCACTTGCTGCCGTGTTTAAGAATACCAACGCCGGCATGAGGCTGCTCCTTTTGCTGAACATGATGGAAAAGTGCCGTATCATGGGTGGAAAATGCAGTGGTTTTCGGGCTCTTCCTCGGCTTCCGTATGCGGGAGGTACACGCTCCATTTCCCCGTGGTGGGAGGCCTGTGTTTCAACCCGGTTTCCGGCGTATAATAAAATGTGATACCGTGCAGGTACCCTTCGTGTGTTGTTTTCAGAAAATCAAAGTAGCTGAAGGGTTGCTCCACGAGCATACCCAGGGCGCATACCTCCTCATAAACGGAGGCCGGGTAGGTGCCGTCCTCATGGCGATAGGCGGGTAAGAAAACATATTGCTGAGCCCAGCGGGCTACTGCTCCCGGGTTTTGCTGCATGTAGTCGCGGAACCCCGAATCTGTGGCACTGCCTTTTTTGTCCAGAAAAAGCACCACGATACCCACCCCTCTCATGGCGGCGTAAGCGATGGCTTGGTTGACGTTGCGCGCCACGGGCAGGTAGCCTTGCGTGGCGGGGGCGGGCTCGCTGTCCGCATGCTTACGCAGGAGTTTCAGCGTGGTCTCCTCCACGTAGCAGAGCCCAGGGTAGCTTTTTGCCTGCTGCTCGGTTACCACTTTGTTCGGTACGCAAATGAGCCTGTGAGTGCCGTGAGCTGCACAGAGCAGGGCGATAATGCTTTCGCCGGATTTGCTGTAGGTGGCGGACAGAACTTTAGCGGCATACCGCCCATGGTTGTAGGTGTTGATGGTGGTAAAAGCGTTTTGCTTGTACCACTGCTGCAGGTGTGTCACATCTGCATCACTCAGGGCGGAGACGTGCAGCTTAATGAGGCGCCCGTTGGGGGTGCTGACAATGGCGTGAGCGTTGTTGCTCAGCTGCCCCTCCATGCCGACCAGTCGAGCCTCAAAAGGGGTTATCCCTGCCGGCTGCCACAGGCGCAGTTTTCCCGGGGTGATGTGCTGTGGTGGCGTCATATCCAGCGCCGGGGCATTGAAATCCGCCGCCCCGGCAAAGGGCGACTGCTCCGCGGCGATGATGAAGCCCGCGCTTATCGTGGACGTCAGCCCCAATATGTTGCATAGGCGTATCATGGGTGGTGAGGGAGGGTTAAGTAGAGGTGGGTGAAGACGGGCGGGTCGTACATGCCGTTTTCTCTGCAAGGGCGGTAAGCTACAAAAACCGGTACTTGCAGCGCAGTACCTTCTTTGGCCGCTGCTGCAAATCGTTCTTTGTTGTATGCACAGGGGACAACGTGCTCCGCCCCGAATAAATCACGCACCAAGGTTTCCGCCACTTCCGGCAATGTTTCGATGGTGACGCTATCCGGCAGTTGCACGGCTTGTTGAGCGCTGCTGCCATCTCCTCCGCGCAGCCGGTGCTTGTGGCGTAGCTCCGGCATGCGTTGTTGTGCCTGTACCCACAGCCGTTCGCGCATGCGGACGGAGGCATCGGATACATCACCCACGCCATAGTTCAGCAGGAAGCGCTCGCGGGCTTCACGGCTGTACATTCGGGCAAAGTAATTGTCTGCGCGTCGCATGCCCAGTTCTATCACCGGTCCGTAGCTCATGAATCCCCTTTTGTACTGGGAGATGAGGCTGCTGCGGTGCTGCTGTACCAGCGCTTGCCAATGCATTGCCCCGGCTGCACTTTGCTCCAACTTTTCCACGGCTTGTGCCGTGGCGAGAATGGCCTCCGTGAAGTTGTCCACTCCCGCGGCATCTAAATCTTGCAGCTTGCCCAGCACCTCCTGCTCTACCGTGCGCAGGGTGGCTGCATCTTCCTCGCTGAGCGGGGTGTCCAATTCCTCATCGGTGAACGCATCCTCCCTTTCGGCAATGGCGGCGAACAGGCGGGTAGAGCCATGGCAGCAACAGGCAATCTGTTGTTGCAGCGCTTTGTTGTATAAGGCTGCGGGTATGCTCCTCAGAATATAGTGCAGGCTACCCTGTGCGTACAGTTGTTCCGTTGTTGCTGCATCCGGGGCGCATTCTCGGCTCAATTCGCGGAACCTCTCTTCCGCCTCACGTACGTGGTGAATGGCTGCTACGGCTGCGTCAGCTGCTTCTCTGCTGCGTGCGGCTTCCAGTATGCTGATGGCCTCACGCATGCGCTGCTCCAGCTCTTGCGCAGCTTGCAGCAGTGCCGCAAGCCGCGGAGTCATGGCTCTCTGCACGCGCCTGGGTAATGCCTCCGCCCCGCTTGCCGTCAGGGGCAGCAGGCTCAGAAAACTCAGAATGATGGTGCAGACGCGCTTGCTCATATACTTACAAAGGCCGTTTTTGTGCGGCTTTTATTGACTCCATGCGCAGAATTTAGCAAAAAATACCGCTTATTTGAAGCCCCAAATTGCCGGAATTGCCCCAAACAGGCGGAAATGGCTTGACTATACGCCTTTTTCTGGCATAAAGGGTGTATGCGAATCGTAATGATGGCTACAGGCGACATCGCCATTCCTTCTTTTAATTCTCTTGTCAGCTCCGGGGAGCTGGTCGCTCTTATCACGCAGCCGGATCGCCCCGTGGGGCGTCACCAAACGCTCACGCCTCCGCGTATCAAAGTTTGTGCGCAGGAGGCCGGTATCCCCGTGTACCAGCCGGAGCGCATGCGTGATGCAGATGCGGTGGAGCAGCTGCGTGCCCTGCAGCCGGATTTGGTGGTGGTGATGGCGTACGGCCAAATCCTCTCCCAAGAGGTGATTGATGTGCCCGCCATCGCTTGTATTAACGCCCATGCCTCTTTGCTGCCCCGCCACCGCGGGGCTGCGTGCATTCAGGCTGCCATCGAGGCCGGTGATGATGAAACCGGCATCACCATCATGCATGTGGTCAAAAAACTGGATGCCGGCGACATCATTTGCTCCAATTCCATCCCCCTGCGTGGTACGGAAACGGCGGAGTCCCTGCACGATGACCTCGCTATGCTGGCCCCCCTCGCCCTGGCGGATGCCGTGGAGCAGCTGCGCGCCGGTACCTCCGACCCTGTGGAGCAGGATGAAAGCCTGATGACCTATGCGCCCAAACTGCTGCGTGCTCACGGTGTGATTGATTGGAACATGCCCGCCATTCAGGTCGCTCGCAAAATCCGCGCCTACCACTCCTGGCCCGGTACCTTCACCACGTACCCCTCCGTGAAGTCCGGCGGTGATAAACAGCTCAAAATCTTCCCGCCCATTGACTGCTTCCCCCGCCTGAAGAAACCCGTGGAGGCCGTGCCCGGTATGGTGCTCGACGCCGGCCCGGACGGCATGCTTGTCTCCTGCGGTGGCCCCCGTGGCGGCGCCATCCGCATCTCCACCATGCAGCCCCCCGGCGCCCGTAAGATGAACGCGGAAAGCTTCTTCGCCGGTCACAAAATCATGCCCGGCACCATCCTCGGTATCGTGGCGGAGGGGTAAAATAGTAGCTCTAGTTAAAACAAACACACTTGATGCTGTTGGTTTGGTGTCCTGTGTGTTTGTTTTTTTGTTTTCTATGTAAAAAATAAGCTGTACAGAGCAGGGAAAAAGGACTATACTAGAGTGGTGGAGGGGATGTCCTCTCATAAAAATATCAAAATGTTATGAAACGAGGTTTTTTTGTTAATTTGTTGGCTTCCTTAATGCCTACCAAGAACTTGCGCCATCGTGTAAGGTCGTGGAAGGGCTTTGAGTCTCGGCAGGATAGAATGGAAAAGGAGCTTGAGACTATTAAGAACATTTTGATGAATCGATGGAGCCCCGCCGATTGTCCTCCTGCCGGAGGGCTTTTGCGTGGTATTCAGTTGCTGTTGTTGGAGAAAATGAAATATTATACGGATATGCTGGATGAGTACGGCATACCGTATTGGCTTGATTTCGGTACCTTGTTAGGGGCTGTTCGCCATAAGGGGTATATCCCTTGGGATGAGGATGTAGATATTGCCATCCGCCGTGAAGATCGTGATAAATTGATGCGCATGGTGGAGGAACGTCAGGTGAAGTGCGAGATGATTCATGGACCAGATGCGTTAGTTCGATTTGAGGTGATGAGTTTGCCTGGGTATTCATTGCATATTGATGTATTCGGCTATCAAGCAGTCCGTAACTTGACTCCGGAACAGGCATGCATGGTGGATCGTGAGATGTATGCCATGAATAAAAAACAGCCGGCTTTTACACCGGCTTACGGTAAAAAGGTGTTAGATTATCTTACTCAACAAGAACAGGCCGGTTCCGGAGATGCTACTGTGTATGTGCGTGGTACAGAATCGCATATTACCGGTTGTCGTCATATGACAGTTCGTGAGGATGTTCTTTTCCCTCTTACCACACTGCCCTTTGAGGGGTTTGAGATGAAAGTGCCTGCTCGTTATATGGAATATCTGACTGATATTTACGATGACTTTATTGCGTGGCCGTCTTATTTTCGTGAAGCTACCTCGGTGGCTCGCTTGAGTAGTGAAACCAAACGAGGAATTGCTAATTATATGCAAGATAATAATTTGCGTTGATTGCGCATGAAGAGGCTTTTTATCAGATTCATCACTGCTTTCATTCCCGGTAAAAAACGTCGTAAGAAATACAGAAGACGTTGGATGTTGGATTGTCCTCGTCGGCCTACGATGTTGGAGAATATCAAGCTCACGCAAGAGTGGAGCATTGATGCTGCTGCAATGCCGAAAGCCGGTGGTTTGGCTCGTGTGATTCAGCTGCTCGAGCTGGATATTCTGGTGGAGATTGATCGCATTTGCCGAAAGCATGGCCTGCGCTATTGGCTGGATTACGGTACTTTGCTCGGCGCGGTGCGTCACAAGGGATTCATTCCGTGGGATGATGATGTCGACATCAGTATGCCCTATGAGGATGCCCGTAAGTTTGCGGAGATAGCGCCCAAGGAGCTGAAAGGTGATTATGTTTACTTCAAACCTCCGGGCTTTTTCGGTCGCGTGATGAACCGCGCATTTGCCCTTAATACGGAGAAGGAGTTTTGTGAAACTTATCAGGAGGGTAATCGCGTGAAAAACTTCTTCCATGTTGATATTTTCCCGCTGTATTATTTGAAGGAAGATATAACGGAGGCGGAAGCGCAAGCCGCTATCTCTGAGGGCATCGTTAAGAAAAACGAGAAGAAACTCTACGAAGATGAGCGTAGCTTTGCAGCATGGGAGCGTATTGAAAAATACATGCAGGAGGAGCTGGAAAAGCCGCTTGTCTCTGAAATCGAAACTTCCCGCATGTTCATGAGCTTGGAGTGTACGGTGCAGCCCAAACCCCGCATATACAGAGTTAAGGATATTTTTCCGCTCCGTGAAATCGAGTTCGAAGGCTTGTCGTTCTATGCTCCTCACAATACGGAGGTGTGGTTGTGGTATTGCTTCGGCGAATATTGGAAACCCATTGTGATGCCCAGTCATAACAGTGTCATGAACATGAAAATTGATGAGGTGGAGCGTTTGGTCGAGTGGGGACGCGCTCACGGTTGCTTATAATTAATGTTTTAGAAAATGAAAAAAGTTATCACATACGGTACTTTTGATTTGCTGCATCACGGGCATCTTAATATTTTGCGCCGTGCGAAAGAATTGGGTGACTACCTGATTGTCGGTGTAACGAACGATATGTTCGACCGCGATCGCGGTAAACTCAATGTGCATAAGAATGTTCTGGAACGAGTGGAGTCTGTACGCGCCACCGGTTATGCGGATGAGATTATCATTGAAAACTACGTAGGTCAAAAGATTGACGATATTGAACGCTACGGGGTGGACATCTTCGCTATCGGTTCCGATTGGGAGGGCAAGTTTGATTATCTGAATGAGTTCTGCCAGGTGGTCTATCTCCCGAGAACAGAGGGTGTGTCGTCCACACAATTGCGTGAGGAACGCAGCAGTTGTGTGCGTGTGGGTATCATCGGAGCAGGGCGCATTGCTCACCGCTTTGCGTCAGAGATGGGGCACGTGGCAAGTGTCTGTTTGTCTGCTGTATATGATATTGAGCCTGAACATGCAGAGAAGCTGGCTGCCTCTTATGACGGGTGTGAGGTTTGTGATACTCTAGAATCTTTCTACGACAAGGTGGATGCCGTGTATGTGGCTACGCCGCACTTGTGCCATTACGGGGATATTCGCAGCTCCCTAGAGCACGGCAAGCATGTGCTGTGCGAGACTCCCATGGTTTTGGTCGAGCAAGAGGCTAAAGAGTTGTTTGCTCTTGCGGAACAGAAAAAATGTGTGTTGATGGAAGCCAACAAGACGGCACATTGCCCCGCATTCAATCACCTCATCAATATGGTGCGCAGTGGCGTTATCGGTGAGGTGGTGGATGTTGAAGCTGCATTGTCCAAGCTTTGGAACGACAAGGGGTTGCGTGAATTTGATGCCGAGCAGGCCGGTGGTGCTATGTATGAGCTCGCTTCTTACCCGCTGCTGCCCATCATCAAATTGTTGGGCTCGGATTTCAGCCACGTTCAATTCTATTCTCGAATGGAAAACGGGGTGGATGTTTACACGAAGGGTATAGTATATTATCCCAACGCAACCAGCTCTTTCAAGCTGGGATTAGGCGTGAAAACCGAAGGTAATTTGGTCATATCCGGTACAAAGGGCTATGCCTATGTTGAGTCTCCTTGGTGGAAGACGGATTACTTTGAACTCAGGTATGAAGATCGCAATAATAACAAGCGATTCTTTTACAAGTGGGATGGTGAGGGCTTGCGCTATGAAATACAAGAGTTCATCAGCTGTATTTTCAACAATCGTTTCAGCACACACCGACTGCGTCGCCATGAGAGCATAGCAATGGCTGCCATCATGGAGCAGTTCTCCCAAAAAATGAACACAACTGAAATTTGAGTTTGTCATGAAAGAAGTACTTGTAGTAGGCGGTGCCAGCGGAATCGGGTTGGCTGTGGCAATGCAGCTGGCGGATAATCCGTCGGTACAGCGCGTTCATATTGTGGATAAGCAGCCTTTGCCGGAGGAGTTCGCTCATGCAAAGGTGGACAGCCACGTATTTGATCTTACGGAGCAGGATTACAGCTTTTTTGATTCTTTCCGCAGCATAGATACGCTGTTCATATCCGCCGGATTCGGTCGACTGGGCTTGTTCAAAGATATGCCCGAGGAGATGATTTCTCCCTATTTTCAGGTGAATACCATACCCGCCATGAAGCTTATTCACCGCTTTTATGATAAGTTGGAGGCGCAGGAGCCTTTCTATTGCGGTGTGATGGTGAGCATTTCTGGGTATCTTTCTTCTCCGTTCTTCTCCGTGTACGGTGCGACCAAAGCCGCCTTGCGCTTCTTTATTGAGAGTGTTAACGTGGAGCTTGAAAAGAACGCCAGCCCGAATAAAATCCTCAATATTTCCCCCGGCTCCATTAAGGGAACCGGTTTTTACAAGGGGGCTACGGATTTGACTCAAACGGCAGGCTTAGCGTCTGAGATTATCGCCAATATGGAAAGTCGCAATGATTTGTTTATTCCTCAGTACGAGGAGATTTTCCGTAACGTGTTGGAGCGTTATCACGACGATTTCCGCGAAGAGGGGCGTAGAAGCTATGATTATAAGCTGAATAGCGGTCGAATGTAGAACTGTTATATCATTTAAAGCGATAGCCTGAAGCGCCCACCGGGCTTTGGTCTATCGCTTTTTTTATGTTTGAACGGTGCAAAATTAAGAAAGGGGTAGACAGATGAGATACAAGAATTGGATATTACTGGGCCTGTTGGCTGTGCCGATGGTGGGATGGTGGTGGCATGAGTACCGCGATGCAGGGGCGGAAAGCGTGGCGGTGGAAGGCCTGGGCGCTGTGCATGAGAGCTGGAATGCGGAGCAAAGCCGGGGCTTGCGGGAGATGTATGCGATGATTGCGGGTGATATTACGCAAGCTGCGTTGGCGGAAGGAGTGCCGGCAGAGCAGGTGAATGCTGCTCTTGCTCCCTTAAAGCATGCAGTAGCGCAGGCTGCCGCTACGGGGCGGGGGGATGTGTATGGTATGAATGGGGTGAGTGCTGCCTACATTGCGTTGCGTATGGGGATGCCGGAAATGGCGAAGGAGCTGGTAGCGCGTGGGGCTGAGCCGAATCGCTATTATGTGACTTATACCGCGAACGGAACACCCTTGCGAGAGGATATGTTGTGCGCAGCCATAGCAAACAGCCCGATGTACGGTAATAAAACGGAAGCCATGAGCGAGGCGGAATCCGCTGAGCTGTTGCAGTGGTTGCTGGAGCATGGTGGTGATTATCGCAAGTGTGATGTCGAGACGCTGCTGCGTTGCTGCATGGCGAATATGATGACTGCCCGCAGTACTGCCAAAACGGAGCAGGTGGTGAGGGCGCTGGGCTCGCTTTCCCCCGAATGGCAGATGAGTGTCGCCATCATGATGCTGGAGGTGGTGCCGGATTCTTTCCCTCTGCTGGAGCAGTGGTTTAAGGAGGGCATCATGACCCGCGATGGGTTGGAGGGGAAGGCTTCCATCTTGACGCCGATTGCCGCATGCGGGGCGGAGCAGTCGCCGCAGATTTTGGAAAGGCTGCTGCGTTTAGGTCTGAATCCGAATTATGTGCCAACCGCACCCCGTGCGGAAGATTTTGCCTCCGTTGCGGCGTACCGGCAAGCTGTGGCTGAGTGTGCGGATATACCGCCTTTGCAAATAGTGCTGCAATATATCCGTAGTGCGAGTCCGGAAGGCGAGGAATCCGAACGCGTGGAGCGCATCCTCCTCTGTATGAAAATCTTGCTGCAGGCCGGGGCAAAAGTGGAGCTGACACCGGCGCTGCTGCCGGAGCATGCAGCGCTGCGCGCCAAGGTAGAGGCTTTGTTTGCAGAATTCACCCCGCAGCCTTAATACTGCGTTTATACGGCTGCAAGCTTAGCTTGCTTGAGCAGGTCTTCCTCCGTCAGCGCGTGGAGTTCATCTAACAACAGGGCGGCAAAGGTGCCGGGATGCGGTGCTTTTGCCGCTGCTCGCTCACCGGCAAGGCCTAGTATGGCTGCGCAAGCTATCGCTGCGTGCAAGGGGGTGTCTGTGGAGGCAATGCATGCGGCGCAGAGTGCGCCCATGGAGCAGCCTACACCGGTTACTTGTGTCATGAGCGGGTGTCCGTTGCCGCATGCAACGGTGGTTGTTCCATCCGTGGCGTAATCCGTTTCGCCCGTCACCAGCACGGCAGCGCCGGTGCGGCTGGCTAAGGACTGTGCTGCTGTAATGGCTGCCTCGCTTTCGGCAGCACTTTCTACCCCTCGGCACAGGGCTCCCTGTTCGCCCGCCAGAGCGATGATTTCCGAAGCATTGCCGCGAATCATGGCCGGGGGCGTGGTGAGCAACTGCTCACAAAATTGTGTGCGGAACTTCAGCAAGCCCACCGCCACGGGGTCCAGCACCCAGGGGACGCGCGCCTGCGCAGCATGCGTAACAGCTTGTTTCATGGTGGCCGCCTGTTCCTCGGACAGGGTACCGAGGTTTACCAACATACCATTCGCGCAGCTGTGCAGTAGGTCGCGAATTTCGTCCGGGTGCGTGAGCATGACCGGTACAGCCCCCGTGGCCAGCAGCATGTTCGCCGTGATGTTCTGTACCACGTTGTTCGTGATGCTGAGGATGAGCGGTTTGCGCGCTCTCAAGGTGCGGAGTGTGTTCGCCGCAATCTCGGCATAGTTGGTGCTCATGACAGTTGTTGTGCGGCTGCGGTTGGGTTTTCTGCGGCGCAGATGGCGGAAACAACGGCTACACCTGCAGCCAAACCGGTGGCTCGGATGGCTGCCGTGCGCTCGGCATTCAACCCGCCGATGGCAACGATGGGCAGGGGACTCAATTTCGCCAGCTCTGCCCAGCCCTCTACCCCCATGGGGGGCGGTGCGTCATCTTTGGTGATGGTGGGGAACACGGGGCCACAGCCGATGTAGTCTACCAGCTCCGTGTTCACGGCTGCCATTTGCTCAGCCGTGGTGACCGTCAGCCCCAGTATTTTATCCGGTCCGATGAGGGCGCGAGCCTCCGCCACCGGCATATCATCTTGGCCGATGTGGATGCCCTCCGCATCAATCTCCACCGCTAACGCTACGTTATCATTGATGATGAGCGGCACGCCCACACTGCGCAGGTATTGCTGCAGCGGCAGCACCTGCGCCTTTTGCTCCTCGTGGGTGAGCTTCTCGGAGCGGTACTGTACGAGGGTTACACCGCCTTCCACGGCGCGGCGAACGGTTTCCACCAAGCCATAGCGGCATCGTTCCACCTCATCCGTGACGAGGTACAGGCTGTAATTGATGTGCGGTTTCATCCGAAAAGCGGGGTTGAGTAATAGCGGTCTGCGGAGTCGGGCAGGATAACGACGATGTTTTTGCCGGCGTTTTCCGGGCGCTGCGCCACGCATGTAGCAGCCCAAAGCGCCGCGCCGGAGGAGATGCCGACCAGCACGCCGTCCAGTCTGCCCAGCTCTTTCGCGGTGGTGAAGGGGACTGTGTCATCAACGGTCAGAACCTCATCATACACGCTGCGGTCCAAGGTGGCAGGAATAAAATTAGCGCCCGTTCCCTGAATGGCGTGCGGCCCTGCCGCGCCACCACTGAGCAGGGGGGAGGCTGCCGGTTCCACCGCAATGACACGAATGTTCGGGTTGAGCTCTTTGAGGTATTTGCCCGTGCCACTGAGGGTGCCACCGGTGCCGACGGTGGCCACCAGTATGTCCACTTCTCCCTGCGTGGCTTGCCATATTTCGGGGCCTGTGGAGGCGTAGTGCGCGGCAGGGTTGGCCGGGTTGTCGAACTGACCGGCAATGATGGCGCCGGGAATTTGCTGTACCAGCTCCTCCGCTTTGGCAATGCAACCGCGCATGCCTTCCGCCCCGGGGGTGAGTACTATCTCCGCGCCATAAGCCTGCAGAATGTTGCGGCGCTCTACGCTCATGGTTTCCGGCATGACCATGATGGCTCGGTAGCCTTTGCCCGCCGCCAGTGCTGCCAGTCCTATGCCGGTGTTGCCACTGGTGGGCTCGATGATGGTGCCACCGGGCTGTAATTGCCCGCTGTTTTCCGCTGCGGTGATGATGGAGAGCGCGACTCGGTCTTTGACGGAGCCGGCGGGGTTCAGGTACTCCAGTTTGCAGAGCAGGCGCGCCTGCAAACCGTGCTTGAGGCTGTAGTTCACAGGCTCAAGCAGCGGGGTGTTTCCTATCAATGTGGCTATGCTGCGGTGTATCATAACGCTGTTTCCATTATAGCGCATGTGTCAAGCCTGTAAGTGGCGGGATTTACAGGTGGCTCAGCGCTTGTTTCAGGTCGTCCAATATGTCCGCTATATGCTCCGTGCCGATGGAAAGGCGAACGGTGTTGGGGTAAATGCCGCAGGCGGCTTGCTCAGCCTCTGTCAGCTGGGAGTGCGTGGTGCTGGCAGGGTGAATGACCAGACTCTTCATGTCTGCCACATTGGCCACCAACGAGAAGAGCTTCAGCGCATTGATGAAGCGGAATGCTTCCTCTTGTCCCCCGCTCAGCTCAACGGTGAAGATGGAACCACCCCCTTGCGGGAAGTATCGCTTGTAGCGGGCATGCTGCGGGTGCTCCGGCAGTGCAGGGTGGTTCACCTGCTGCACCAGCGGATGTGCTGCCAAAAATTCTGCCACGCGCAGGGCGTTCTCGGCATGGCGTTCCATGCGCAGGGAAAGTGTCTCAATGCCTTGTAGCAGTTGGAATGCCGCAAAGGGGGAGATGCATGCCCCCATGTCGCGTAGCAATACGGCGCGCAGGTACACCGCAAAGGCTGCATTGCCCGCTACCTCTGTAAAGGCTGTGCCGTGGTAGGCTGCATTCGGCGCACTCAGTGCCGGGTATTTGCCCGCTGCTGCCCAGTCAAAGCGCCCACCATCTACCACGATGCCACCCAAGGTGGTGCCGTGCCCTCCCAAAAACTTGGTGGCGGAGTGAATGACGATATCCGCCCCGTGCTCTAAGGGGCGCAGGTGATACGGCGTGGCAAAGGTGTTGTCCACCACAAGGGGGAGTTGATGGCGGTGCGCCAGCTGCGCCAAGGCTGCAATATCGGGCACATCGCTGTTCGGGTTGCCGAGGCTCTCGATGTAAATGGCGCGGGTTTCCGGGCGTATGGCTGCCTCCACTTCGTCCAAACGGTGAATGTCGGTGAAATCCGTGTGGATGCCGAATGCGGGCAGGGTATGCGCCAGTAGGTTGTAGCTGCCACCGTATATGCTCTTTTGTGCCACGATGTGCCCGCCGTTTTGAGCCAGCGCCTGCAGCGTGTAGGTGATGGCTGCTGCTCCCGATGCCAGTGCCAGCGCTGCTACACCGCCCTCCAATGCTGCCACGCGCTTCTCCAACACGTCTTGCGTGTTGTTGGTGATGCGGCCGTATATGTTGCCCCCTTCTTTCAGCTCAAAGCGGGCTGCAGCCTGCTCACAGTTTTCAAACACGTAGGCCGTACTGGTGTAAATCGGCACGGCACGTGCGCCTGTTGTCGGGTCTGCCTGTTCTTGTCCTGCGTGCAGCTGGCGTGTCTCGAATCGGTATCCGGTCATTTGTTTCTTCTCCTTTCTTTTTCGGTGAGCGGCGTCATTATAAATAAAATCTATAGCAAGTCAATAGGAAATGCGTGTTTTTTTCATTTATCGTGCAGAATGTTAAAAAAGACTGGAAAAAAAGGCTTGCCTGTATTATACTACAGCCCATGAGCGATACTCCGGATCCGTTGCGTATGTTGTTAATTGTCCCCTGCTATAATGAGGAGGCGAACATACCCTTGTTTGTGGAGTCTGCGGAGCAAAACCTGAAAGAGTATGATTGGCAGGTATTGTTCGTGAATGATGGCAGCCACGATGGCAGCTGGGATGCCATTACAGCTGCGCATGAGCGGAATCCCCGCGTGAAAGGCCTGTGCTTTGCTCGCAATTTCGGGCATCAAAACGCCCTGAAAGCCGGAATGGAGGAGGCTTGGAAAGACCACCATGCGGATGTTTATGTGACACTGGACGCTGATTTGCAGCACCCTATCGAGTTTATCCCGCAAATGGTGCAGGCTTGGCGTGGTGGTGCCCGTGTGGTGCAGGCTCAGCGTGAAGACGCCGGACGCAAGATATCGTTCTTCAAAAAATTCACCTCACGCGCGTTTTACGGCATATTCAGCTGGTTGAGCGGCGTGAAAATGCAGCCCGGTATGTCGGATTTCCGCCTGATAGATCACGGCGTGCTGGAGTTTGTGGTGAGTTGCCGTGATAAAGACTTCTTTTTGCGCGGGTTGCTGCCGTGGAGTGGTTTGAAGACGGAGGTGTTGCCGTACACGCCCAAGGAGCGTCAGCACGGGGTCTCCAAGTTCACGCTCAAAAAGATGTGCGCCTTAGCGCTCAGCGGCATAGTGGGCTATTCCGTGCGCCCGCTTTACATTTCCATCGTGCTGGGCATGGTGTCCATCTGTTTGGCGATGGCGTATTTCCTGTATGTGCTGGTGGTGACTTGCTGTGGCATCACCACCATCAGCTTAGGCTGGCCCTCCCTCATAGCCACCGTGCTTGCCATCGGCGGCGTGCAGCTTTTCATCCTCGGCATCCTCGGCATTTACATGGGCAAGCTCTACATGGAGAACAAAGAGCGCCCCACCTACGTCATCGGGGATAAAACGAAGTAAGTTCTGCTGCGGATAAGACGCAATCCGAATGCAAAAAGCCTTAATTAAGGCTTGCCCGCCGTGGATGGGTGGGGTACAATAGGGGCATGAGCAAACTTGATGATCTTTTTGCCTTTTTGAGGATACCGAGCGTGTCTGCTATGGCGGAGCATGCCGGTGATGTGGAGCGCTGTGCGGATTTCTTGGTGGATAAGCTGGCAAGCTTGGGCTTTGCAGCCAAGAAGCACATGACGGATATTCACCCCATCGTTGTGGCACATAGCCCGAAGGTGGAGGGTAAGCCCACGGTGCTGATTTACGGTCACTATGATGTGATGCCCGTGGATCCGCTCAACGAGTGGCACAGTGCCCCCTTCGCCCCCGAGGTGCGAGACGGTCGCGTGTATGCCCGCGGTGCCTCTGATGACAAGGGCGAAATCATGGCGCTGATTCTCGGTGCTCAGGAGTTGATTGAAGAGGACGGTGCACTGCCGCTCAACGTTATCTTCTTGCTTGAGGGCGAGGAGGAACGCGGTAGCACCAGCCTGTTTGAGTTCATTCAGAAACCGGAGGTGCAGCAGGAACTCGCCTGTGACGTGATTGTAGTGAGCGATACCGGTATGGCTGCCCCGGACATTCCTTCCTTCTCCTACGGCCTGAAGGGCTTGTGCTGCTTCGAACTCGAGGTGTCCGGCCCCTCCATGGACCTGCATTCCGGCGTGTTCGGCGGTTCCGTTGCGAACCCCATCACCACGCTGTGCGAGATGATTGCCACCACCCACGATGCTGATAACCACGTTGCTGTTGAGGGCTTCTACGATGGCGTGAGCGACATCGAGCAGTGGGAGAAAGACAGCTGGAAACGCGTGCCCGGCATGAGCAATGACGAGCTTGCGGAGCTGACCGGCGTGCCGGAGCTGCGCACGGAGACCGGTTACACCGGCGCGGAATGTGTGTATGCCCGTCCCACCTTCGAGCTCAACGGTATTTCCGGCGGTTACGAGGGCGAGGGCTCCAAGACCGTTATCCCCACCAAGGCCATTGCCAAGATGAGCTGCCGTTTGGTGCCCGGGCAGAATCCCGAGGACATCTTGGACAAGGCTGAGGCTCACTTCCGCAAGGTTTGCCCGCCCAGCGTGCGCATGAAGTTTACCCGCCAGCACGGTGGTGAGGCTTACATCTGCGACCCGCACTCCGCTTGGGGTAAGGCCGCCCAGCAGGCGCTGACGGATACCTACGGCAATGCTCCCGTGCTGGTGCGTGAGGGTGGTTCCATCCCCATTATTGCTGAGATTTCCAAGTGCTTGGGCAAGGATGCCCTCTTCCTCGGTATGGATCTCCCGGATGCCCGCATTCACTCCCCGAACGAGAACATGCGCGTGGAGATTTTCGAGAAGGGTATCACCATGACCAAGAATCTGCTGCGCCTTATGGCCAAGGCAGAGTAATGCCCCGCCGTTGTTATGGACGCCGTTGAGATTCAGAACCTGCACAAGTCTTTCCTCGGTCACTGGGGGAAGGGTGGCGTGTATGCCGTGAAAGGCGTGAGCCTGAGCATTCGCCAAGGTGCGGTGTATGGTCTCATCGGCCCCAATGGTTCCGGCAAAAGTACCATTATGAAGGCCCTGGTCGGGCTGCTCTCCCCGGATGAAGGCTCTTGCCGCGTCTTTGGGCAGCCCGCCACGGCCGCTTCCAACCGCAGTGAAATCGGCTTCCTGCCGGAGAATCCCTACTTTTACAAGTTCCTGACCGGGGCGGAAACCGTGCGTTTTTACGGTCGCCTGTGTGGGCTGCATGGCAAAGAGCTCAGCGCCCGCGTGGAAGAGATGCTCGCTTTGGTCGGGTTGGATGATGCTGCCAACCGTCGTCTGGGCGGTTATTCCAAGGGCATGCTGCAGCGAGTGGGCTTGGCTCAGGCATTGGTGCAGCGCCCACGCCTGCTGGTGCTGGATGAACCGACTGCCGGTGTGGACCCCATCGGCTCCCGTGCTATACGTGATATCATTTTGAACCTCAAAGAGCAGGGGATGACTGTCTTCCTTTGCTCTCACCTCTTGGAACAGGTGCAGGAGGTGTGCGATAACGTCGGCATTCTCTACCAGGGGTGCCTCATTGCGGATGGCACCATGGAGGAAATCACCAGTGACCGCTCCCACACGGAGGTCTCCCTCCGCAATCCCTCCCCCGAGCTGCTGGAGCAAATACGCGTCCTTGCGGGGGATGCTTGGCAGGGGGCTGCTCCTGCGCGTAATTCTTTGGAATCCGTCTTCTTGCGCGGTATTCAGGCGAAGCTCCGCGAGCAGCAGCGCTGAGCCTTTTCTCCCCCGCGTGTGCGCGTGCGCTCTTTTTGCGCGTCAACACTGTAAATTTTGCTTGCCAAAGCGCCCTCTGGGGTGGTAGTATAAACCAGACGCCCCATCGCGGTGTGTCGGCCTCACTATATCAATTTTTAACATTTTTTCCTGCAATGGACTTTATTTCACCTACAGCAGCTGCACTCAGCCCCTCTCTTACTTTGGCTATTACTAACAAGGCCAAGGAGTTGAAGGCTGCCGGCGAGCAGGTATTCGGCCTGGCCGGTGGCGAACCTGATAAGGATACTCCGGAGAACATCAAGGCTGCCGCTATCAAAGCTCTGGAGGAAGGTGCTACCAAGTACACTCCTTCCGTTGGTCTTCCCGCTCTTCGTCAGGCTATCAGCGATAAGCTCAAGCGTGACAACAATCTGGACTACAGCATCGACCAGATTTGCGTATGCTCCGGTGCCAAGCCCGCAGTTTATGCCGCCCTTCGTGCTACCGTGAGCGAGGGTGACGAGGTTATCATTCCCTCCCCCTACTGGGTAAGCTATCCCTCCATGGTGCAGCTTTGCGGTGCTACTCCCGTGTTTGTGGAGACCAAGGCTGAGAACGGCTGGAAGATTACTGCCGAGGAGTTCGCCAACGCCATGACTCCCCGCACCAAGATGATCATTCTCACCACCCCGCACAACCCGACCGGTGCCGTATACACGGAGGAAGAGCTGCGCGCCATCGGTGAGGTGGCTGTGGATGAGGACATCCTCATCATTGCTGATGAAATCTACGAGCACCTCATCTACGACGAGGAGAAGCACGTTTCCATGGCATCCCTCAGCCCGGACATCTACAACCTGACCATCACCATCAACGGTTTCTCCAAGGGCTATGCCATGACCGGCTGGCGCCTCGGTTACACCGCCGCCCCCACGCACATTGCTCCCTACATCAAGATGATTCAGGACCACTGCGCGTCTAATGCCACCACCTTCTGCCAGTACGGCGCTATTGAGGCTCTTACCGGTGACCAGTCCTTCATCTCCGACCTTCGCGAGGAGTACGACTTCCGCCGCCAGTACGTGTTCGACCGCCTCTCCAAGATGCCCAAGGTGAAGGTTGTAGAGCCCAAGGGCGCGTTCTACTTCTTCTTGGATATGAGCGAGCTGGGTATGGATTCCTGCTCCATCTGCGAGAAGCTGCTCGACCGCTACAAGGTAGTCGCCATTCCCGGCATTGCCTTCGGTTGCGATCACGCCATCCGCATCTCCTACTGCACCTCTCTCGACGTGCTCAAGGAAGGTCTTGACCGCATCGAGGAGTTCCTCAAGAAGCACTGATTGACTGCTTCTCTGCTTATTTTGCAGTAAGTACAGATTACAAAAAGCCCGGTGTTGATAGCAACACCGGGCTTTTTGCAGATTTTCCGGAGCTCCTTACATCGGCTCGCCGTTGCGTACCTTGCGCACGAGTGTCAGCAGGTACTGCCCGTACTGGTTTTTGCTCATGGGCTGGGCAAGTTGCTCCAGCTTATCCAGAGAAATCCAGCCATTCTGGTATGCAATGGCCTCCAGACAAGAAATCTTAACACCTTGGCGCTTCTCAATAACCTCCACAAAGGTGGATGCCTCACTCAGCGAGTCGTGCGTGCCGGTATCCAGCCAGGCAAAGCCGCGACCCAGCAATTTGGCTTTCAATTCTCCACGCTCCAAGTAGGTTTGGTTGACGGAGGTAATCTCCAACTCCCCGCGGGCGGAGGGCGTTACCGTTGCTGCTATGTCCAGCACGGAATTCGGGTAAAAATACAACCCCACCATGGCGTAGGGAGACTTGGGGTGCTCCGGTTTCTCCTCCACGGAAAGGCAGTTGCCCTTGGAATCGAACTCTACCACGCCATAACGCTCAGGGTCCGCCACATGGTAGGCAAAAACGGTGGCTTTTTGCTCCTCCTTGGCCGTCTTCACTGCAGCCTTGAGTTGCCCGGTAAAGCCACTGCCGTAGAAGATGTTATCCCCCAGTACCAGGCACACGTCGTCATCCCCTACAAACTCACGGCCGATGATGAATGCCTGAGCCAAGCCATCCGGGCTGGGTTGCTCCGCGTATTCGAACTTGACGCCGAAATCGCTGCCATCACCCAGCAAACGCTGGAATCCCGGCATGTCCTGCGGGGTAGAGATGATGAGAATCTCGCGTATGCCGGCCAGCATCAGCACGGAGATGGGGTAATACACCATCGGCTTGTCGAAAATGGGCAACAATTGCTTACTCACTCCCTTGGTAATGGGGTACAAACGCGTGCCGGAACCTCCTGCTAATACGATGCCTTTCATATTTTATGCTGACTTTCGGTATATTACACCCACACCCCGCGTGAAGTCAAGGCACAAATGCGACACGCTCAGGGCAATAAGACTTTAGCCTGCTTTTTTTAATTCCGTGAGCGTTCCAACAAAGAGAAATGCCCCTTGCAAATGATTTCGCTTGCCCAAATGGTGGTGGGGGCGCCTGTAATGGTGCAGGTGGCGTACCCCAAGGTCGGGGAGGTGAAAACGAGTTTGAATGTTTGCGTATAGCGTTTGGTGGAGCCGTCTCCACGTGAAGATTCGAATGTATAAATGACCGTGGCTCTATTTTTATCAGTCTTGCGGTAAACCGTAGAGGTTTTGATGTACCCCTTGCCGTCTGCAGATTGAATGTTTCCGGATTCGGTGTTGCCTGTCTGCCATGTGCGCTCGATGCATCTTGTCCCATCCGAGAGAAAAACATGGGTGTTTTGGTATTCGGAAGGTGGAGGATCTTTTATTTCTTTTTCCTCGATGAAAAAGTAAAGCGTTTTGCCGCCAACTTGTTCAGGCGCAAGGTTATCCAATGCTTTCAATGCTGCCTCATCCCCCGCAGCGGCAGCCAAGGAAAAGTAATAATTGGATTTCTCTCGGTCTTTGCTCACTCCGCGTCCCTCGCGGTATCGCCAGCCTAACCAGCGGGCAGCAGTCGCATCCCCGGCTTCAGCTGCAATCTCGTACAGTTCAATAGCTTTGGATTCGTCCACTTTCTTACCGTTTTTTCCCTCCGCATAGCAGACTCCGAGCTCGCGTATCTGCGCCGCGTTCTGACCATGTGCTTCCTCATGGCCGTCCTCGCACGCCTCACATGCCACAGCTGTCGCACCGGCGTAGATTGCTGCTGCTAAGAAGGCTTTGCTTATAAAAGAGATGCTCATAAGCCCATTATAAACACGCTTCGCGAGGTGTCAAGTTTGGATATGCCTTTTTTTTTGGGGGGGGGATGATGATCAAAGCCCGTTGAGTATTTCAGCGGCGCCGGTGTGCCCCAGCTCTGCGGCTCGCTGCAGGTAGCGGCGTCCCTGTGCTTCATCTTGGCGGCCATCGCGTCCCCAGAGCAGGCGCATTCCCAGTTCCGCAAGCGCACGAGGCTCCTCTGCTGCAGCAGCCTGTTCGAGCCAAGCTCGGCTTTCCGCTGCATCCGGATCCGGGCTTGAGAGGTCATATACCAATTCGCTGATGGAATGAGCGTGTTTGCCTATGCCATCACTGTAAATGAGTGACATCTCGTACTGGGCGGCGGCGTCACCCGCACATGCCTTTGCATGAATATCGCAAGCCGAGTCACTTTTTAACTCTACCGGAGTTCCGGTGCGCAGCAGTGCCTGTAACATCGTCGTCTTCGCCACGTCGGCTGCGGTGCGCCCCTGTTTATCACGCATGCGATAATCTGCGCCGAATGCCAGCAGACGGAGCGCGAGTCGGTAATCCTCCAGCTGCGCTGCCAAGTGCAACGCGGTCTGCCCGGTGGCCGGTATCACGGCATTCGGGTTTTGGCCGGCCATCAAAAGCACATGCACCTGCACGGGAAAGTTCATTTCAGGCAGTTCTTGCAAACAATACAGCAAAAGGGTTCGCCCTTGCTCGTCGGTGGCTGATGGATTGTCATTCAGGCACGTTTGCATGAACTCCCGGTGAGGAGAATCCGCATAATCGCGCAGCAGCGCATCAGCCCATTCTGAGGCATGAGCACTACTGAATAATAAAGATGCAATGAAAATGATAGCAGCGCCTTTCATAATTCTCAATATAATGGCAAGAGCTGTAGTGAAGCGGAGTTCCGAGCCGATGCAAAATTACCCCATCATCACCCCGCAAATTTACGATTTATAACAACACCTCATACTGACCACGGGGAGGCGTTGTAGGCGGCGTCGATGGCGGAGCAGAGCAGGGTGTGCACGTTTTCTGCATCCGCGATGTTGAGTAATCCTATGGGCTTGCGCTCACCGTCTGCGCTCAAATCGTAATCCAAGATGATGCTGCCGGTGTCGGCGGCATGGGGCTCAAAAGCGCGAATCATGCCCAGCATGAGGAACCACTCCTGCGGTTCGCCCGCCGGGGGGAGCAGCAGCACGCGCTTGTTGGTGATGGCGCCTACGGCGTATTCGCACGGTGCAGCAGCTTGCTCCA
>JAEIGA010003154.1_pt1 | contig 25945 bp, 38 predicted proteins | sample 9270691 | NCBI WGS metagenome assembly JAEIGA01 (sample SAMN17057246, study PRJNA624740) | gut metagenome | biome: biome; isolation source: fecal sample | host: Bos grunniens | place: China: Xizang | collected 2019
ACGAGTTTGTGAACAGATTTCACAAAAATGTGAGGGGGGGATTCATCCTCGAACCGATCTTCTGCTTTTCGTTCCTTTTTCAGGATGCAATTTGTTATGGCACTTCTTGCAAACTGACTCCAGGTTGCTGTCGACCAGTGCGAGGTCCGGACGGTCTTCCAGGTGCTGGATGTGATGGACGTATACAGCCGGTGTCATCCGTCCGTACTTCCTGCACTCCTGGCACTGGTATCCGTCTCGGCGTAGGATGTGGGATCTCTTTCGGATCCATTTCGTTGTCTTGTAGAAGTCTTCCATGCTGTCTCCTTTTCCCACCATGAGCCCGGTGTGAGTCACAGCACCGGACCCACAGTGAGATAGGAGGCTCAAATGGCAGAGCGCCACAGTTATTTCATAGCACTACTTTCCGCTACAATTCGCTACTGTTCACTCTTTCTGTGACGAATCTGCTCGTCTGTTCATCCAGCCGCCGAGCCCAAGCGTCTGAGATGCTGAGTCTCATCGTGATGTAGACCCAAGGCCTTTTATCTCTGTACCGGAGATATGCGATCTGTCTCTGCAGAGGAGGCAAGTCCTCCAGGATCTTGTCTACCAGCAGCATAAGAGCCAGCGTCCTGTTCATGAGGATCGTCGTCTGCTCAATGGTCTTCTCGTAGAGTTCCATAAGCTCCAGGATCTTCATGGCCTTCTTTCCGGTGGGATCCGATACTGCTGTACTCTTCGGCCCTCCATCGTATGTCATGGCCGACAGATCTCTGTAATCATCCAGCCGGTCCCGGAAATCCTTGATCTGCTTCTGGTATCGTCTCGCCTGCTCCGGTGCTCCGCCCCATTTCCACATCACGGTCCTGATGTTATTCATGGTTCAATCATCTCGCCGAGTTGCTCGAAGTAGTCTGCCATATCAGTGACAGCATCCGCTCCGACAGTGTTTCCTTCCATGACAAGGCCTCTTGCTTGAGCACGGAGCACAGCTTCAATCATGTCATACCTCATCCATTTCCCGGAGCATTTCGGATCAATACTGTTCGCCCGGTCGATGATCGTGTCGATTAGAGTCTGCAACGAAGGTGATTCGATATAGTTCCGGAAATCCTCCTTCAGTTTGTTTGCGCTGATCAGTTTATCCATCCGTTACCTCCTCGTCCATCTTGGCACCGCAGTTAGGACAGTAATTCGTTTCCTCTCCGTAAGCCTCTAAACATACAGAACACCGAACAAAGAAACCGTTAATGTCTTTGAGTTTCAACCATTGCCCATGCCGTACTGGTTCTGCATCTACTGTCGGAGCATCGCTGATGTCCTCAAATGTCACATATCCAATCAGTTTCCCTCTGACCCTAATTGTTTTAGTATGGTTGTCTAGCAAAGATATTGCATCAATCAGTCTCATCGGTTTCTTCCTCCTCTCTGATCTGTTTCCTCAGTTCCGTGATCACCCGCCTCTGCTGATTGATAACGGCCTTCTGTGATTGGATGGTCATCCCCTGGGACTGGATAGTCTCCTCTTTCGCGTCGATAATGCTCTGGAAGACCTTATGTGCCAGCGGTGACCCGCTGAGCTTGTGCCGGACCTGCACGGCAACATCCGCAGCAACAACCATCCCGATGATAAAGACGCCGATACAGAAGATCGCGTACAGCCAGTCCTTCATTTCTCAGTCCTCCCCAGGAGCCAGTCGGTGGACACGCTCAGTGTATCCGCGATCCGGACAAGAGCGAACACGGTAGTATTGCCGTACTTCTCGAACCGGTTCAGGACATCCTTGCTGACGCCGGTCTTATCCTCCAGCATCCGGAGTGACATGCCGTGCTCGTCTCTCCATTCCTTCAGCGGGCTTCTGTATTCACTCATTGTCCTTCACCTCCATTGCTGTTCTGCAGGCTGGACAATATGGATACCTGCACGGTTTAGCCGTGTGATTCCAGTAGACCTTTACGCCACACACGCTGCACGTGAACAGATACGAGCTAGGCCGTTCCCGCTCCCATCTACCTGTCCGAATTGCCCGCTCCGGATATTTCCGGACACGCTCCATCACCTGTTCCACATCTTCCAATGCATCAAGGTATGTTTGATAAGACGGGTCGCTCCGGAAGTGATCAGCGGCGAGGATCCTCAATTCGTCGAGTATGTCATCTGCCTTGACATATTGCTCACGAGCCATCACTTCCTCCTCTCCGGGATCTCGCCGGCGATGTATCGCCTGGTCACGCTGTCCTTTCTTGTCGCATCATATATATAAATTGCTTTCAGAGAAGACAGTGATACTTGATACGGAGTAAACACCCGGTCAAGCCACTTCTTATCGAAACCGACATTCAGCTTCTCATCGAACAGCTTCCAGGGATTTGTGAAGATCCTGCGATTGAAACAATACGCCCAGACCGCGTTCGACCATCTGTTCTGGAACGGACTGTGCCCTTCTTTCATGTCTGTATAGTGCCAGCCGTACTCGTCCTTATAATTCCAGTTATAGGCCACATAATCGAAACCCTTCCGGATGTCCTGATACATAACGTGAAGATAATCATCAGTGATGTCATCGTCACAGTCACAGAACGCGAAATAGTCTCCTTTGGCCATTTTCATGCCAAAGTTGAGAGTCGCAGCCGTTCCCCTGTTTGTCTTCCGATGCACGACAGTGATTCCTTCGATACTGTCCATAATGGACATATCTTCTGTGCTGGCATCATCGACCGCGATGATCTCCGTCTCCGGATAATGATGAGCCTTCTGATAAGAGAGCTTCTGAAGAAGCGTCTTTGTTGTTTCCGGACAGTTATAAACCGGAATGATAACGGAAATAAGATTTGTGAATTCAGCCATTTTTCTGTCTCCTTTCGGTAATTCCGTTAAATGCTTCCTGGTATTCTTCGTACAGGTCAAAGGGACCCGCTGCCTTTTCTTCTTTCAGGTACTGCAGCATATCGGTGACACCTGCTTCCCATTCGCGGTACAGCTCTATCCAGTCGGACAGTTCCATCGTGACGAGCCACTTGCATCTGTTCCTGCGGTGCATGACGACCGGAACATCCTCGCCTGCGTTGGCCTTGCTCTGTGCCATAGCGTCGTACAAATTTAATTTCTGGACGCGCTTACATTCGATATGAATGCCAGGCAAACCAAGCACGTCAGGCGAATCAGGTCCGCCGTGAAACTGCTGGCCCCGCCTCGTGTCGTATCCGTACAGCCGCAAGACCTTTGCCAGTTCCAGCTCGCCCCGCTTTCCTTTATCTCTGCTATTTGTCATTGTGTCCTCCAATCACGGCCCGGATCTTTTCCGATGCCGATCACATATTCTGGCTTGATGCAGCTCTTTGCTACACGCCCGCCGATTGCCGGATCTATGCTGCACAGTTCCGAAAGGCTGAACTCCGATGTGATGATCGTCGGCATCTCCCTTGCGCAGCGATAGTCCAGGATGTCATAAGCGATATTTCTGTCTGCTTCCGAAATGGAATCGCGAGAGGATCCTGTTCTGCTCCGGAACAGATCGTCGATGTACAAGATAGGAATTGATCTGTACGATCCGACATAAGGAAGATACTGATCACCGGCCCGCTTCAGCCATTGGCTGTCAGAAGACCATGTCATGATCTTGATCTGTTTTCCTCTGTCGATGAGATCCTGAGCGCAGGCCATTGCGATGTGTGTTTTCCCGCTTCCGATCTGGCCTCCGATGTACAGAGTCCCTTTAGGATCCATGCACCAGGCATGCGCCGCGTCGACCATCTTCTGCTGCCATTCCTCCGTAGCGATGAACGTCTCGAAGCTGAACGCCGGCAGCACTCCGATCTTTTCCACCTGTCTCCTGTTCCAGCAGGCGCACCGTGCAGCGAACACTTCCCACCGTTTGTAGTCGTCTACCCATTTGACCCGCTTGATGTACCCTTTGTTCTTGCAGATCGGACAGTTCACCGACATCCAGTTCGGATTCTGCTTCACGGAATCGCTGACAGGCATCGCGTTGTATGCGTCACACTCTGCCTGTTTGTATGCGAAGTCCGCTGCCGAATCGTTAGATAAGTTTAAACTTTCCAGTTCCGGATACTGTTTGCGGAGTGACGCCAGCAGGGTATCTAGTCCCACCGAGAGTGGCACTTTCATCATTTCCATTGTTAAACTCCTTCTGCCGTTTCGCCCAGTTTCTGACGGCTGCCTTCCAGTTCGCTATCGGCTTCCCCGCTTTGGTAACCCATCCGTTCATGTCGTAGTAGTCCACGAAGCGTTCCGGATCCATCTGCAGGCCGTTCTCTTTGACATATTTCTCCACTTCTTCCAAAGTGGGTGCGTTATATCTCTCTTTAGAGAGATAGTCTTGTTCATATGTCTTAGTCATAGTCATAGTCATAGTCTTGTTACCATTCGTATCATTAGTATTGATACGATTCGTATCCGACCACCGCTGTGCTATGTTTTCACGGTTTGCCTGGCTTCGCCGTTCGTATGCCTCCCGCTGGGCGTCAATGGTCTTTTTTGCGTTTCCCCAGTAGAATCTTGCGTCTCCTGTGAGGTCCGGTTCCTCTCCCGTGTCCGCATATTTCAACATCGACCGGAAGAGGATTCCCAGCTCCTCGTTGCTTAAAGGCTCAACATCGAGACGCAAGTCAGTGAACACCTTTAGATATTTCATTTCTTCTCTTTCGTATACTCGTCGAATTTCCGGAACAGCTCCTCAACGCCGAAATTCATCGCATTAATGACCGTGTCATTAATGAACTCGCCGAGCTTGTACTTCTCGAACTCTTCAAAGGGCAATGCCTCTGTATAGCGCTCTGATAGCATAAATGTAATGTACGAGCTGTACGCGTTCTTGATGCTTTCCGGATCTCTATTCTTTTCTTTGTTTGAAACGAACATCAGAACGGAAGATCCTCCTCTTCTGCTGCAATGGGCTTATAGGCTTCTGCATCCGGCACGGCTACGTTCGGAGCTGGTCCGTCCACATAGGCCTTGTACTCGTTGGACGCCTTGATCTTCTCCTTCAGCCAGTTCGGCACCTGCAGCTCGTCCACCTTCGAGAGATCCTCGTCCGGTGCTGACGCGTTGAAGATGAACTCCTGGTTAATCTCGTCCACGTGGTAGCCCTTCGGCACCTTCACCATGCTGACGATGTTGTTATAGATCCGACCGCCTCCGGCAGCCGGTGTCTGTACCACGCTTGCCATGCACGGTGCACCCAGGATCTTCTTCAGAGAGAACCCCTTCAGCTCCGTGTCGGTGAACGCCTTGCCCCTCCACGTCTCCAGCATCTTCCGGAGATTGGCCTTCTTGTTCAGGCTCTCGGTGTACGGCCTCGACCAGATGATCCGCGGCTGCAGATCCTGTCCAAGCTTGATCATCTCGGTCGGAAACTCGAATCCGAAGTAGATGAGCGACTGATCCTTATCGAACAGGTCGCTATGGATTGTACCGGCCTTCACGATCGCGAAGCACCGAGCGGGATATGTGTCTTCCTCCATCGGAGGGATATCGTTTTCGGTCTCCTGGGCCGTAAGAATAATGTCTGCCATTTGATTACTCCTTATTTAATCTGAATGTTCTCTTTTTCTACGATCTCTGCGAACGGTATCATCTGTCCCGCTTCAATCGCGGCCTTGACGGCCATCTTGTTGATTTCCGGATCTTTAAATCGCAGCAGGTCATCGTTGCCGGAACCCTGTGCCCAGACGGTCAACTGATACTCGTCAGTGATCTCTACGGACTTCGACTTCCTCCAGCTGATGGAATACCGCGCCGAGTGCCACTTCTGTCCAGGAACGAACGCAGACAGATACCGCTTCAGGGTCTCTGCCTTATTCTCTGCTACCTTCTTCCGGTGCTGCAGTTCACGGATCTCGTTGGCGATCGCGTCGCTCTCTGCCTTCAGATCCTTGATCCAGCAGGCGATGTTTTCCACCTTCCGGTCTTTCTCCATCTGCAGCTCGTGCAGTTTTGGAATGTCGACGACCTCGCCGGTCTCCACGTCAACAGCCGCCAATATTGCGGCATCAATTTCATAAAGTGTCATTTCCCTCTCCTTGTTGTGGTCTTGTTCCTGTTGTTCTCTGCGACGGTTACCCACCTGCAATTCTCTGGGCAATAATTTCCGTTAACATCAATCCTGTCGATAGTTAGATTGTTCGCAAATCCATTGCGTAGACTCCATTCTCTAAAGCTCAAGAAACTGGAAAGCCATTCATCGCAAATGCTGATTCCTCTCGCGCCGTAGTGTACGTAGTCTTTACTGTTTGGGTTGTAACATCTAAACTTCATGGCGTTCCAAGTGTGATAAAGCTTGTCATACCTCTTATGAGAAGCAAATCCATGCTTTTTGCTGACGTAGATGCCGACATTTCTTGCGCATCCGCAGCTTTTCACACCTCTTCCGATGTTGCCGCTAGAAACGACCGTTGTGTTACCACAATCGCATTCACACAAAAAGAATCTATGCTTATCCTTTACGCCTTCTGGCCTTTCAACTTGTTTGATAACCGTTAGCATGCAGATTTTATCGCCGCTTTTTACGCGTCTCATCTGAATACCCCCAGCAGTCCGGCAAGGAATGTGCCGATGGCCATCCCATAAAAACAAGCCTTATAAATGTCTTCTCGTGTAATCATTTGAAACTCCCTTCAAAAGTAGATCCCTAAGTGATTGAGGAACGTGATTCGCGGGATCAGTACTCTGGAACCGAACACGTCCACCGGGAACGAAAGTGTCCCCGCTTTGGCAGCGCTCCGAAGAACCTGAGGATCTACGCCAAGCACCGCAGCTGCGTCAGCAGCATTGATGACCAGCGCGTCGGAATCCTTGATTGCATTCAGGGCTTCAACCTGTGTGATAGTTAATTCCTTCATCGTTCCTCCTAGTCTGTGAAGATTTCTTTGAGCATCTCTTCCGGATCAACTTTGAAGTACTCGCATACCGCGAAGAATTTGTCGACCTTAGGAAGAGACTTGTCCCAATGCCCTATCGTGTTCTGACCGAAGCCGAGATCGCGTTCAACTTTGGCAATCGAGACACCCTTGTCTAGGCACAAATGCCGGACTTTTGTCTTTAAATTCACCATTACACCTCCTTTTTCTTGCAAAGTAGGTGAAAATATTCTATTATTAGAGTTACCAGCCCACCACAGTTGGTACCCAAGAACGGAATATCTTCATCCCCTTGCGCTTATTATAAGTGAAGATATTCCGTTCGTCAACAAGTTATTTTGCAATATCTTCATTATGATGAGGCATTTATGAATTATTTTGAAGTAATTAGCGAAACGGCAAAGGAACGCGGATACTCCATGAAACGGCTGGAGAGAGAAATCGGCTTGAGTGACGGAGCTATATACAAATGGAGGACCACAACGCCAGGAATCGATAAACTTATAGCCGCTGCAGATGTTCTAGATGTTTCCATTGACCATCTTCTAGGCATAAAAAAAGAGCCCGCTGAAAGCGAGCTCGATGATCAGATCGTCAGGCTTCTGAAGGATCTCCCTGAGGAGAAACTGCAGCGGGTCCGTGACTTCCTTGCAGGGTTGTCAGGATCTTGATCAGATCCTTCTTTTGTTCGATTGTCAGCGTGGTCAGTATTCGTCGGACTTCTTCTTCATTCATTCCAGTAACTTCCTTTCATCCGGGGCGTATCTCCATCCTAACTTCCTAAACTTCCTATGTCAAGGCGATTAATGAAACAGGGACACTTCTGTCCGATACGATGAACATGATATGCAAGAAATGTAAAAAAGAGATCCCGGACGGATCGACCTTCTGTAACTGGTGCGGATTCCGCCAGGAATATCAAAGGCACGTTAAAGGCCGCCGGTCTAATGGTGAAGGCACGGCGGTCAAGTTGCCTAATGGCACATACCGTCTGATCTTGACCGAGTACCACTACGGCAAGCGGGTCACGAAGACTAAAGCCGGATTCAAGACAAAGGCAGAGGCCTATAAGTATCTGCCGATCCTGAGAGAATCTCGCAAGGAAGAGGCCGTCACGTTCCGGGATGCTTTTGATAGATTCATAGAGACGCACAGGCGCGGAAAGTCAACGCTGGACGGATACGCATACGCATTCAAATACTTTGCCCCGCTGCATGACACAGACATGGCCGAAATCGGCCTGGAAGGCCTTCAAGCGTGTTTGGATAACTGTCCACACGGTCGGCGCACAAAAGAGAATATGAAGGCAATTTGCGGCCTCGTATACAAGTATATGATCCCACGCTACACCAAGATGCGAGAGATGAACCTGGCCGAGTATCTCAAGATCTACGATGCCGGTACGCCATCGGACCGGGAATCCTTCACACCGGAACAGCTGGAACAGATCCGGTCCTGCATCGGCACCGTACCCTATGCCGAGCACGTTTATTGCCATTGCTTCCTGGGCTTCCGTCCGCAGGAATTGCTGGACCTCACCAGAGCCTCATATTCGCCCCAGGAACGCGTTTTTACCGGAGGAGCGAAAACGGATGCGGGCAAGGATAGAAAGGTCACCGTGCCGCCCAGAATCCAGCCGTACATTGATGACCTAATGAGCAAGGCGCATCCGTATGTGTTCCGGAACTACACGACCGGAAAGTCAATGTCCCTGACGAACTACCGGATGCATTTCTATGAAGTCCTGGACGCTGCCGGAATAGACAATCCGATGATAGAAGGCCGGAGGAAGTACAGCCCACACACATGCCGTCATACCTATGCAACGATGTTAAAGCGGGTTCCGGGAGCTGCGGAAAAGGACGTGCTGGAACTGATCGGACATTCCGATATTTCGCAAACTATGGACTATCAGGATGTTTCCCTTGCTGATCTTCGCAAAATCACCGATTTGTTGTAGTTTTGTGATGTAGTAAATTGTAGCAATTTCGTGTTGTAGTTCACATCCACTCTCGGCCATTCTGGGCCACTTTTCTCAAAATCAGCACAAATAGAAAAAGACCTGTAAACACTAGATTTTACTAGTATCTACAGGTCTTTTCTGTTGGTGGAGACGATGGGGATCGAACCCACTACCTCTTGAATGCCATTCAGCAGAAATGTCCGTTTTTACTGACAATTTCGTGCTGATTGTTGTAGTTTTTGCATTCCTTATTGGTCTCTTGCGGTCACTTTGCAGTCGATTGCAAGGTCCGTGCAGAGCTTCTTAATTGCTGCTGCGTCTCCTTTTGTAACACCGGAAATACTGATGTCATACAGTTCCACTTTTTTCGCCGGAAGCAGCTCTGCCCAGCCACGTCCGTAAGCGAACCACACACCAGGCTCCACATTGTACCATGTGAAGTCGCCGGCCTTTGCGGTGCCAAGAATATTATAAATGCCGGGAGTCATATATCCAAGTCTGTCAGCGTTCACGCTGGCCCAGCTGCGGGCATTCAGATTCTTAATTAAAACCTGGATCTGATCTCTGCTTTCGTCACGCGGAACCGGTGTTCCGATTGTGTCGCTGAAGGTCTGCTCCGGATAGATGTATCCCAGGAAGGTATACCCGCTCGGCCACTTGTGCGGATTGCAGATCTTCGTGTAGAAACGTGTTCCGGAATAGTTGCTGTTCGATATAGTCACCGTGCCGTCGTCATGGATCCGTTCCACGATGGCGACATGGCCAGCCTTGCCCTGTGCGTACCATACGCATATAGATCCGAGCCTTGGCGATTGCCCGCGCTGGTATCCATCCTTTGTGTAGGACCAGTAGACCCATGCATTATTCAGACACAGCCTGGACTCATTCTCGCCCATCTCCAGCCATCTTCCGTGCACATAGCCAGTGCAGTTCGGCAACACAGATCCGGTCGATTTACTGATCGTCAGGGCATGGTTGTGGCCACCATAGTTGACGTTGATCCAGTTGAGATCCGTCGTGCTGGGTGCCGACAATCTCGGTATGAACTGTGCCATCACATCACCCCATCTTCCGGCTCTTCCGGTGCATCCGGTCCGTCAGGCTCCAGCTCCTCGTCATAGTCCGGGACATCCGGTTCCCGCTCGGCTGCCATCTCTACTTCAGGCAGACCGGCAAGGCTCGTCAGCAGGCTAAGGATCGCCGCCAAAAGGGATGCGGAACCGACTGCCAGCCACTGGACCCCTTCAACGCCGATGGCTGCGCTCGTCGTGATCGTCGCCACGGCCGTCTGCGCAAACGTCTTCAGGGCGCGTATGCCCGCTGCTTTCCACCAGAGTTTAGTCATTTGCTTAGCTCCTTCTCTATATTGGCCACTTTCGTCTCAAGGATCGGCACCCTGCTCGCAAAGTCGTTATGTCTTCGGACCTCTCTGACCAGTTCATCGATCTTCGTGTCCATTACGGCCTGCGTTACTCTCAGGTTCTCGTCGCTCTTCCGGCTTGCCATCCATACGGTCATGGCCGTGCCGAGCAGCGTCAGCAGGCCGGATATCACCGCAACAATTATTGATTCACTCATTATGCATCTGGCCCCTTTGTGAATGTTCCTGTACCGTCATTTGTGTAAAAATGTTTTTCGACAACATCATACAGTCCGATGACACCATCCGAGATTCGATAACACGGAACAAACCACTTCCACAACGTGCCTTGACTGAAAAACCGCAGGCTGTAAATTTTCGCTTTGGCGATATTTGAACCTGTTCGTGTTGTTCCGTCTGCGTTAATGAAACTGAAAATGGCTATCTGTGCGTTTTCTACGGACTCGAGCGTAGTCGTTCCGCTGATGCCATCACGCCCAGTGTCGTAGGATGACCCATTCCAGCGGTAATAATATCTATACCGTGTTGACTGTGAACCGTTGTAAGCAATGTAAGACGATGTGTAGCCGGGATAGTACCACTTGTTCCACAATTCTAGATATACTTGATAACTGCCGTTGAAAATGTACCCGCCAAAAAGAACCCCATTCGCACTTGAAATCATCACATCCGCATCCCAGTTAAACTTTGCTGGCGTCGTTTGCGTGAGGTTTATATACTGCGTTCCTGTGCCTTCAATGTACTCGACACGCTGATATTCGCTCGGTACTTCTGGCATTACATACGGGCCGAATACAAATGTACCAGTTCCGCCGTTTGTCCGAAATTCCTTTTGGACAAGGTCGTACATTCCAGCAACGTTGTCCGAGTTACGGACGCACGGTACAAGTTCGCTGGCCAGAACATCGTTGTCATAGATGTAGACGTGGCCGTATATCGCAGTTTTGCCGTATGCAATTGTTGGTCTGTGAAGCCCGAACAAAAAAAGTGTATACGGAGCGGTGAATGTACTATCCGTAGTAGTCAGCGTTTCAATCAAAGTATCGGAGGAATTGTATAACTTAAAAACATTCTTGTCCGCATCAATTTTATAAATTGTATTCGCACTTAAATTGACAGATCCATATTTATAACTCGAATTAAAGTTAAACTCGGCTTTACTGTTGTATATATAACTTTCAAATGCTCTGTCATTGTATGCCACAGCGGCACCGAAGGCAATTGAAGTCGAATTAGAAATCTCATTATACGATATGGTGCATACCACTCTCGTGTTATTGTTCGGTGTATAACCTGTGTCGATGTACTGTGTACCAGTAGACTTAATCCACTCCACCTCTGTGTATTCAGCAGGGAGTCCTTTTGGCCGTTTCTTGTTGTTCAACAGGATGGCATTCATCTAAACACCACCACCTGCACGTCAAGATCTACAGACAAAGATTCCAGTGCTGTGAATGTTAGAGTGTCAGCTGTCGGCACAGCCTTGATCACCTGCGACCATGCATCTGCATCGGTGGAATCATCACACACCGCTTGACAGAACGGAACATCCGTTGCCAGAAGTCCGGTGACAGTAGCTGCCTGTGTATAAAGGCCACTGGAAGAAACCCATGAGGCAGATGCCAGTGTCACTGTTGTGGAGATAGCAAGGACTGCTTTACCGGAAACATCTCCATCCACCTCATTGATGGCAGAGACAAGATCAGACTGTGCTGTTGTTGTGAGCTGCGTAAGATCACCGACATCCGTTTCCACGGAACCAAGATCCGTGTCCAGCTCGTTGATGGCATCCACCACAGAATCCTTGTCTGTTGTGGTGAGATCATCAAGATCTCCGACAGAATCAAGGATGTCCTGCACCTCCGGGCCTGTTTGCGTGAGATAATAATCAGCCATTCTCTTTCTTTTCCTCCTCTGAAAGTTTCTGCCGGATGAAACCGATGACACCCATCAGCCGATTCATATTGTCAAATCCATGCACTTCTACTAATTCAAGTGATGTCAAAATTGCTTGCACTTCTTTATCAGAAAGAGTCATGTCGTGCCTCCTTATTGATTTGCGGCAAACACATAATAATTAACCCCGCCGATGTTTAGGAGCTGCGGAGTCATAGTGTAAATCGTTCCGGATACATTGACTTTAATCACTGGGCTGTTACTGCCATCAAGACCAATGGCCAGCAGATCCGTGATGATTGGTGATGAATCGTCATAGAAATGCAACATGGCGTTTCTGTTACCGGAAACATGTGTTATTGACAGATCAATCACCTGCCGTGTTTCTGCCGTGTCCGTGTCGTATAAAGACAGGCCGTTATTGCCACCGACAACAGAGCTTGAGTTGTAACCGACACTGAGCTGCAAGCCAATGTTCCCATTGGACGCATCGTACATTATCAGTTGCGAGCTTCCGGCTATATAGGAACCTTCTTGGTTGTACCCACGAAGAATAAAGCTTGCCCTGTTGTAGACCGGATCAAACAGATACAAATACGTATTTCGGTATTCCCAATCGCCACTTGTTGTGTGCGAGTAGTTGGTCTGCATCAGACGCTGATTGCCGTCCCGGACATCCAATCTTGATGCTGTTACACCATTTTTTGTGATGGCATTTGTATAGGTTAATCCTCCATCCTTGGACAGTCCGATACCCCCGGCTGTACACCGCAGAAAAGCTACACCATCAGACTCATAGATGGTGAACCCTTCATTTCTGCCATCTGCATCACTGTCGATCCACTCAAAAACACCTTTGGTGTTGTTGATCACGTCCGCAGCCTGTGCGTTTCCAGTTTTCATTTCTTTCTTGGTCACCGATGTCATTGAGAGACTGGAGATTGTGTCTGCCAGTGTCACCCTTGATGTTCCGATGTCGATTTCATTGTATTTTTCAAGCAGCACATCCGTCTCGATCTTCACAATCTTGGATTTAACGGAAATGCCGTAAATTGGAAACTCCACTGTGACAGTGTCACAGAGATCACACTGCTCCAGTCCGGCTAGTGCAGAATATTCATCGGTTTTTCCGAGATCAACAAAGGATGCAGTTATGGAGATCTGCGGAACACCGAGATTATGATCCTCAATGTATTTCTCTGCCACCTCTTGCAGCTGGGCCTGTGTCGGTGCGGTTTCAAACTGATCGGACAGATCCAGTGTAATCACATTTGTGAACGGAAACGGATTTTTCAGAACAAGATAATCCCCATTGTCATCCCGGAGGAACTCACCACCGGAGGCCCTTAAATATTTCGGATGCAATGGATCATAGATCGTGATAACTTTAGGATCTAGTTCCACCAGTGAGGATTCTTCCTCATCCATCTTGGCCCAAAACGGATAAACACCAGTGACAACATTGTCAAGGTTCCGTTCCATGTTGAAGTCTGTGAGATTCTTGCCATAGGCAATACGGACTCCGTTGTCAGATCCCCGGTGCAGATTGAAGATGACAGAAAACTCGTCAAAGGTATATTCCCCGGTGCCAAAGACATCAAGGATTGACCCCTCAATACCTCCGAGACAGGCCCGGAAGGATCTCGGTGTTGTTAGATTGAATGTTCCTGTTGTCAATTTGTCTGTTGTAACAGTGAACGGATTTGCCGTAGCTGAATGCGAAACCAGTCCGGCAAGTGCAGTTGCACAAGTTCCGGCAGAAAAAGGTTCAACCGGGATTCCGGACAGATCATAGGAAAGATGCCTTGCATGGATCGTCATGATCCCATTCATCGGAGTTTCAATGCTATAGATCCGGAACGGCTGGGCAGTTCTGTACGGAGACGGAATTGCCGTGATGATTGCTTTGTCTTGGATCTCATCAGCATGAAGTCCGGTGCTGGGATATTCCATCACAAGCTCATATTCGCCATTCCGTTCCTCTGTAACAATGCAAGAGATTGTGTCAGACAAAGTACCGAGTCCGTTCGATGTGAATGTTGTGGCATTGTTCGGAAATAATACAGGAATCATAATGTCCACCACCTCGGCGCCATTGTTAGTGTTGATACATCATAAGTGACCACATTGCTGCCGGTTTTTAAAACTGGGAAATTCCCGGTGACTGTTACATCTGCATTTCTGTTTCCATCGTTGTCATAGCAGTTCATCGTCTCGCAGTCTATAGTCATCGTTTTTCCGGAGTTATTTGTGATCGTTAGGACATCGGTGCCGACAGTAATAGATCCGTTTCCTGTTGCTTTAAATAACGGATATGACGGCATATAGTTGTTTGTGACTGTAGCTCCGGAAACAACCGCTGTCTGCGATGCACCTGTGAATAACCATTTCTGTGGCTTGCAGTCAAACACGATCCGCGTTCTTCCGTATCTGTTCAAGAAGTCCTCTACTTCCTCTTGATTGGCAAGAATTGCCTGTCTGAACACCGCAGTATTGTAGGTATCAGATAACTGGCAATACCCATTTGAACCGAGTAACCAGTTGAGGATCTTGCTTGTCTTTTCAAAGAAAGTGTCTGCACCGGAATTGAAGTATACTTGATACTCCATATCAACATTGTCAAAAGCACCGGTGTCATAGGTGAGATCCCCGGATCTTCCGGGGACTACAATTTTCTCCACCCTTCTCACCGGTGCTTTCATGTTAGGCCAGTGTTCTACTGACAAGCCAAAGGAGGAAGATGTTTTGCCATTGAATGTAAATGTGTTCATTGCCAAACTGCCACCTTTCTCTGTGTTGCCTCTTGGATCCGGAGCATGACCGCATCCGCAATGGATGACGGAGACTGACTCCCGGCACTGACATTGATGGAGATCCCACCATAGTTATAAGTGTTGGAATTGCTCCCGGAACCACCATTGACATACATCGCAGATGCAAGATCTCCGGCAACATCAGATGCAGCTCTCTGCACCATGCCTCTTCCAGCCTCGATCTGCTGGGCCATCTGTTTCATCATGTCCGGCATCCAGGTATTAAAATCAGACAGCGGGCCGACATCCGGTTCAGAGAAGTGCAGGTAGCTTCTGATTCTGCTTGCAATTCCGGCAACCGAACTGATCACTGCCTGAATCCTGGAATTGATACCGTTGATAATGTTCTGAATGATATCACGGCCCCAGCCGAGCGCAGAACTGACAAGATTATTAAACTGTGTTTTAAAGGCGTTAACTATCTCGCCAAGCTTTCCACCGGAGAGACGATTCAAAAGGTCAAAACCTTGCTGGTATCTGTCTTTAATTCCGGCCCACATTGCAGCAACCGCACCCTTTAGGCCGCCACCGTGCTCTTCGTATGCGGATTTCATTGCATTTAGATTTTGCTGGACGGAACCTTTGATGGCGTTCACCGCATTAGAAACGGTTTCCTTTGTGTTGTTCCAGATCTCTGTCGTCCGTGTTTTGATTGTTTCCCAGGCATTAGACACCCAGTCCGCGAGCTGTTTGGCTGTTTCCTTCAATTCATCCCAATGAGCCGCCAGCCAAATACCAGCCGCAACGACCGCGGCCACGATTGCAACGATTGCCAATAGCGGAGCTGCCACCGCAGACGTAGCTATTCCTAATGCACCGGCTGCGCTGATCACTGTGCCAATCACGGTGAGGAGCGGGCCGATCGCAGCAACGACAATCCCAACGATTGCTATCGCTTTTTGTACCGGGGCCGGAAGGTTCGCAAACTTTTGTGCCAGTTCCGTAATCTTCTGAACGATGGGTGTAATGATCGGAAGCAGTTGCGTTCCGAGTGCAACGGCCATGTCCTGGATAGCAGCTTTGAAGGTCTTCAGGCTGTTCGCGGTTCCGTCTGATGTTCTGGAATAATCTCCCTGGGCATCAGCAGTCTGTGACAGTACATAGTTGTACCGGAGCATGATCTTTTCTGTCTGGCTCATCTCCGAGTACACACGGCCCTGATCCTCCGCGAACTGTTTCAGGTTCACATCGTTCAGGACTACACCGTACTTCTTCAGAGCTACAGCATTTCCGGTAAAGATACCTTCAAGGGCTGTTGCCGCTTCATCCGTTCCGGTGTTGAAGTAGGATGCCAGGTCCGAAGTGAGTCCCGCCAATGTGGTGGACATTCCGGCTGCTTCCTTTTCTGTCAGTCCGACACCTTTTGCAAGAGCACCAAAAGCGGAGACAGCGTCAGTCGCCGCTACCTTCGACAAGCCAAACTCGGTGATGGCCGTGTTCGCCCATTCCGTTACCTCATCCGCCTGATCACCGAACGCAACCTGGATCTTGTTGAGGTTCTCTTCGTAATCGGATGCAGATTTTGATGCGGCAGTGAATCCTGCGACGATCGGTGCAGTGACATAGGTCGTCATCTTCTTGCCGACGGCCGTCATCTTGTCTCCGATCTCCTTCAGCTTCGTTCCGAGTTTCTCCATCGATTCCCGGAAGGTGGATGTCTTGCTGGCCGATTTTTCCAGCTGCGTCGTGACATCCCGGAGCTCGCCTTCCATGTTATTCAGGGACGCAGTTGCATTGTTAAGTTCAGTCTGCGTCCGGCTGACTTCTTTCGCCTGGTTGGCGTACTCGTTCGCCAGTTTCTGGGCTGCTTCCGAATCTTTGCCCTGCTCTTCTACTGTCTTTTGATATGCCTGAGCGATCTCGTTCAGTCTTTGTTTCTGCTCCGCAAGCTTATTCTGAAGCAGTTCTATTTTATTTCTCTGGTTGTCGATCTGTCTGTTAAGCACATCAGAGGTCGATGCCAGTTTCTTTTCTGCTGAGTCCGTATCATTAAAAGCCGAGGTGACGGCCTTCATCTCGCTGCTTAATTCTTTGGCCCGCTGATTGATGAGCTGAATCTTCTTCTGAAACGAAGCATCACCTTCCACACCTATTTTCAGGCCGACATCATACGTCGCTATGGTCACTCACCTCACTTGATTTGTCTCATCTCGTTAAACGTGTAGTGTATGCGCTGTTTCGCTCCGTCAGCGATTGCAGCACATGCTATAAGATCTTGAATCTCTCCCAGCCGAGACGTGCTTGCCTCAGCATAGGAGAGACCCAAATTCATGCCATTGTAGAGGTACCAGGCCGGCGTCGGCCTTATTCGGTGCCCTCGTTTTTTTTAGCGTCAGGAACCACTTCTGTGGTGACAAGGTTCGATTCATTGATGGCTGCCATCAACGCGTCTGCCATCGTCTTCAAGTCGTCCGGATTCATGATCCCGATCAGCGTGTCATAGTCCAGAGCAGGATTTCCTTTGTACTCTTCGTTCCAAAGAGCACACCGGACCCGCTCCCGCTTCTCCGCGCCTTTCATCATCTCAGCAAGCATGAAGATAGTGTTCTGCAGCTGGTTTTCTCCGGATTCCATCTGTTCAACGGCTTCGGCAGTGCCTCCGAACCTTTTCGTCACCGCTTCCATGACCTGAACTGTGTACTCGAGCGGGAACTCTTTTCCCAGTAAAGTGATGCTTGCCATAATTGCCTCCTAGTTCAATTATGCAGAGACCGTTCCGCCGAGATATACACGGATGAAGTTCTCCGCGTCGTTCTCGCTGGACATGCCGGCAGTCGGAACGACCATCCACTCCGCTGCCGATGTATCGTCGCGGAGGATCGTGAAGGTCAGTTCCTGGGTCTGCCAGTCGATCTCTTCTTCCTGCGTTGCAGCACTTCCGGAAGGCATATTGAAACGAACCTTCGGGAATACGATGGGAAGGTAGGTGACCGTTCCCTGATACTGCTGACGTTTGATGAATCCGATGCCGACATAAGGCGGCTGATCATTGCCATAGCCCTGTACGGTGACGCTCGTGCCGCCGACAGACACTGTCCTCGTGGACGGAAGCCCGAGGATCAGTTTGGCGATGTTCTGATCGAGGCCGTCAACAACAGCCGTGCCGGATCCAGACTGGAAGGTGCCTCCGACCTGCTCTGCGATGTTGTCGTCCGCGTAGAAGTTGTTTGTTTCAGTGACATCAACATCCCACTCCATGGACACGCCGCGTCCCAGGTTCGTGAGGCCCGTGTAAGTTACCGAATTGCCTGCTGCCGTGTACTCAGCAACATATGGCTTGCGGTATCCAGTTCCAACAGCCATGTGTTTGTTTCTCCTTTATATAATTTTCTTGAACTCGTCGATCACAGCCTGCTCTCCTGCCTTCTTTGCTCTCGCTTTTGAAGCGTTCAAAGCAGGACGGAAAAACGGCTGTTTGATCATCCATTCGGACCCGGACTCAACAGACCGAGCGATCATCACGTTCGGTTGTCCTCCGGTGTATTTCTTTGTTACGACGGAGTTGTATCCGTCAAATCCGAGACGTACATTCCAGCCGTTGCCTTCAGCCCGCATCTTAGCGATACCGAAAGAGTTCACCAGGCCGGTCTTCTGTCTCTCGCTCAAGTACTGGTGTCTATGTCCCTTATACGGTTCTTCCTCTTCCGTCCTGAGTCCGTTGAGCTTGCTTTTAACCTCGTTTGCCACTTCTGCAGCCATTTTGTACAGGGCAGTGCCAGCGATTTCACGCATGCTTCGGTCGGTTAGTTTGGAGAAACCGTCCAGGAACTCGTCCAGCTTCTTGTCGTCCCATTTTGCCGTTGCCATCAGATCGTAAACACCCACTCGTAGTGAATCACGTTTGTCTCTTCGTCGAACTGTACGGAATTGAGATACCACGAGATATCGAGATCGCTCAGCATTTCCTCAATGTCATCCATCCCAGGATCATCTTCTGTCTTCGTGAAGTAGTCGATGGTCCCCTGCCAGGCGATCTCTATGTGCTGACCGTCAGCCTCGAAGTCCATCCGGGTGTCTTCGGCCCATACCGCATAAGGCACCGACGCGTTTACCGGTGCACGGTATCTCCATACGTTGTCCACCGTCTCCGTCAGTGCCACCTTTAAATCGTTAAGGGTCATTGACACCCACCGTCCTCTCGAGGCTGAGATCCGTCACCGGAAGTCCGTCCTCGTCGTCCAGATGCTGGACCTGGATGATCTTGAACGTGCCTCCGGTGCCGTCCGTATAAACAGGAGTGAGGACCGCAATGTCCGCGACAGAAGCCGCGAACCGCTGGATCCTTACAAGCAGGTCGATCCGGTCATCCGCAGCCAATGCCGTGAAATACCGGTTATATCCCACTGTCCTGTTGCCGTAATAGCCTTCAAACACCTTTTTCCAGGTTGCTGAAGGCATCCCACCGTCCGGTGTTGCCGCCGTCGGGCTTTTTATAACGATCTTTCCACTGTCCAGCGTCATGTCACAGGATCCTCCATCTTTTCAGCGAAGATCCTGTTATTCAACGCCCAGCGGAGCATCCTGGGCATCCCTTCATCCGTCTTCCGTTTCCGGAACAGATATGCCGCGTACATCACTACGAGGTGTCCCTCTTCGATGGTCATCGGAGAGCTAAAAGTGACACCCTCGCGTTCGATCTCGGCTTCTGCCACCAGGATCAGATGATTCAGTTGTGCCAGACGGTTCTCGTCCGGAGTTATCATGTCCAGGTCTGCTTTGAGCAGCGTAAGGATGTCACTGTTAGTCATGGGTTATTCTCCTTATGCAGAGGTCGTCGGCTTCTTGACGTTGCAGAAGGCCTTCGGGCCGACCGGAGCGATCGCCACGAACTGGCGGCCGACGATCTTGACGAGGTCTCTTTCAGCATCCGTGTAAGGATCGACAACGAACTTGATGTCCGCGCCGGCCGGGAAGTTTGCTTGGACCTTGCTGAGGTCACAGACCTCGATGTAGGTCTCGCCGGCATCGGCAGCAGTGTAGCTGTCAAGAGCGGAGGAGAAGATGGTCCTGTTCACATAGGAGAACGGATCGAAAGCGAAGTTGCCCTGAGCCTGAGCAGTGATGAAGTCAGCCATCGTGAGCTTGTTCATGATAGCGGTGACATCAGTCGCCTCTTCGGACAGAGCAGCAACAGCCAGGCCGAGAGTGGCAAGGCCGGGAGCGGCGGAAACTTCAACGCAGGGAACTGCGGAAGTGCTGCCGGAAGTGTTCAGAGCCTTGATCTTGGCGATCAGGTCATCGGACACAGCCTTCGCGATCTGATAAGCGATTTCATCGTACAGATAATCGAGGAAGGCTTCGTCACGGAGATCCAGAGCTTCATCGGATACGCGGAGGAATTTCTTGTAGTTGCTGGCCACGAGGGAAACAGCACCCAGGACGAGCTCTTCCTCGGTGATAGCAGCACCGCCTTCGGTGTGCTTTGTTGCACCGGTCGCGGAATACTCAAAGCCGATTTTCACATTGCCTTTGATGTAGGTCTTGGTGACCAGGTCCATGATGCCGTTTTTGGCCCATGCGGTCTGGATCCTGTCTTCGACATAGGTCGGAACAGGAACGGATCCGGAAACGTTCTCAGTGAGAAGAGGAGTCTCGGTCGGCTCGTCATCTCTGGTGAGCAGCTCGCGGCACTTCGTCTCATCATACGGAGTGTTGTTGCGGAGGCTGTTGCGGATCATCTCTGCATACGCATGCAGATACTCTTTGGTGGATCTGACATCCATAGTTTTGATTTCCTTTCTTTCTTCTTCAGGTTTGTCTTCCGGAACAGGATCCTCAGCGGGTTCGTGTTCCTTCTCTTCTTCCTGCAGCTCGGCTTCCAGGTCAGCGACCTGTCTCTCGAGATCTGCTTTCTTTTCTTCGTGATCTTTTCTCTCTGCCTCGAACTCATCGATGGCGGCGGAGACAGCATCACGTTCCTCGTCGGTGTTCACCTCGGAGATGCTGGCCTCGAGCTCAGCCTCGCGGGTCACGAAGGACTCGTTCTGGCTGCGGAGCTCTTCCAGCGCGTTCTTCGCGTCGTTCAGACGCTTCCGGAGCATAAGTGCCTTTAAAGCCATTTATGCGTCCTCCTTTTTCAGTTTTTTCCGGAGACCTTCGCGCAGCTGCTCGATCCGCTTCGCTTTTAGGATCTCAAAGTCGCGTTTTCTCGCTTCCACGCTCGTGTCTTCGTATGCCGGGAACGTCACAATCGATACCTCATACAGAGTGACCCGCTTGAGCGTCCAGTGGACACTGTCATCCCCTTTCAGCTCTCCATCCTGCTCGTCGATCGTAAAGCCGAAGCTGCACTGGTCTACATCGCCGCGTTTGACACGTTCGTACAAGTTCATCGCGTCCTGATCGTTCGGATTGATCTTGACGCTTCCCCAGAGTCCTGTGTCATCTACACGGAGCACCAATGTGTTCGACTTAGTACGGCCGAGAACAAGTGTGCTGTCATGGTTGATGAGGCATCTGATGTCTCTATCCAGCGTCTCGTCGAATGCGTGAGGATCTACGGATTCCGTAGCACCCGGCCACATCTCATAAACGCTGTTAAAAACGGAGAAGTACCCTTCGATGTAAAGGTCTTCTCCGGCTTCCCGTGTTTCAAATTTGGACGCGTAGGACCGCATCCTGATCTCGATATCTTCCATCATTCCTCCTGCTTCAGCTTCAGCTGATCTCCCACCTTGTCGAGCGGGATATAGTTCTCCAGGATGACCAGGTCATCCAGTCCTTCTTTCCTTTCCATGCCGAGCTTGTCCCGGACCTCGTTTCCGGTGACGATGCCCCGGACGTACAGATTCGAGAACACACTACTCAGTGTGTTGATGTCATACGCGTACAGACTCGACACGTTAAACTTCAGATACATCTTTTCGGAGAGGATCAGTTTCCTGGTCATCTCCTGCTCGATCTCCTGCGCGATCGGCCTGATCGTGTTATTGATGAACGCGTTCCACTCGGACTCGGAATACTCACCGACACCCAGCACAAATCCGGGAACACCGAGAATGGACGCGACCGTCTCCTTGTTCAGTTTTGTCATGGAGTCGATGGCCAGATCCGCCAGAGAGAGAGGACGGATCTGGTCAATGGAGAACTGTTCCGCAGGGATCAACCACGGTTCCCCGACCTCGCTGCTCTCCACATACGACTCGAGAAGCTTCTTCCTGCCGGCAGGATCCGCGAACTCATCCGTCAGCGCATCCACCTTGACAACCACAGAAGGCTTCCATTTAGACTCCAGGAAGGCTTTTGTCGTCGCCGATGCCTGTTTCAGGTTCGCAGCCACATCCCCCAGAGCAATGGTCATTCCCATGCCCTTCCAGGGATACTTCGGGTCAGGATTGAAAACAAAGTGCAGCAGGTTGTCCGGGTTTTTCTTCACACCGTCCACATAGACGGAGTATCCGCGGTCCTTCGCCTCGAACCGGACCCGCTTCGGCTGGATCACTTCGAGATCCTCCAGCATGCCTTCCCAGGTATGCGGCAGCACGATGCTGTTTCCTTTGCCGTACAGGATCAGGTTCATCACGATGGCCGACATCCATGTCCGCCTGGTCATCCACCGGGACGGATTGATATCTATCTTCCTGGACAGCTCGTTCTTGATCCTCCGGTCACCCTGCTCGGTGTTCGCCATCAGATAGATCGTCATGCTGCTGATCATGTCCGCGATCGTCTTGCATGCCGTCTGGATCTCCGGACAATCAGATAAGGCCCTGTAAGGACCGGCACCGATGAAGTCCGACCACTGGGAACCATCCAGGAACACGATGCCCCGCTTCTGTAACTGCTTTTCCACTGTTCTGTTCATTCTTTGTTGTCCTCACCCCACCAGGATCTGGCCTTCTTGGTTCGTGTCATGTTGTCCAGGTATCGCACGCACGCAAACACCGAAGCGTCGAACAAGTCGATCCGGTGCTCGTTCTGGACCTTGTCGTACTGGACCATGTCGTCCGTTTTCTCTATTGCGCGGACGTTCTCCACGCAGTATTCATAAGCCTCAGAGTGGCAATAATATAGGCAGCCGTCTTTGGCTGCCTTCTCGATGTGCCGGAATCCTTCGCTCTTGATGTAGTAGTACTGCGGTTGGTCCACCACGTTAAACTTCGCCGCCTTCATGTCGATGAAGTATTCCCTGGCGAATTTCCGGTCGTGTCCGACCTGCTTGATCTTGAATCCCTTCCGGCGCATTTCTATAAACCAGTTCACAACGTCCGAGACGTTCACCGTCGGGCTGTTGCTCATTGTCAGCCACCCGGAGTCCTCCCAACCGAACAGCGGGATATCATCCTCCTCCGCCTTCAGATGCGCGGAGACTACCGGGAAGAACGCGTGAGTGATAACTATATCGACATCCTTGTAATGGCCGTACAAGGCAGCAGCCGTCAGGTCGTGCATCTTCGACAAGTCCGCACCGCCAAACCATTCCACCGGCAGTTTTGCCAGCTCATCGATGGTCCAGCTGTACTTCTGATCACTCGCCCGGAACTCGTCCAGGTTGAAGTAGGATCTCATCGCCGATGTGTACACGTTAAGGGAGCGGGACAGGAAATCCTTCCTCTGCTGCGGATCGTTCTGGGCCTGCAGTGCCTCCGTCATCATGTCCGCCGGACGGATCATAGTGCCGTAGGATGGATTTGCTTTCCGGTGCTGTTCCGGATCCATGTAGTCCACATTCCCGCGCTCGTCCTGATCCGCCTCACAGATGAAGCAGAACAGACTGTCATCCTGAACCGTCTTGTCCAGGACTTTCTTTGCATAATCCAGACGACGATAGCAGAAACTGTTGATGTTATCCCCGGCCGTCGTGATGCCGATCATCAGCTTGTTCGTGTATCCCTTCATCGCCTCTTTGAATCGGTTGTATTGTGCCGCCTTCTTGAAGGCGTGCATCTCGTCCGCTATGGCGACGTTGCAGTTAAACGAGTCCTGCGCGTCCGGATTGCTCGCGAGTGCTTCTATCTTGAGCGTAGATCCATCGTCAAATGAGTATGCGATACTGTGCTCCTGAGCATGGTCCAGTATCCGGAAATCAGATACGTCATCACGGAGCTGGATGTTGTACTTCAGGAAGTTGAACGACTCCCGCGCCTGTTTGGACGCTGCCGCGACGATGTACAAGGTCGATGATGATCTATGACGAAGCAGGGACAGAGCCCAGGCAAAACCCGCGATCATGCTAGTCTTTCCAGATTTCCTGGGCACAAATATGAACGCTTCCTTTGTCCTGGTCTCGTTGGTGCCGGTCTTGTACCATCCGACCATGTTGTATATGCAGAAGACCTGCCACGGTAAAAGAATGAACGGCTGCCCCGTCAGCGGAGTGCCGTCCAATGCTTCGCCCTTCATGTGCACAAGGGTCTTCTCTATTATGTTGATGCAGAAGTCCGGATCTCGATCCCGCAGCTCGATGTCATCCCGCTGCAGGTCATCCAGGAACCGCTGACACGCGAGGATCCTGTACTTGCCGGCGGCCTCTTTGCCGGCCACTACGTCCTCCGCATATCTGATCGCCGTCTCGCGATAGCTTTTCATGTTGTTACTCTAAACTTAAAAAACGCTACAAATCGCTACAGTTAGGAAAGAATCTCGACGAGGCCAAGATCCGCGAGATACTCAGCGCGGTCTCTTTTCATTTCCATCCGTTCTCCGCGATTTACGATCCTGTTCAGTTGGAGATCCTGATACAGCTGTATGCACTGTATCAGAGCCACCTCGCTCCGGTTGTATGTCGATTTATTCTTCCCGAGCATTGCGGACCATCCATCCTTCGGCGGCTTGTATTCCGGGATCCGTACTTTTTCAAGGATCTCTTCTATCGGCAATTCCTCAAAATCCCAGTCCAGCATGATGCTGTTCTCTTCATTGAGTCCCAATTCCTTGAACACAGGGCAAGGTGTCACAATGACAGGGATACCATGCTGCAGTGCTTCCACCACAGAATAGCAGTATCCTTCATTATCACTGAGCTGCACAAGCCAGTCAGAATCTTCCAGATATGGAGTTACATCCATCACCGGCTTCCGGTACACGATGCTCGGATTGTTTATCGCGTGTTTGTCATCCGTGAAGATCTCCCATCTATACGTCACACCCGCTTCATCCAGCAGCTGTGCCATCTTCTCGATCCGCCGCTTTCCCTTCTCTCTGGTCAGTCTTGTGGTGCTGATCAGCTTCAGAAGATCTATGCTGTTGTGATCTACTTCCTTGACCGGATTGTATACGACCTTGCACTTCTCTCCGGTCAGTTTCTCAAAAGACTCCGCAGCAACCTTGCTGCATGCCAGATAGGTGTTGATCTTCGGAGACCGGTTCGGCATAATACCCATCGCTTTGTAATCGCCATGGATGATCTGATAGTATTCCTCCGCGTGGACATGGTCGATGATGTTCAGGTTGAAGTTGAAGAAAGCCCGCTTGCAGGTGATCTCCATGCCGTCCTTCCACTGCAGCACCCGGACCTTCTTTGCCAGTTTCCGGATCTGTTCCTTCGCGCCGACGTTATAAACGATCGTGATATCCCGGTCCCGGTACTTCTCCGCAAGGTTCTGATAGAATGTTTCTATGCCTCCGATGTCGTTGATCTTGTAAAAATAGAATACGTTCGTGTACATGATGAGCCTCCCAACACATCACTTCTCTCCGAGCAGATCCGAGACAAGGCCGGCAAGATCCCTTCCCTTCTTCTGCTCGAATGCCTTTTCGTTCAATTTCTTGAGCCCTGCCGGGGTGAGCCCCAGGTCTCTCCAGTATGCCAGGGCAGACTTGTTCAGCGTGTCCCAAACATTGAGTGCAGGGTTCATTCCGATGCTCTTATTCGGGTATACAAAAACAGCGGAGCCGCCCCATTGAGTCTCGAACTCAACAAGAGCTGCGTCCCGCTTTTCCAGTATTTCTGCAAGTGTTTCGATGGAACTTTCAAATTCTGGCCGATATGTCCCAACTTCGATGCAAGCTGCTTTTATTTTCTTTTTCCAGTTCGCCTTTTTCATCCATTTTGCACCAGGGGTCGAATGGGATCCCGAACCTCTCTCCCCT
>JAEIGA010003155.1_pt1 | contig 25940 bp, 22 predicted proteins | sample 9270691 | NCBI WGS metagenome assembly JAEIGA01 (sample SAMN17057246, study PRJNA624740) | gut metagenome | biome: biome; isolation source: fecal sample | host: Bos grunniens | place: China: Xizang | collected 2019
CTCCTCTGCTCACTTTCAGAGTCCAAGCGTGAATATGATAAAATTTCCAATGCACTTGCCCAGGTCCGGCAGACGGGATATGGCATAGTGTCGCCAGGTATCGAGGAGCTTTCCCTCAGAGAGCCTGAAATTATCCGTCAGGGCGGCAGATACGGTGTCAGACTTCGTGCCAGTGCCCCCTCAATCCATCTTATCCGTGCTGACATAGAAACAGAGGTTAACCCCATTGTCGGCAGTGAAAAGCAATCAGAAGAGCTGGTGCATTATCTTTTAAGCGAATTTGAAAGCGACCCTGCAAAAATATGGGAATCCAACATATTCGGCAAATCTCTTCACGAGCTTGTAAATGAAGGACTTCAAACCAAGCTTTCCAAAATGCCCGATGATGCACGAGGTAAGCTTCAGGAAACACTTCAGAGAATTATAAATGAAGGCAGCGGCGGACTAATCTGTATAATACTGTAAATAAAACGCTCACGGCAAAAATGCCGTGAGCTTCTTTTTTGCGATAGGATGACCCTGTCATCCTCTTTTTATTATTTTTTGTGTATCACATTTAAGCTCTTCAAGCTTTTCAAGTGCCTTATCCTTATCTTCATTTCTGTAACCGAAATAAAGCTTAAGCTTTGGCTCTGTACCGCTTGGGCGAATTGCTATCCACGCATTGCCACCGTCCATTTCAAGGTAGAGCATATTGTTTTTAGGCTGATTAATTTCCTTTTCGCTTCCGTCAGAATACTTAATTGTGCCGTATACATAGTCACGCACCGCATCAACGCTGAGTTTTGCAATTTCCTTTGGTGCACCTGTGCGGATATTATTTATCATTGCCGCAATTCTCGCAGGACCTTCAAGTCCTTCCTCAACAATGTTCACAACACCTTCTGCGTAATATCCGTACTTTTTGTAAAGTGCCTCGAGTGCATCAAAAAGCGTCATATTCTGCTTTTTATACCACGCCGCCATTTCAACAATAAGCATTGTCGCAACAACGGCATCCTTGTCACGTGCATATGTTCCGCTAAGATAACCGTAGCTTTCCTCAAAGCCGAAAACATAGCTGTGTGAGTTGTTTTCTTCAAACTCTTTAATTTTTTCACCGATGAACTTAAAGCCTGTCAGTACCTCCATCATTTCCACGCCGTAGAAGTCTGCTATAGAACGCACCATTTCTGTAGTCACAACAGATTTTATAACGACGGGGTTTTCGGGCATTGTTCCCTTTTCCTTATGCTGGGCCAGAATGTAATCGGTAAGAAGTGCCCCCACCTGATTTCCCGTAAAGGTTACATATTCACCGCCCGAGTTACGTACAACAATACCTACCCTGTCACTGTCGGGGTCAGTACCGACAATAAGGTCAGTATTATTTTTCTTTGCAAGCTCTATTGCAATCGTAAAGCCTTCCTTATCTTCGGGGTTGGGGCTTTTTACTGTCGGGAAATTTCCGTCAGGTTGCTCCTGCTCCTTTACTACCAAAAGGTTTTTAAGTCCGCACATATTAAGTATACGCTGAACAAGCATATTACCGCTTCCGTGGAAAGGTGTGTACACAACGCTGAAACTGTCGCTGACATCTTTTATCGCATCGGGATTTACTCTGCGTTCAAACACGCACTCAAGATACTTCTTGTCAACCTCTTCACCTATATATATAAGAAGATTTTTCTCTATTGCCTCTTTTTCGTCTATCAGCTTAACACCGCGAAGCATATCAATATTTCTGATTTCCTCTGTCACTGCATCCGCCGCATCAAGCGGCATCTGTGCACCGTCTTCGCCGTAAACTTTATATCCGTTATACTTTGCAGGATTGTGACTTGCGGTAATAACAATTCCCGAAACGCATCCAAGATGCCTTACCGCAAAGCTAAGTTCAGGCGTTGGACGAAGCGACTCAAAAAGATATGTTTTAATGCCGTTTGCACAAAGAACTTTTGCAGACTCCAATGCAAATTCGAGACTGAAATTTCTCGAATCATATGCAATAACAACACCTTTTTGTGTATCGCCCGTTTTCTTTATATATTCACTAAGTCCCTGCGTTGCCTGACGGACAGTGTAAATATTCATCCTGTTTGTACCTGCACCGAGAATTCCGCGAAGTCCTGCCGTACCAAATTCAAGCGATTTATGAAATCTGTCCTCAATTTCATTCTCATCATTTTCAATCTGTATAAGCTGCTGCCTTAAATTTTCATCAAGCTCGGGAAAGCTTTTCCATTCTTCATACACTTTTCTAAAACCCATTTTAGTCTCTCCTTTTACGTATTCTTTTTACCAACGCTATTATCGTTATTACAAAAGCGGCTCCGCAAAAACCGCCTGCCGTATCAATTAAAACATCCCGTACTTCACCGGAGCGCCCCTTAACGAAGGTCTGGTGAAATTCATCGCTGCACGCATATAAAAGCACCCATAAAACGGCAAAGAAAAACTGCCTTTTTCCCTTCAAACCATATTGTGAAAACAGCAGGGCAACCAAGGCGCCAAGCAGGGCATATATAGAGAAATGCGCACTTTTTCTCACAAAGGTTGTTATTTTCTCCGCTATATTTTCAATACTATCCTGAGAAAGGGAATTATTTATATCAAAAAAGCGGATAACCGCCGTTATAAAGCGTGAGCTTGTTTTTTTAGACTCTGTTGCCTCCTGCGATGAAAAAGCAAAAATTGCACCCATACAGGAAAGTACCAGCACCCACAAAATTATTTTCTTAAACATTTTTTCTCTCCGTTAAATATGTAACCAAAACGAAGTAATTTAAACCTGCCCAAAACGGCTGAAAATCGGCTTTTTCTTCGTTGTCGGTCTTGAAATACGAAACAGTATTCCTTCGCCCTGCCGCCTTGAAAAATCTCAATTTTGAGACATTTTGAGTTCGCAGAATTTTTTGCACACTGTTTTTCGTCAGTACAAGGTAAAAATGCAGTATATACTGTCGTATATGCAAGGCTTTTAACGCAGTAATGGCGAAAAACAGAAAGCAAAAAACAGATTTTGGATTACTTCGTTTCGGTTATGCATATATAATATACTTTTTTGCCTTAAAAGTCAACTGCGGTTTTTGTTCTATATTGGTTTTTTAGAGAGGAAAAAGGGACATTACCCATTATGGGCAATATCCCACTTTTTTTAGTCTTCCATATGCTTCCCCAAAAATCCTGCCGCACTCTGGCAAAGCTTTTTCTCAAGTTCACCGACGGGCATTGTTTCCTTTTCAGAAACCATCATTACGCTTCCGATTGTGTCGCCTTCACTCACAATCGGGGCAACAACACCTGCATAATATTTTTCCGAGCCGTCAACTACGGGCACACCGCTCTTTGCAGAATCAATGACAAATACATTTTTCTTTTCAATCATTTTTTCAATATCTTCACTGATACGCTTTTCCACAAGCTCTTTTTTGGGTGCTCCTGAAACTGCAATAACGCTATCCTTATCTGTAATTACAACTGCAATTCCGCTCGTCTTGGCAAGGGTTTCTGCATATCCTGCGGCAAATTCTCCAAGCTCTCCTATGGGAGAATACTTTTTAAATATTACTTCGCCGTCTCTTTCTGTAAATATTTCGAGCGGGTCGCCTTCACGGATTCTCATTGTTCTTCTTATTTCTTTAGGTATAACTACACGACCGAGGTCGTCAATTCTTCTTACAATTCCTGTTGCTTTCATATAGAAAATACTCCTTTTGGTTTGATTTACAAAACTATTTTGTGCCAAAAGGAATTTTTTATGTAAAGAAAAATTTTACAGTAAAAATATTATTTTATTAAAACCTATTTACAAAATTTGCTATTATATGATATAATATTCGTAAGCCGATTCTGGCAAAAATAAAAATAATGGAGGCGCAAACAAATGGAAAAGTTCTTCAAATTGAAGGAAAAAGGTACTACAGTACGTACCGAAATCATTGCAGGTATTACAACATTCCTTGCAATGGCTTACATCCTCGCAGTTAACCCCGGTATGTTAGGTATCATCCCCGATGGTCCCGGTCCTGCTGCTATATTTATGGCAACAGCATTATCTGCAGCAATCGCTACAATATGCATGGCATTCTTTGCAAATTACCCCGTAGCACTTGCTTCAGGCATGGGACTTAACGCATTCTTCACCTACACAGTATGTTTAACTATGGGTTACTCATACAAAGTTGCTTTGACAGCTATCTTAATTGAAGGTATCATTTTTATGATTCTTTCACTCTTTAAGTTCAGAGAAGCACTTGTTAACAAAATTCCCAAGAACTTAAAACTTGGTATCACAGCAGGTATCGGTCTGTTCATTACAATTATTGCACTTATCAATGCAGGCGTTGTTGTGAATAATGACTCTACACTTGTGGGGCTTGGTAACCTCGGTTCACCTCAGGTTGTTCTTGCAGTTGTTGGTCTTCTCATTATCGGCATATTGCATCACTACAAGGTTACAGGCGATATATTAATCGGTATTCTCGCAACCTGGGTTCTTGGTATCATTGCAGAATTAATAGGTTGGTATGTTGTGGATATTGAAGCAGGTGTATATTCTTTGATCCCCTCTCTTTCCTGGGAATCAATCAAGGCTAATTTTGCAGCTCCTGCACTCTTCCAGTTTGATTTCAAATTTGTTGCAGAAAACATTATGTCTTTTGCAGTTGTAATGTTCACATTTCTTTATACTGATATCTTCGATACAGTAGGAACACTTATCGGTGTTGCATCAAAGGGTAACCTTCTTGATGAAGATGGTACTCTCCCCAACGCAAGCGGTGCTCTTATGGCAGACGCTGTTGGTACAGTTGTTGGTGCATGTCTTGGTACATCTACAGTTACAAGCTATGTTGAATCTTCAGCAGGTGTAGCAGCAGGTGGTAAGACCGGTCTTACAGCTTTAACAACAGGTATTCTGTTCCTTATTGCTATACCTTTTGCTCCTATTTTCCTTGCTATTCCCGGATTTGCTACAGCACCTGCTATGTTGTTCGTTGGTTTACTTATGCTTTCAGCAGTAACACAGATGGACTTTGAAACTGACATGGCAGACGCTATCGGCGGATTCCTCGCAGTTGTTATGATGCCCTTTGCATATTCAATTGCAACAGGTATTATGTTTGCTATTATTTCATGGGCATTCCTTAAAATCTGTACAGGCAAGATTAAGGACATCTCACCTGTAATGTGGATTTCTGTTGTATTGTTTGCAATCTATATTGCAACACAGATTGGATAACACATTATTTAAATTACAAAAACCGTGTTGGAAAAATCCAACACGGTTTTTGTAATTTTTATTAGTTTTTAAGGCTATGCATCGGTGCGGGAATTCGTCCGCCTCTGTTTATAAAATCTGCACATCCGTATTTATTTACGGGCATTACGGGACCCGTTCCCAGAAGTCCGCCGAATTCAACAACATCGCCAACCTTTTTTCCCGGTGCAGGAATAATTCTAAGCGCCGTTGTTTTTGTATTTATGACACCGATTGCAACCTCGTCTGCAAGTATTCCTGAAATCGTTTCAGCACTTGTATCACCGGGAACTACAACCATATCTATACCAACAGAGCACACACATGTCATTGCCTCAAGCTTTTCGAGGGAAAGCGCACCGCAAAGTGCCGCATCAATCATTCCTGCGTCCTCGCTGACGGGGATAAACGCACCGCTTAAACCGCCGACATATGACGATGCCATCACGCCGCCTTTTTTAACTGCGTCATTTAAAAGGGCAAGTGCCGCCGTTGTTCCCGGTGCGCCGCACTTTTCAACACCCATTTCTTCAAGAATATGTGCAACACTGTCACCTACTGCGGGGGTAGGTGCAAGGGAAAGGTCAACAATACCTCTCTGCGCACCAAGTCTTGCTGCCGCTTCTGTAGAAACAAGCTGTCCCATACGTGTTATTTTAAAAGCAGTTTTCTTTATAGTATCGGCTACGACACCAAAATCCTCACCCTTAACTTTTTCAAGAGCCTTTTTAACAACTCCGGGGCCGCTTACACCGACATTGATTACACATTCGCCCTCACCCATACCGTGGAAAGCACCTGCCATAAAGGGGTTATCCTCAACTGCATTTGCAAATACAACAAGCTTTGCACAACCAAAGCCGTCATTATCCTTTGACATAAAGGCTGTTCTTTTTATAATCTGTCCCATATGCTTTACGGCATCCATTGATATTCCTGCTTTTGTAGAGCCTACATTAACACTGGAACAGATTTTATTTGTGGTGCAAAGTGCTTCGGGAATGGTTTCAATAAAATCATATTCGCCCTTTGTATATCCCTTTTGTACGAGTGCGGAATATCCGCCAATAAAATTAACACCCGTTGCATCAGCTGCACGGTCAAGTGCCTTTGCAAACTTTATATAATCACCGCAAGCCTGTCCCACAATTGAAATAGGCGTTACACTTATTCTCTTATTTATAATCGGTATTCCGTATTCTTTTTCAAGCTGCTCACCAACGGGCACAAGATTTTCGGCAAGCCTTGTTACCTTGTCATAAACACGCTGAGCTGCACGCTCCGAATTATCCCCTATGCAGTCAAGAAGGGAAATACCCATCGTTATTGTACGTATATCAAGGTGTTCATTATCTATCATATTGATAGTTTCCATTATTTCCAAAGGATTTATCATACTATGCCACCTTCCTTATATCCTGTGCATTGAGTCATAAACCTTCTTATGACGCACCTGTATTTTCTGTTCAAGCATCTCACCAAGGGACTGAAGCTCAGCCGCTATATCTGAAAACGACGCAGTCGCTTTACCCATATCAACAACCATAACCATAAAAAACTGATTTTCAGAGGTCGTTTGGGTAATGTCGATAATATTGACGCTATTTTTTGCAAGAAGCGCACTAAGCCTCGCAATAATACCTACGCCATCCTTTCCCATCACTGTAATTACAGATTTCAACGCTATCACTCCCACAGAAAAAGTCATACAGTGATTATATCACTGTATGACTTTCTTTTCAAGTATAAAAACCTTATAATACTTTATTTTTTAAGTCCTCAATACATTTTTTACAGATATTCTTTTCAGAATACATATAGACATCTTCCTCACTGCCACAAAAGATGCAGTTGGGAACATACTTTTTAAGAATAATACTTTCACCCTCAACATAAATTTCCAGAGGGTCACGCAATTCGATTTTAAGGGTTCTTCTAAGTTCAATAGGAAGAACTATTCTTCCAAGCTCATCCACCTTACGAACAATTCCTGTAGATTTCATCCTTAACTCCTCCTTTGTATAAGCTTCTGCTTATAATATAACAAATTTTCCCTCTGCGGTCAACAGAAAAACTGTTAATTATTTGTAAATAACTGCAAAAAATTACATACTATTACATTTCTTGACACACTTAATTGCAAATGCTATAATTATTAAGATATAAAAATAAGGAGTCCTCTAAATGTTACGAAAATTTGCTCATTACTACAAGCCGTATATAGCTATTATTATTTTTGATTTGCTTTGCGCCGCATTTACCACTGTGTGCGAACTTGCATTTCCGATGATAGTACGTGAAATCACAAACACTGCACTTAGCAGCTCTGCACAGGTGCTGCTTTCTACGGTGCTGAAGCTTGGGGGAATATATCTCTTTTTACGTCTTTGCGATACCGTCGCAAATTATTATATGTCAGATGTCGGTCACGTGATGGGCGCACGCCTTGAAACAGATATGCGCCGTGATTTGTTTGACCATCTGCAGAAGCTTCCGTTTAGTTATTACGACAATGTAAAGGTCGGGCAGATTATGTCAAGGGTTACAAACGACCTTTTTGATGTAACAGAATTTTCCCACCATTGCCCCGAAGAATTTTTTATAGCAGGGATAAAAATTGTCGGGTCCTTTATAATCTTATCAAGAGTAAATTTCCTTTTAACTCTTATCATATTCCTTTTGCTTCCTCTGATGCTTGTTTCAATAATTGCTTTCAGAAAAAAAATGAAGGCTGCATTTAAAATGCAGCGTGAGCAGATTGGTATTCTTAATGCGCAGCTTGAAGACAATCTTCTTGGAATACGTATTGTAAAGAGCTTTGCAAACGAGGATATTGAAAGGGAAAAATTCAACCAGGATAACACTAAATTTTTACAGACGAAAAAATATGCCTATAAATATATGGCACTTTTTCAGTCCGGCACCCGTTTTTTTGACGGTGTAATGTATATCAGTGTTATTGTAATAGGTTCGCTTTTTATGTTAAAGGGGCATATAACATCATCAGACCTTATTGCATATCTTCTATATATACAAACCCTTATCACATCAATACGCCGTATTGTAGAATTTACGGAGCAGTTTCAAAAGGGTATTACGGGTATAGAACGCTTTATGGAAATAATAGAAGAGCCAGTCACAATTACAGACTCTCCCGATGCAATTTCGGCAGATAATATAGAGGGTGAAATAGAGTTTCGGGATGTACGTTTCCGCTACAGTGAAAATGGCAGTGATGTGCTTAATCATATTAATCTGCACATTAATAAAGGAGAAAATATTGCCATTGTCGGTCCGTCAGGCGGAGGTAAAAGTACGCTTTGCAACCTTATTCCCCGTTTTTATGACCTTGCGGGCGGTGACATTTTTATTGACGGCAAAAACATTCGTGACCTGACACTTAAATCACTTCGTGAAAATATCGGCACAGTACAGCAGGACGTATATCTTTTCTGCGGAACTGTTTACGAAAATATTCTTTACGGAAATCCTGGTGCAACGCAGGAAGAAGTTGAGAATGCGGCAAAGGCGGCAGGTGCGCATGAATTTATAACAAGTCTTCCCGACGGTTATGAGACCTATGTCGGCGAGCGTGGTGTGAAGCTTTCAGGCGGACAAAAGCAACGAATATCAATTGCACGTGTATTTCTTAAAAATCCGCCTATTCTTATCCTTGACGAAGCGACAAGTGCACTTGATAATGAAAGCGAGCTTATAGTTCAAAAATCCCTTGAAAAACTGTCTCAGAGCCGCACAACACTCACAATTGCGCACAGACTTACAACAATAAAGAATGCTGACCGTATTCTTTTCCTGACCTCTGACGGTATCACCGAGGAAGGCACACACTATGAACTTGTAAAAAAAGGCGGCGGCTACGCAAAGCTTTATTCCCTTTACACAAATGCATAAAAGAAGGTGGAGGCTGTGACAAAATAATGTCACAGCCTCCACCTTCTTTTATGCAAAATATTTTTTTACAATACTATTCATTTCGTCCATCTTTTTCTCCATATCCTGCACAAGCTTAAACTGTGTTCTGCATCTGTCAAGGTTATGGTTTTCCCTGTGAATTTTAAAGTATGTATCTCCGTTTAAATAATCCGTTAAAAACCTTATTCCGCACTCGTATGTAAGAAGCTTTGCGCTCAGTGCAAGAAGTTCTACCTCACGCTTTGTCAGCCTTTCTCCCATTTCCTCGGCAAAGCCTTTAACGAACGCCTCAAAGCAATCAAGTCTGAAATATATCTTTGAAATATCAATTTCATCTTCTTCGCCTGATGCTGCGCCAATTCTTAGTGCATCACCAAAATCATAAAGAAGCGAGCCGGGCATTACAGTGTCAAGGTCAATTACACAAATAGCCTTTCTTGTTGCCATATCAAAGAGAACATTATTTATCTTTGTATCATTATGGGTAACTCTAAGAGGGATTGAGCCGTCATTAAGGCCCTCTATCACAGCGTCTATCCAATCTTTTTGTGAAAGTGCAAATTCTATCTCTACCTTTACATTCTTTGCCCTTCCGATTTCGTCTTTTTCAATTGCCTGCAGAAGGTCATTAAAACGCTTTGGAGTATTATGGAAATCCTTTATCGTTTCATAAAGTTCTTCCGCAGGAAAATCTGCAAGTCTTTTCTGAAAAAGCGCAAATGCCTTTGCTGCCTCATACAGGTCATGAGGATTTTCTACCTTTTCAATTGAAAAGGTGTTTGAAATCGCCTCATAACATCTGTAGCAGTTGCCATTATCCTTCTTGTAAAACTTATCGCCTTCACTTGTAGGAATAATAGTCAGTGTTTCTCTTGCAGGGTTTCCGCCCTCCTGCTCAATTTTTTTCTGCAGAAAGCTTGTAACTGCAATAATATTGTCCATAAGCTTATCAGGCTCTTTGAAAACCTTTGTATTAATTTTCTGAACTATATATTTAGGGTCAACAATATATGTTTCATTAATATGGCCGTTTCCATAAACCTTTGCATTTCTTTCAAAATCAAAATGCTCCAGAACGCTGTACAGCTCTTTAGTATTCATTCCTTTTCCCTCACTATAATTTATTTTAGTAATTTTCCTGATTTGGCAATACCAGTGCCGCAAGTATATACGCTAAAAAGCCAGTTCCGAGACAGAATATAAATATTGCCCAGATAAGACGTACTATTGTAGAGTCAATATTAAAATATTCTGCAACACCGCCGCATACTCCGAAAATTTTTCTATCCGTTCTTGATTTATATAACTTCTTTCTCATATTTATGCTCCTTACCAAAGATTTATTCTACTGTGCGGTGCAACATACATTGCATCGCCTTCATTTATTTTAAACGCATCATAAAACTCATCTATATTCATTAGTACTCTGTTAATCCTCAGTTTTTCATCTGCGTGCGTATCGGTTTTTGACTGATACAGTGCAAACTCTCTCGTTTTCGTGCAGGCAAGAACTTTTGCCATAGAGATATACAATAGTCTAAAATCAACATCTCCCTTTTCCTTGGCAAGCTGTGTAATACATACCGCACCTCCAAGGTCGGCTGCATTTTCAGCTAATGTCAGCCATCCGTCTGTAGGAACCCCTGCGATTGCCTCTTTCCCGTCATAAAAATCACAAAGATTATTGCAGAGCATCTGGAATGCAGCATAATCATCTTCACTCCACCAGTTCCCCATATTTCCATATTCGTCAAAATGCGCACCGGTGCTATCAAAGGCATGGCATATCTCGTGAGCAATTACCCAGCCTATACCTCCAAGATTTTCCTCATAACTGTTATTTTTATCATATAACGGCTTTTCAAGCATCGCTGCAGGAATAGTTATATCATTATTAAGAGGATTGTAGCACGCATTTACCGTATACGGGTATATATCCCACAAATTACGGCTCGGCTGTGTGTTTTGCAAAAGCGCAATGCTCTTTCTTTTCTCTTTTTTTATATTAAGAAAATTCGAAAAAAAGGTTCCGCCTTTCTCTGGCGACAAAATTTCCACATTATCAAGATAGCTTGTGCCGCCATCAGCGCATCCAACCTTGATTTTCATAGCATCAAGCTTTTTAATTGCCTTTTCCCTTGCATGACTATTCATCCATGAAAGCTTTTCTATACGGCTCTTAAACACTTCTATAATGTCTTTTGCCATATCTTCAACATATTTTATTGTATTCTTATCAAAATATTTTTCTGCATACATTGTTCCAAGATAGTCAGGCATTTCTTCCTGCAATACAAGAATAGCCTGCTGCTCCGGCGTATACATTTTGCTCTTCCCCGTCAATTTCTCATCAAGAAGGTAACGCGCCTGAGAAAAATCATTTGACAAGGTTTCTCCCCATGTATTAAGAACTGCAATTTTTAAAGCAGTTTTAAGGGCGCTAAGGTTAGAGCGGTTAAAAAGCTCTAAGAAGCACCGCAGAAGGTTTTCATCCTCCACCAAAACTTTATCAGCCTTTTGAAGATGAGAGCTTTTTAAAACTCTTTCCATATCAAAATCTACAAACATTGAAGAAAGCTTGTTATACGTTAAAACATTATAGGTTATATCGGTATTTTTTTCCTGAGCCTTGTCAAGCATACTTTCAGCAAGTTTTTTTTCAAGCTCGAAGAATTCCTGAGTTTTTTTCCTTGCATCTTCCTTACTTTCTCCGCTTAAAATAAGAAGCGTTAAAATATACTCTTTATAGCTCTCCTTCAGCTCACCACTTTGTGTATATACCTCTTTATTCATAAGCGGTCTCATAGTGTTAAAGGAAAGTAGATACGAAGAACTGTCTTTCATATCCACAGCAAGATCGAAATTCACAAAAGCTCCTACACAAAGCTCCTCTCTGAAAATGTTTTCAACAGATACAAGCTCGCTTATCGTCGATATACTTTCTATTTGTGCAAGATATGTTTCAATCGGTTTGATTTTATCCTTATCTCTTTTTTGAATATCAGTAATGCTCCTATAAAAATCAGCTATTTTTCGTTTTGGAGTATCTTTTGCACTGTTTGATTTAAGTGCCTCTGTAATTATTGAATCAATGCGGACACTTACCGTTTTTTGAATATCGTATACCGGTCCTGCAATGACATTTCCCCCTGAAAGCTCAAGCTTTTCAAGCATATCCTTGTTTATGGTTGCATAAAAGTCATCTTTGAGATTTGTTGCAAACAAAGCATACACACGCTCTGTAAAAAGCTCCATCTGCCCCTTTGTCACATAGGTGTCAGGTGAAAAAATTCCATTTCCAATACCGCCTGCAATTCCGCTGTCAAAAACGTCCTTAAGCTCTTTTTGTGCCCAAACGGGAATATCTTTAAAATCTTCACTTTTAAGAGAGACCCGTGCATTATGGCCTATACATTCGGGGAAAGAGCCAAACGCACGGTGAAGCATTACAAGTGCCTCGGCACGTGTGACAAGCCTTTCCTCATGTAAATTTCCGTCATCATATCCCTTTATTATATCACTGCGCAATAAACCTTCATTATAATCGTCCGTAGCACGAAGAAGGTAATCTGCTACCTCTCCACGTGACATATATCCCTCTTTTGAAAAAGCGGCAGGTGCAGTGCTGAAAACACATATTGCCACAAAAATAGCAATAAGCCTTTTAAACTTCATTTTCCTAAAACTCCTTTTGGAAATGCATTCGTAAAAACCTAGTCTACAATCACATAATAACCGCTGTGTTTTAGGTATTATTAAAGCTGCCATTACTGCTTTGCCATCATTTCGCAATAAATGCATCTGTACACCTTATTTTCACGGTCGGTAAGCTTAAACACATGGTCTATTTCCTGCTCCACAGATGTGATACATCTGGGATTTTTGCATTTTACAATATTTGTAATTCGCTGGGGAAGCTCACAATGCCTTTTATTTGTTTTTACACCGTTTTCTATTGTATTGATTGTAATTCCGTTGTCAATATAACCGAGTGCTTCAAGGTCAACGTCGAGTGCCTCATCAATCTTTATTATATCTTTTCTTCCCATTTTTTTGCTCGGTACGTTTTTTATAATTGCTACCGAGCACTTAAGTGCATCAAGGTTAAGCAGCTTGTATATTTCCATACTTTTACCTGCTGCAATATGGTCAATTACGATACCATTTGTTATCTCATCAATATGCATAAAATCCCCTCCTTACTTAATTCCCAGCAGTTTTAGAATAAGTGCCATTCTTATAAACTTGCCGTTAAGTGCCTGACGGAAGTAGCATGCACGCGCATCTTCATCCACTTCGATACTGATTTCGTTAACACGGGGAAGCGGATGCAGAACACGCATGCCCTGCTTTGCAGAGGCAAGCTTTTCAGGGGTAAGGACATATGTATCCTTAAGTCTTATATAGTCAGCCTCGTTAAAAAACCTTTCCTTCTGAACACGTGTCATATAAAGAATGTCAAGCTTCGAAATAGAGTCTTCAAGACTTTCCGTTTCAATAAATTCCACATTGTTTCTCAGCAACACTTCATTTATAAGATATTCGGGAAGTCTTAATTCCTTTGGTGAAATCATAATGAATTTAACATTAGGATAACGCACCATTGCCTGAATAAGGGAATGTACCGTTCTGCCGAACTTAAGGTCACCGCAAAGACCGATTGTAAGATTATCAAGCCTGCCTATCTCCCTCTTGATTGTAAGAAGGTCAGTAAGTGTCTGTGTCGGGTGGTTGTGTCCTCCGTCACCTGCATTAATTACGGGCACTTTAGTTTTCATTGATGCAACGGTCGGTGCACCCTCCTTGGGATGACGCATTGCAATAATATCTGCATAGCATTCAACTGTTCTTACTGTGTCGGCAACGCTTTCACCCTTTGCGGCAGAGCTTGAATTCGCCTCGGAAAAACCGATTACATTTCCGCCAAGCTCATACATTGCCGCCTCAAAGCTGAGCCTTGTACGTGTTGACGGCTCAAAAAAGAGGGTTGCAAGCTTTTTATATCTGCACTTTTCTCTGTAGTCATCAGGATTTTTTATTATGTCATTTGCACTATCAATAAGCTCATCAATTTCGTCCGTTGATAAATCAAGAATATCGATAAGGTCCTTCACTTCTCCATCTTCCTCTCTTAATATTTTTACGACTTTAACCGAAAGCAAAAAACAGCATTTGGATTACTTCCCTGCGTTTATCCAGCTTTCATCAGAGGGATTGTTGCGGAATTTTATAAGACGCTCTTTATCCTCTTCCTTAATATAATTTTCTTTTGCAGCAACCTCAACAATTGTATCAAAATCTGTAAGGCTGATATTCTTTACATTTGCCGCCTCAAGTCTTTCAAGACCTTTTTTCATTCCGTAAGTAAAGATTGATGCAATACCTAAAACCTCTGCACCTGCACTTCTGAGGGCATCAATAACCTCTATAACACTTCCGCCTGTGGAAATAAGGTCCTCAATAACAACAACCTTATCGCCTTTCTCGAGCTTACCCTCAATCTGGTTTTGTCTGCCGTGGTCCTTTGCACCGCTGCGCACGTAACCCATCGGCATATCAAGAAGGTGTGCAGTAATTGCAGCGTGTGCAATACCTGCAGTTGATGTTCCCATAAGCACCTGTGCATCAGGGTAATATGTCTTTACAACCTCTGCAAGACTCTTTTCAACATCACATCTTACCTCAGGTGCGGTAAGTGTAAGGCGGTTGTCGCAGTAAATAGGACTTTTAATACCGCTTGCCCAGGTAAAAGGCTCATCAGGGCTTAAAAACACGGCTTTAATCTTAAGTAAATCTTTTGCAATAAGTTCTTTCATTTTTATACTTCTCCTTTAGTCTGTAAATATTAGTCAACAAATTCTTTAACGCATCTTTCATATGCCGCCACGGGGTCATCTGCAGCGGTGATGGGACGGCCTACAACAATATAGTCACTGCCCACACTCTTTGCCTTCTCAGGTGTCATAATTCTCACCTGATCATCTGCGGCGGAGTCTGCAAAACGGATACCGGGGGTAACGGTTACGAAATCCTTTCCGCAAACCTCTTTTACACGTTTTGCCTCGTGCGGAGAGCATACTACACCGTCAAGTCCGCTTTCCTCGGCACATTTAGCGTAATGCTCAACAACCTCTGCAAGCGGTGCATCAATGAGTAAATCGTTTTTCATACGCTCCTCGCTCGTTGATGTGAGCTGTGTAACGGCGATTAAGATGGGGCGTGTTCCGTCCTCACGTGTTAAGCCTTCAATTGCCGCCTTCATCATTTCCTTTGTACCGAATGCGTGAAGATTGGTCATATCAACATCAAGTGAAGAGAGTACCTTCATTGATTTTTTAACTGTGTTTGGAATATCACAAAGCTTCAAATCCAAAAAGATTTTATGTCCTCTTTTCTTAACTTCCTTTACAATTTCGGGACCCTCTGCATAAAAAAGCTCCATACCGATTTTTACGAAAGGCTTTCTTCCCGAAAACTTGTCCAAAAATGTGATGAGTGCATCCTTTGACGCAAAATCACACGCTACTATTACATCCTTACCCATTAGTGAGCACCTCCGATTATACTTTCTAAACTATCAATTTTATACTTTTCCATAACGCGTGGAAGGTCATCAATGATATTCTTGCACGCATACGGCTCTGTAAGGTTGGCTGCGCCTACCTCTACCGCCGTTGCACCTGCAAGCATCATTTCAATAACATCCTCTGCCGTAGTTATACCGCCCATACCGATAATGGGGATATTAACTGTTTCATACACCTTATAAACCATTGCAAGCGCTACGGGAAGAATTGCACTGCCCGAAAAACCGCCTGACTTGTTTGCAAGGATTGGTTTTCTGTCTTTAAGGTTTATTCTCATACCCATAAGAGTATTTATCATCGAAATTCCGTCTGCGCCTGCCTCCTCGCACGCCTTTGCAATAGATGCAATGTCGGTAACATTGGGGGAAAGCTTCATATAGACGGGCTTTTTCGTCACGCTTTTAACGGCACGTGTAATTTCTGCCGCACTTTCTGCGCTCGTACCAAAGCTCATTCCTCCGTGTTTTACGTTGGGGCAACTTATGTTAACCTCTAAAATTCCAACCTCGTCCTGCTTGTCCATTATTTCGCAAGTATAAACATAATCCTCAAGGGAAAATCCGCTGACATTTGCCAGAACCTTTTTTGAAAAGCATTGAGAAAGCTTTGGAAGCTCCTCGCTGACAACCTTTTCTACACCTGGATTCTGAAGTCCCACGGAATTTAACATACCGCTCGGGCACTCTGCGATTCTCGGAAGCGGATTTCCGTATCTTGGGTCCTTTGTTGTACCCTTGATAGAAATACTTCCCAGAATATTTATATCGTAATAATCACTGAATTCATATCCAAAGCCAAATGTACCGCTTGCCGGTATTATGGGGTTATCAAGCTTAAGACCTGACAGAGTTACATCTAATTTTGCCATTTTATTTCCTCCTTCTCCAGAACAGGGCCTTCCTTACAGATACGCTTGTTTCCCGCAATTGTTTCGCATGTGCATCCCATACAAGCGCCAAAGCCGCATCCCATTCGCGCCTCAAAGCTCATCTGTCCGCTTGTGGAGGTATTATCATAAACCGCCCTGAGCATCGGCTCGGGTCCGCAGGTGAAGAAATATGTGTAGGCAATGTCTTTAAATGCGTCAGTTACAAAGCCTTTCACACCGTATGAGCCGTCTGCAGTTGTAACGATAGTTTTTATACCGAGAGAGACAAACTCATCCTCATAAAAAACCTCCGACTTTTTATTAAATCCAAGAATTACGGTCGGATTTTTTCCTTCTGCTATAAGCTCTTTCGCGAGCATATACATAGGCGGAACACCTGCACCTCCGCCTATAAGAAGGGGGGCATCACCGCTTTTTGAAATATCATATCCGTTTCCAAGTCCCGTAAGTATGTCAAGCCTTTCACCGCTCTTCATAAGAGCCATTTTCTCCGTGCCGTGACCTACAACCTTATATATCAGGGTAAGAGTATCTTTCACACAGTCGCAAATGCTTATTGGTCTGCGCAGAAAAAATCCGTCGAGCTTTATATTTACAAACTGTCCGGGCTTTGCTATATCAGTGCAGTCACCTTTCAGCACCATTTCATATGTATTATCAGCAATAGGCTTATTACTGACTACTTCAAATATACTCTGTTTCATATTTCCCTCCATACAATTTGTCCGTCGCATACTGTCATTTTACATCTGCCGTAAACCTCTTCATTTTCAAAAGGTGTACTTGTGCCCATTGACATAAATTCCTCGGGTGATATATTGTATTTTTCCTCAAGATTAAATACTGTAAAATCAGCCTTTTCACCAACTGAGATTTTTCCGTGCCCTAATGAAAAACGCTTTCTTGGATTTTCACACATAAGCTTTATAAGAGCCTCAAGAGACATTTTTGCGTTTCTTACAAAATGCGTATACATAAGCGCAAATGCCGTTTCGATACCGACAACGCCCATCATACTCCCTTTAAGGCCCTTTGCCTTTTCCTCGGCACTGTGCGGTGCGTGGTCAGTTGCAATCATATCAATCGTTCCGTCAAGTATTCCCTCTATAAGAGCCTCTCTGTCCTCCCTGTTTCCAATGGGCGGATTCATTTTAAAACGTCCGTGCTCCTGCAAATCATCCTCTGTAAGTATGAGGTAATGCGGTGCAGTTTCCGCAGTTATATCAACACCTCGCTTTTTAGCCTCTCTTATAAGGCTGACACTTTCCTTAGTCGAAATATGGCATACGTGATAGAGGCAGGCTGTTTCCTCGGCAAGAGCTATATCACGCTCCACCATTTTCCACTCACTCTGAGGAGGTATTCCCTTATGCCCATGCAAACGGCTGTATTCACCTTCACGGATGTAACCCCCGTTTAAAAGGCTGTTAACCTCACAATGGGCGCTGATAATTTTATTATTCTTCTTTGCACTCTGCATCGCAGTGCACATCATATCATCATCCTGCACACCCCTGCCGTCATCGGAAAAGGCAATGGCTTTTTTGGAAAGTTCATCAAAATCAGTTAGTGCCTCCCCTTTTTGTCCTACTGTTATAGATGCATAAGGGTGAACACGTATAAGTGCATCACTTTCAATTATATCAATCTGTTTTTGAAGATTTTGTGCACTGTCTGGCACGGGATTAAGATTTGGCATGGAACATACATCTGTATATCCGCCGCGTGCGCAGGCTGCAGAGCCGCTTTTTATTGTTTCCTTATATGAAAAACCCGGCTCTCGCAAATGAACATGTACATCTGCAAAACCGGGAAAAATATAACAATTATTAAAATCAAAAACCTCGGCACCGTCACTTTCTCCGCTGCCAATAGAAACAATTATCCCATTGTCTGTATATATATCAAGCTTTTTAAAGCCGTCATCTGTCAGAACTGTAGCATTTTTAAATACCTGTAGCATCTTGTCCTCCTACTTGCTTAACCGAAACGAAGTAATACTTTTTCGGTTAACTATCTCTGTGTATTATAACACAGATGGTATATGGTGTCAAACATTTTCGTTTAAAAGGGGATGTAAAAAACAACTTTTTACATCCCCTAAATCTCTTATAATTTCGCTCTTATAATCTTACCGCTTGTTGTTTTTGGAAGTGACTCGCAGAACTCAACTATTCTCGGGTATTTGTAAGGCGCAGTATGCTCCTTAACATAGAGCTGAATTTCACGCTTAAGCTCATCACTGGGAGTAGTGTCCTTTGTAAGCACAATACTTGCCTTTACTACCTGACCACGGATTTCATCAGGTGCCGCACTTACGCCGCATTCCACGACATAGGGAAGCTCCATAATAACGCTTTCAATTTCAAACGGTCCAATTCTGTAGCCTGATGACTTGATAACATCATCAATTCGTCCAACGTAGAAGTAGAAGCCGTCCTCATCCTTATACGCAACGTCGCCCGTATGATAAAGACCGTCATACCAAACCTCTTTTGTCTTTTCCTCATCCTTGTAATATCCCTTAAAAAGACCGCAAGGCACTCTCTCTGATGTGCGGATAACGATTTCACCGTTTTCACCTATATCGACACTGTTTCCGTCAGGATCAACAATATCAACATCATAAAGCGGAACGGGCTTACCCATAGCACCAAGCTTATACTCTCTGCCATAGAGGTTGCCGATAAGGCACGTCGTTTCAGTTTGACCGAATCCCTCCATAATTTTAAGTCCCGTAAGCTTTTCAATCTGCTTGTAAACCTCGGGATTAAGTGCTTCACCCGCAGTATTTGCGTGCTGAACAGATGACATATCGTATTTTGATATATCCTCCTTTATCAACATCCTGTACATTGTAGGCGGTGCACAGAATGTTGTTATTCCGTACTCTGCAAAGAGCGGTAATATATCAGCTGCATCAAATTTATCAAAGTCATAAACAAAGATCGCCGCCTCGCAAAGCCACTGACCGTAAATCTTACCCCACGCAGCCTTCGCCCAACCCGTATCAGAAATAGTTAGGTGCAGTCCCTCGGGGTCAACACAGTGCCAGTAGTTTGCCGTATGGAAATGACCGAGCGGATATGTGTAGCTGTGAAGTGCCATTTTCGGATTTCCCGTTGTACCTGATGTGAAATACATCAGCATATCATCGTTTCCGCAGGGTGAATTTTCCGTTCTTTCATAAACATCTGAAAATTCTTTATATTCACTGTCAAAATCTCTCCATCCGTCTCTTTTCCCGCCAACAATGATCTTTTCTTTGAGGGTCGTTGCATTTTTCGCACCAAGCTCTGCACGATGTGCAATATCGCCATCAATACTGCAAAGCACTGCATCAACGCCTGCTGCATTATAACGATATTCATAATCATGCTCCTGCAGAAGGTTAGTTGCAGGAATTGCAATTGCACCGATTTTGTGAAGTGCCAGAATTGCAATCCAGAACTGGTAATGACGCTTTAGCACAAGCATAACCTTACTGCCCTTCTTTATGCCGATTGACTCAAAATAATTTGCACACCTTGCCGACTCACGTTTGAAATCAGCAAAGGTAAATCTTCTTTCCTCTTTATCTTTTGTCAGGTGGAGCATTGCAAGCTTTTCAGGCTTCTTTTCCGCAATTGCATCAATAACGTCAAATGCAAAATTGAACTTGTCCTCATTTTTGAAATCAATCTGTGTAAGAGAGCCGTTTTCATCTTCCTTAGTTTCAATAAAGTTATGATAAACACGTCTGTACTCTCTGTGAGGCTTATATTTCGAATTTTTAATAATTGCCTTTTCTTCTTTTACGTTCTGCTCGCCGTGAAGAACTATTGCGTAGAATTCACAGTTCTGACCGCCTACCGCAATCATTCCGTGCGGTGTCGTACTATCGTAGTAAATAGTATCGCCTGCATTAAGTATTTCTGTATGGCTTCCAATCTGCACTTTAAGAGAGCCACTGATTACAATATCAAATTCCTGACCTTCGTGACTTGTAAGCTCAATATCACGTCTTTCCGCATTTTCATCGTATATACAATTTACATAAAGCGGCTCTGATACTCTGTTTTTAAATGCTGATGCAAGGTTATAGTATATCATACCGTGCGCCTGATCAATCTTTTGTCCCTCGCCCTTACGTGTTACTGTATGCGATCTCAGATTAGAGCTTACACCCTCAATAATATCTGTCACGCCAACCTTGAATGCAAGTGCACATTTGTAGATAAAGGCAAAGCTCAAATCATGCTCGCCCGCCTCGCACGCAGCATACTCCTCACGTGATACACCGGTAAGCTTTGCCATAGTTTCTATGGAAATTCCGTCTATCTGACGAAGCTCCTTAATTCTTGCAGCAACCTCACCTATCTTAAAATCAAGTCCTGTCATTAAAGTTTCTTCCATAACTCAACCATCCTCTCTTTCTTTGAGAAGTTCAAAAAAAAGCCGTCCCAAAGAGATTTCTTTGAGACGGGCTTATTATACCCGCGGTGCCACTCAAATTGCAAAGGGCGTTACCCCTATGCCACTTCAGACTCTATCAAGCCCTATGCACTGACGCAGCATTCTCGAAAAGGTTCTACTTGCCAAAAAGGCTTTCTTCCTTTCAACTCAGGAGCTACAGCAAACTGTTTCACTTTAGCCGCTCACACCGACCGCCGCCTCTCTCGAAAGCTACGCAGAAGCACTCTCCATCATCGTTTTTATTATTTAACTAATACAGATATACTAACATATATTTTTCGTGTTGTCAACACATTTTCTCCTTTATTTAAACATTTTATTATGAAACAGATGCAAAAACCCGTTTATCTTCTCATGGTTCAAGTCCTTTTTATAGGCATAAAAAACCAACACTGGCAAAAGACCGATGCTTGTTTTTCTGGCAAAGCCGAATGATTTAGATGTATATAAAAGCTTTGCGTAAGCAAAGCTACCTTAACCTCTTCCTTACTCACTATTACATATTACTTTTCAAAAATCGACAAGTTCATTTCAGGGAATAGCGAAGAGTGAATAGGTAATAAGTAAAATCGACATTCCTCTGTCGAAGAATGTCGATTTTTTGGTGCGGATGACAGGGGTCAAACCTGCACGTCTCGGGACACAAGAACCTAATGGTTATATAGCATATGTGAAAGAATTATATTTCTTTTGCATATGCTATTTTTATTAGAATGATAAAAGTGTAATGCGATTACAAATATTCCCTGCAAAAAATGTAATAAATTTTATGGTTTTCGTTGCATTTTATGAAAATGCGTGGTATAAAAACACCATAATAAGAATTTGGAGGACTCTCTATGTATCGTTATGCAATAGAAAATCTTGATAAATGGAAAAATAGTAAAAACCGAAAGCCTCTTATTATCGAAGGTGCAAGACAGGTAGGTAAAACCTGGATAATGAAGGAATTCGGTAAAAAGTCATATAACAAGACTGTATATATAAATTTTGATTCCAATGTACAAATGGCAGAATTATTCTCCATAGACTTAAATGTGGAACGCATAATTATGGGACTTGAACTATACGCAGGACATAAAATAAACCCATCTGATACGCTTATCATATTCGATGAGGTTCAGGAAGTACCGAAAGCATTATCATCTCTTAAGTACTTCTATGAAAACGCTCCTGAGTATCATATTGTATGCGCCGGTTCTCTTCTTGGAATTGCCTTGCACGAAGGAACATCATTCCCTGTCGGTAAGGTGGATTTTCTTAAACTATATCCCCTGTCATTCAAAGAATTTCTTATGGCAATTGGTCTTGAGAGATTTGCAGAACTGTTAGATAAAAAAGATTATGATATGATAAAAAGCTTTAAGCAAACATATATTGATGCTTTAAAGCAGTATTACTATGTTGGCGGTATGCCTGAAGTTGTAGCATCATTTGCCGATGAAAAAGACTTCAACGAAGCGAGAAAAATCCAAAAGAGAATACTAACTGCTTATGAACAGGATTTTTCAAAATATGCACCAAAGGAAATTGTCCCGAAAATAAGAATGTTATAGAATAGCATACCCTCGCAGCTTGCAAAAGAAAACAAAAAGTTTATATATGGTCTCATTCGCTAAGGTGCAAGAGCAAAAGATTATGAAACTGCAATTATGTGGCTTTCTGATTGCGGGCTTGTGCATAAGGTCAGCAGAATTAATGCACCAAATATACCCCTTAAAGCATACGAAGATTTGAAAGCATTTAAATTATTCATTGTCGATGTAGGTTTGCTCGGTGCAATTGTAGGATTAAACCAACGTACCCTCTTAAATGGAAATGAATTATTCACGGAATTTAAGGGAGCATTAACCGAACAATATGTTATGCAGCAACTTGCGATAAATCAAGATTTAGGAATTTATTATTACACCAATGACCGAAATACTTGCGAAGTTGATTTTATAGTGGATAATGGTGATAATATCATCCCACTTGAAGTCAAAGCAGAAATCAATCTCAAAGCAAAGAGCCTTAAAACATACAGAGAAAAATTTAATCCCGAAATATCAATACGCTCCTCTATGGCGGATTATAGCGAAGAGATTGGACTTATTAATCTTCCGCTATATGCGATAGATGGGATTAATTGTGAATTTACAGCAACTGAATATAAGAAGTAGCTGTATTTGTATTAGATTGGCTGGTGAATTTCATACAGGAGAAAAATATGGCAAAACATAATGAAATAAAACAACCTTTTAAATCACAAGAAGAATTAGAAAATGCTTTGAGAGAAATCAGTAGTAAAGAACAGGTATACTCAATTGCTCTTTTTGATATTTTGGGATTTTCTAACTTTGTGGAAACAAATGGTAATCAGATTATTTTAGAATTATATAACAAATTACTAGAATTAATAAATAAGCAAAAATCATCATTTGATAAAAGTGAAAGTTTTGCTGGTAAACTGCACGATAATAAATATTCAAAGGAGATGATTGAGAATGAATTCAAGATACGAAAACAACTCACAAAAGAACTTCTCGATGGAAGAATTAATCAAGAGGAACTCTTCGAATTTGGAAGAACTCGCACAACAGACTTATCAAGTGGAGATATGCTCCATACCGAAGAAACAGAGGTCAATCGAGATACAACTGATGAAGGATATGGTGGAATTTCAGCCGAAGCTGCACGAATTGATATAAGAACTGGCAACGAGCGATATGATAGCCGAGAACCAAGCAGACCTGATGAATCAACTACTGCAGAAGCTGGCAAATATGACAAACTATATACAGAGGAAAAATACGGAGACACTGACGGATGTGGAGAATGTTTTGAAACAGGATGGGAAACTGAGAGAGAATTTTATTTCAGAGTTCTCCTCGGAGATGAGAACCAACTTAGAAGCATTGGAAGAAGCGACAGATATGCTGAAAACACATCTGTTGAAGTTCCTGGCGATTACGATAGGAGCAGCAACCTTATTCTCGATGCTGGTGTCGGTACTCTTACAGCTGTGGCTTCGTTGATGGATAACGACCAAGACGATGATCCGGAAGAGAAGAAAAAGAAACTCGATGCCAAGGATGCAGGCTCGAACTTTGGGTTTGCACTAGGTAGTGCCATAGGTCTTGCAACTGCCCTTTTATCGAAGAGCAAGCGCCAAGACGAAGACATAACCGAAATCCCGACAGAAGAACCTGACAAGGCAGAAGAAATCGACAACAATACATACGAAGACGGCGAGGATTTAGATGAAGATGAAGGTTTCAGCCTTCAAATGTGAGGCGAGCGGACTTGTTCCGCTTGATCTCTCCTAAAAAACAATATTCGGAATTCGTAATTCGCCTTGACAATTTGTAGAAAACAGAATATAATATATACAAAGTTGCCACAATGCAAAAATGTTTGAGGTGAAAATATGAATAAAACAATTAAAAATTATAATAAGATAATCGAAGCACTTTCTCCGCTTACAAAGCAAGCTGAAATACTACAAAAATCTATTGCACCAATGACTAAAATGGTTGAAGAGATTCAAAAACCGCTTAAAGTTATTAGTGATAATGCAAAGATAACCGAAAATCTTACCAAAGGATTGCAAAGCCTAATTCGCACAACGGAACTTAATAATCTTGGTATCTATTCAAAAGAAATAGGTGAACTTCTAAACGCCGGATACATCGAGAGAGTAAAACAAGGTTACTACAGGATTGTTGAGCATACAGAGAATGATAGTGAGGCAAAGCTTATTAGTCAGCTATACCCTGATGGTATTATCTGCATGACCTCTGCTCTATTCTACTATGGTTACAGCGACAGAACTCCACTCACCTGGGATATTGCAATAGACAGAAATGTGTCAAAGGCAAGATTCAATATAGATTATCCTTATGTAAAACCTTATTATATAGATAAGGCGCACCTTGAATATGGAATTACTGAAGCGGAATACGAAGATTGTACTCTAAAAATTTTTGACAAAGACAGGCTAATTTGCGAGTGCATCAAGCACGAAAATAAAATGGAGAGAGAAACTTACAACAAGGCAATTATAAGCTATATAAACGATACTACTAAAAATATAACTAACCTTTTGGAATATGCCAAAAAACGCAATATTCACAAAAAAGTAAGAGATCGGATTGGAGTGTGGCTATAATGGATAAAGGCGCATCAGTTATTGCAAAACTAAAAAACAAGGCAAAAGAAACAGGAAAATCATTGCAGGTGCATTTGCAATTGTTTTGCCAAGAGGAATTTTTGAGAAAACTCTCTATGTCTAAATATGCAGACAATCTTGTATTAAAAGGCGGTCTTTTTATTTATACGCTTACAAATTTTGAGAGCAGAGCGACAATAGATGTTGACTTTCTTATGCGACAGCTCCCCAACAACGTTGAAGAAATAGAAAAAATAGTATTAGATATTTTGGCTGTAGACACAGGAAATGATTTTATTGAACTTACGGCTAAGGCATTTGAAACTATATCTCCCCAAAGAAAATATACTGGTGTTTCATTTCAAATAATCGGTAAAATTAAAAATACAAGAACACCATTTAGTGTTGATTTAGGTGTTGGCGATATAATCGTACCTAAGGCCGAAAAGAGAGTTATCCCAGTTCAACTTGATGAATTTATAAAGCCGGAGATAAGTACATATTCTCTCGAAAGCACTATTGCCGAGAAATTTGATGCGATGCTGCAGAGGCTTGAAATGACAAGCAGAATGAAGGATTTTTATGATATATACTATCTTTCAAATATGTTTGATTTTGATGGACGAAAATTACAGGAAGCGATTTTTGAAACGCTTCAAAATCGAGGCACGTCATATAGCAGAGATA
>JAEIGA010003156.1_pt1 | contig 25938 bp, 24 predicted proteins | sample 9270691 | NCBI WGS metagenome assembly JAEIGA01 (sample SAMN17057246, study PRJNA624740) | gut metagenome | biome: biome; isolation source: fecal sample | host: Bos grunniens | place: China: Xizang | collected 2019
AGTGCTGCTAATAATCTTGGTGTAGATGAATTACTTGCTAGTATTGTTGATTCACTTGATGAAGGTCCACAATATTATCCTAGTGATCAATTAATGGATCAACCTGAAAGATTCATGGTTAAAGAAATCATACGTGAAAAAGTTTTATTATTAACTTCACAAGAAATACCATATTCGGTAGCTGTTGAAATTGAAAGTTTTAAAAATGATGAAAAAAATCCTAATCTAATTAATATTAACGCGACTATTGTTGTTGAACGTCAATCACAAAAGAAGATTGTTATTGGAGAAAAAGGTTCTAAGATCAAAGAAATCGGTCGTCTATCAAGAATTGATATAGCTAAATTCTTAGGTAATAAAGTATATTTAGAACTTTTTGTTAAAGTAGAAGCAGATTGGCGAAATCGTAAACATTATTTAAAACAATTTGGTTATCAAAATAAATAGTATAAACTAGTAAAAAATATCCATCCTAATAATAGGAGGGATATTTTTGAAATTAAAAACACGTGAAGAAATAAAAAATGAATATTGGATGAAATTTTTAAAAAGTGGAAGAATTGAAGATTATATAATGTTTAATAAATATAATAAAGAAGATGATGTTGAATTTGCAGAATTTGGAGTAACATATGATCACGATAAACAAGAAGAAAATCGAAGGGATAGTTATCAAACAGACTGATTATAAAGAAAATCACTGTAAAGTAGTATTGTTGACAAATGAAGGTTTACAAAATTTTATCGTAAGAGGTACAAAAAAGATTACTTCTAAACTTTCACTGTTGGTTCAGCCAATTACAAAAGTACAACTTTGTGTTACAAATGATAAAACATTAAATACTGTTACTGAAGGAATTGTTCTAGAAAACTATACAAATATTAAGGAAAATCAAACGAAACAACTTGTTGCACTTTCGATGTTAGAAACAATTTATTGCTTTTCAAATCATGTAACTGATAGCAATTTGCTTTATAAATTTTTCCTAGATTCATTAGAGTTTTTAAAAACTACTTTGTATCCACTTGATCTATTAAATTACTTTGATATAAAACTGTGGTATTTATTAGGTGTTATGCCATCTTTTCTAAAATGTGTAAAATGTGATGGTGTAGATGCAAGTTATTTTAGTATTGCAGAAGGTGGTAATTTGTGTGTTAATTGTCGAACTGTAGATTCGTATGATGAATATGTTTCGAATTTACTTAAAATAACATTTTTATTAAAAATCGATAAACTTAATGATGAATTTTTAAATTTGATTGCAGATTACCGAAATGTTTTTGATAAAATTATTAAGCTTTATTATATTCAATATTTAGATTTTAGTAATTTTAATCGTTCATTGATTGAAAAATTATTGTAAAGATGAAAAAAAGTTTTTGTCTTTACTTTTTTATTTGTCAAAACTATTTACAAAATATATAAAAAATGGTATAATAAGAAGATGAATTTGTAAAAATTTAACATTTGATAATGAAAAAGAAAAAACTATGTTTTTTTAAGGAGGAAGTTATGAGCATTACAATGGAAAAATTAGTTGCATTCTTAAAAGACAAGGGGTTTGTTTATCAAGGTAGTGAAATCTACGGTGGACTTGCAAACTCTTGGGATTACGGACCATTAGGGGTAGAACTTTTAAACAATGTTAAAAAATTATGGTGGAAGTTCTTTGTTCAAGATTCAGAATATAATGTTGGTTTAGACGCTGGTATTTTAATGAATCCTGAAACATGGGTAGCTAGTGGACATGTTGGTGGATTTAGTGATCCATTAATTGACTGTAAAGAATGTCATGCTAGATTTAGAGCAGATAAATTAATTGAAGATCATACTAAAGGTGCTGTTACTGGTGATGGTATGAGTAATGAACAATTAATGAATTACATTCGTGAAAACAACATCGTTTGTCCAACTTGTGGAAAACATAACTTTACAGATATTCGTCAATTCAACTTGATGTTTAAAACAAATCAAGGTGTTATTGAAGAAGCTAAAAATACAATTTATTTAAGACCTGAAACTGCTCAAGGTATTTTTGTAAATTTCAAAAACGTTCAAAGAACAACAAGAAAAAAAGTGCCATTTGGTATTGGTCAAATTGGTAAGAGTTTTAGAAATGAAATTACACCAGGTAACTTTATTTTCCGTACTCGTGAATTTGAACAAATGGAATTAGAATTTTTCTGTAAACCTGGAACTGATTTAGAATGGTTTGATTACTGGAAATCATTCTGTCATGATTTCTTAAAATATTTAGGATTAAAAGAAGAATCTATTCGTCTTCGTGATCATGAAAAAGAAGAATTATCACACTATTCAACTGCAACAACTGACTTTGAATTTAAATTCCCATTTGGTTGGGGAGAACTTTGGGGTATTGCAGACAGAACTAACTTTGACTTAAGAGTACACCAAGAACATTCAAAAGTAAATTTAGAATATTTAGATCCAGAAACTAATGAAAAATATTTACCATATGTTATTGAACCAAGTGTTGGTGCAGGACGTTTATTCTTAGCTGTATTATCAGATGGTTTTGAAGTAGAACAATTAGGTGATGGTGAAGAAAGAGAAGTTTTACACTTAATCCCTGAACTTGCACCATTCAAAGTTGCTGTTTTACCTCTTGTAAACAAATTAAATGATAAAGCTAAAGAAGTATATCATTCATTAAGAAAAATTATGCCTGCAGATTATGATGCATCTGGTAAAATTGGTAAGAGATATCGCCGTCAAGACAGTATCGGTACACCATTCTGTGTAACTGTTGACTTTGATACATTAGAAAAAGGTACTGTTACAGTTCGTGATCGTGATACTATGGAACAAGAAGTTGTTCAATTAGATGATTTAAGAGGATACTTAGTAAATAAAATTTTTAAATAGTTTACTAGAAAGGATGGATTAAATGATTCCGCAAGATATAATTAACCAAATTATTGAAAAAGTTAATATTGCAGAAGTGATTGCTGAATATATTCCAGTACTTCCTGATGGAACTGGATTTAAATCAGTATGTCCATTTCATAATGACACTAATCCTTCAATGAAAATTAGTCCATCTAAAAAAATATTTAAATGTTTTAGCTGTGGTGCAGGTGGTAACGTAATTCAATTTGTTTCAAGATATGAAAATATTAGTTTTATTGATGCCTGTGTAAAACTTGCTCAAAAAATAGGTATTTCAATTGAGAATAATACAGATCCTAATTATGAAAGTAAGAAAAAACTTTATCAAATTTTATCTGAAAGTAATGAATTTTATAAATTTTACTTACATAACTCAGATGAAGGTAAACTTGCTTTAAAGTATTTATTAGATCGTGGTATTGATGAAGAAATAATTGAAGCGTTCGATATCGGATTAGCACCTAGTGAAAAAGATTATTTATATCAAGCGTTGAATGCTAAAGAGTTTGGTGTTATTGATCAAATTGAATCAGGTATGATTAGAAAAGAAAAAAATGATTCATACATTGATACATTTAGATCAAGAATAATGTTTCCAATCAAAGACTTAAACAATCGCGTTGTTGGTTTTAGCGGTCGAGTATATTTGCCGGGTGACAAATCACCTAAATATATTAACTCAAATGAAAACTTAATATTCCATAAGAGTGAATTGCTTTACAATTACTCAAATGCGAATGAACATGCAAGAAGAGAAAACTATGTTTTTGTTTTTGAAGGGTTCATGGATGTAATTGCAGCTTACAAAGCGGGCATTAAAGCATCTGTTGCTACTATGGGTACTGCTTTTACTAAACAACATTTAAAAGCATTAAATGCTTTAACTAATAAAGTTATTTTATGTTTTGATGGTGACCAAGCAGGTATTAATGCTACATCAAAAGCAGCGGCTGTATTTTCTAGTGAAAACAAAATTCCATATGCTGTTCAAATACCAGAAGGATTAGATCCAGATGAATATTTGAAAAAATATGGTGCTGATAAACTTAATAAGTTTCTTTTAGAAAATCAAGTCAACGTTTATGAATATATTTACAACATCGCAAAAGCTGATTTAATTTTAGATGATGTTGTTAGTGTACAAAGATTTAAAGAAAAAGTTTTTAACTTTTTAAAAAATACAAATAATACTATTAAGGAGTTTTATTTAAATAAACTAAGTGTTGATTTGGGACTAGATCCAACAATGATCGTTTCTGATTTTGGTCTTAGCTTAACTGAAAAGCCTAAAGTTATAGAAAATGTTCCAGTTAAATCACTAACAGTTTCAAATAAGAAAAAAATTCCTACGAAGATTTATCGTGCATTAGATATTCTTGTAATACATTCAATTAGTTCAAAAGAAAAGTTTAAACTATTCTTTTGTGATCATAATTATAAACTTAGTATTGCTGATTTTTCTGAATACTTAGATATATTTACAAGAATTGCTGAAATTTATAGTACAAAAGAAAAAATAGATATAAATGAATTAAAGAATGGATTGTTAGAGGAGTCTCCAGCCATTAGTTTACTAGAAAAAATTTTGAATAATAAGATGAATGATGTAAATAATGAGTTAGAGTTTAAACAATGTGTTGAGACAATTGATAATTATTCTTTAAAAGAATACGCAAGAGCTAAATTGCTAGGTGCATTAGAAGATGATGATTTAGTAAATGATTATTTTGCGATTCTCAAATCCTGGATTACAATTCAGTAGGAGGTATAGATGGAAGAGTTATATAAAAATGAGTTGCAAATTTTAAAAGATTTTGCTGCAAAAGAACAATATGTTCCACTTGGTAAAATTATGGATGTATTTCAAAACCCAAGTGAAGAATTACTTGATGACATTGTTAAGTATTTAGAAAACGAAGGTATTGAAATCACTCGTGAAAGTGAAGATTTACCAGATGATGAATTATTAGTTGAAAAAGTTGACGATGAATTCGATGGATTTGGTGATGAAATCGAAATTGATGAAGAATTAGAAGAACTAGCTGCTGTTGTTGAAAGTGAAATTAAAGTAGCTGACTTTGATGATTTTGTTTCATCTTCACATCAAGCTGATGATCCAGTTAAAATGTATTTACGTGACATTGGTCAAGTTGAACTTTTAACAATTACTCAAGAATCAGAATTTGCAAGAACAGTTCAAGAAGGTATTGCTTCTAAAGAAAAAATTGAAGCTTTCCAAAAAATGAATAAACCGATTCCTTATGAAGAAATGTTAAAACTACAAGAAAAAATTGAACATGGGGATCAAGCTAGAGATATTTTAATTGAATCAAACCTTCGTTTAGTAGTATCAATTGCAAAAAGATATTTAGGTCGTGGTTTACCACTACTTGACTTAATCCAAGAAGGTAATATGGGTTTAATTAAAGCAGTTTATAAATTTGATCCAACAAAAGGATTTAAATTTTCTACATATGCTACTTGGTGGATTCGTCAATCAATTACTCGTGCGATTGCCGACCAAGGTAGAACAATTCGTATTCCAGTTCACATGGTTGAAACAATTAACAAATTAATGCGTATTACACGTAAATTAACACAAGAAAAACACCGTGAACCAACACCAGAAGAAATTGCTGCAGAAATGAAAATAAGTGTTGAAAAAGTTCAACAAATTCAAAAAATTAATCAAGAACCATCATCACTTGATGCGACAGTTGGTGAAGAAGAAGATACAAATCTTGGTGATTTTATCGCTGATACAGAAATTCAAAACCCACTTGAATTTACACAAGATCAAATTTATCGTGAGGAAATTGAAGCTGTTTTACAAACTTTAACTCCACGTGAAGAAAAAGTTATTCGCTTAAGATATGGTTTAGATGACAATCGTGCAAGAACATTAGAGGAAGTTGGTAAAGCATTTAATGTTACACGTGAACGTATTCGTCAAATTGAGGCTAAGGCCCTTAGACGTTTACGTCATCCTACTAGATTAAAGAGACTTCAACAACATCGTACAAAATAATGAATTTATCTAAAAGATTACAAAAAGTTCTTGATTTTGTTGAAGTTACTGATAATGTTGCCGATATTGGCGCTGATCACGGATATCTTACAATCGCAATGCGTGAAAAAGGTGTAAAGTATTTACAGGTTGTTGAAAATAAAAAAGGTCCATTAAATCGTGCAAAACAAAATTTAGTGGACTATGACAACATTATATTTAGTTTATCAGATGGTATTAGTGACATTGATTCATCAATTGATACGGTTACAATTTGTGGTATGGGTGGGTTAAATATCGTGGAGATTTTAAGTGATCACCTAGATACTGCGAAAAAACTTAAGAAAATTATAATGCAAGCAAATTCTAAAACTTATGAATTAAGAGAATTTCTAGTAAATAATAGTTTTTCAATTATTGATGAAGAAATGGTAAAAGATGGCGATAAGTATTATGAAATTATTGTAGCATCATATGATGGTGTACAAAAGAATTTTTCCTATCATGAATTGTTTTTTGGACCGATATTATTACAAAAAATGTCTCTTGAATTTGTGGAATACTATCAAACTCTTAAACAAAATTTCAAAAATATTTTAGCTGATAATCAAAATCGTGAAATGACAGACCTTAAAAATAAAATAGAATTAATCGAAAAGTATATTCGAGGTGAACAAGATGTCAACAATTAGAGAAATCTTAAATTATATGAATGAACTTTATCCAATTAGCAATGCTCATAGCTTTGATCAAGGTAAAGTAGGATTACAATTTGGTAATCCTGATGCTTCTGTTACTAAAATTGTTTTATGCTTAGATGGAACGGAAGAAGTTGTTGATAATGCAATTAAAGATGGTGCTAATTTAATAATTGCACATCATCCTTTTATGTTTCAACCACTTGTTAATTTAGATTATCGTACTAACTTTGGTCGAAAATTACAAAAAGTTATGAAAAATGATTTAAACATTATGGCATTTCATACTAACTTTGATGTAGGATTCGATGGAATGAATGATATTTTAGCGAGAAAATTAGAACTAAAAGATATTCATTATTTAACTGACGAAATATGTCAGGATTCTTTAATGCGAGTTGGTAGTGTTGAGGCAATGACTTTATTAGAGTTTTGTCAACATGTAAAAGACAAGTTTTCACTTGATGGATTAAGAGTTGCTGGTGATTTAAATAAAATAATCAGAACAGTTGCTATTGTTGGAGGCTCTGGTTCAAGCGAATTTAACAACGCATTAAAAGTAGCCGATGTATTTGTAACAGGTCAAGTGCCTCATCATTTAGGACTAGAAGCAGTTGAAAGTGGTTTTTCTTTAATTGAAGTAACTCATGCGATTGAATATTTTGGTTTAGAAGTAATCAAGAACAAATTAAAAGAAAAATTTAATGTAGAAATAATTATTTCTAGTAATAATTATGATCCATTTAAAACTATATAAAAAATAAAAGGTTAGCATAAAGCTAACCTTTTATTATTCTTCTTCGATAGCTGCAACTGGGCAGTTTTCTTGGCAAACACCACAATCGATGCAAGCATCAGCATCAATTACATAGATATCGCCTTCTTTAATGCATTCTACTGGGCAATTAGCAGCACAGCTTCCGCAAGCGATGCAGTTTTCAGTAATTTTTCTTGGCATATTGAATATTCCTCCTATGACCACTATATTTTACATCTAATCAAAGATAATTTCAATTATATTGCGAATATTTTTTTAATTTGCTTGAAAAAAAATACGTTTTTGTGTATAATAGCAATAAGTATATATAATAATGAAAGGAGTCAAAATAATGGCTTGGTGGGTAGGATTAATTATTGGAATAGTTTGTTTATTAGGTGGAGCTATCGCTGGTTTCTTTTTAGCTCGTAAAGTTTTCGCTAAACAACTTGAAAAAAATCCGCCAATATCACGTGATATGATTCGTGCAATGTTTATGCAAATGGGTCGTAAACCATCTGAAGCAGATATCAATCGTGTAATGGCAAGTATGAAAACTAATAAATAAAAAGTAGGATGAACATTTGTTCAACCTACTTTTTTTCATTCTTTATATTGTTTTTTTCAAGCTCAGCTTTATTTATTTTTGATTCAGTACCATTTAGTAATCTTTTAATATTTTTAGAATGATCTAAAATAATTATTAACATGATTATTCCACAAAATATAGTAAAAATATAATCTGGACTAGTGCCTTTGATAGGTCCTATAAAGAAAGAACTAATAAATACACAAGTTATTGATAAGATAGATGATATTGAAACAATTTTTGTAGATAAAAATACTATTAAGAATATTACAAGTTCTATTAAGAAACAGAGTGGTGAAAATGAAAGTAGTACACCTGTTGTACAAGCTACTCCTTTTCCCCCTTTGAATTTAGCAAAGATTGGGAAGATGTGACCAATTATAGATACTAATCCAAAATAAATTGGATGTAAATGTGGAATTATTGATTTGTCAATAATATTATAGGTAAATAAAACTACTAAAATGCTAGCTTTTAATGCGTCAAGTAAAAAAACTAAAGCAGCATAACGTAGCCCTAAGACTCTTAAAGTATTTGTTGCACCCATATTTTTGCTGCCATACTGACGGATGTCTTTTTTAAAAAAGACCTTACTTACAATTAAAGCATTGGGAATTGATCCTAATAAATAGGCACAAATTAGTAATAGAATTTCATATAAAATGGTCATAATATACCTCGCTTAAATATTATATCATATCTATAAAAAAAGATAAAATCAAACGATAAATTAAGTGTCAAGTTGCAATTATGTAGGCAATAAGCACTTTTTTTACAAAAAATAAGATTATTTGTTTGCCAAAATTTGTTAAATATGATATAATAAGAATAATAAGAGTAAAAAATAAATTAGGAGGAAGGTAAAATGGCTGGAAAAACACCTGTTTATGATGAGTCATCGATTCAAGTCTTAGAGGGACTAGAAGCGGTTAGAAAACGTCCTGGGATGTACATTGGTTCTACTGATTCAAGAGGGTTACATCACTTGGTTTGGGAAATTGTCGATAATGCTATTGACGAAGCATTAGCTGGTTATGGAACACAAGTTGTAGTACAAATTAATCCTGATAACTCAGTAGTTGTTGTAGATAATGGTCGTGGTATTCCGACTGGTAAACATAAAAGTAATGGATTGCCTACTCCACAAGTAATATTTAACACATTACACGCTGGTGGTAAATTTGATGAGTCTGGTGGATATAAGGTTTCTGGGGGGTTACACGGGGTTGGTTCATCTGTTGTTAACGCTCTTAGTGAATACTTAGAAGTAACAATTCACCGTGATGGTAAAATTTATTATCAACGTTATTTAAATGGTGGTAAGACGATTGAAAAACCAAAATGGATGGGAGATACAAGACGTACTGGTACAATCATTAAATTTAAACCAGATAGTAGAATATTCTCTACAACTATCTTTGATTATAAAACTATTGCTAAAAGATTAAAAGAATCTGCTTTTTTAATTAAAGGTTTAAGAATTGACTTAATTGATAAAAGAACTGATAAAAGTGAAACTTTCAAATTTGAAGATGGTATTGTTGAATTTGTTAAATCATTGACTGCAGGAAAAGAAGTTATTCATCAACCAACTTTCTTTTTTGGTGAAAACTCTGGTATTTATATTGAAGCATCTTTACAATATTCTTCAAAATCATACCAAGAAAATATCTTGTCATTCGTAAATAATATTAGAACAACTGATGGTGGTACACATGAAATTGGATTTAGAAGTGCCATTACTAAAGCAGTTAATGATCATGCAAGATTAATTGGGGCATTAAAAGATAAAGATCCAAATTTAGAAGGTGCAGATATTCGTGAAGGAATATCAGCAGTTATTTCTGTTCGTATTCCAGAAGCAATTCTACAATTTGAAGGACAAACAAAAAATAAATTAGGTACACCTGAAGCCAGAGCTGCTGTTGAAACAGTAGTTGGGGAAAAAATGAAATTTTTCCTTTCTGAAAATGGTGATATTGCGCAAATCATTGTTAATAATGCGGTAAAAGCTTCAAAAGCACGTGAAGCTGCTCGTAAAGCTCGTGATGATATGCGTAAAGTTAAACAAATTATATCTAAACCTACAAATTTATTAGGTAAATTAACACCTGCTCAAGGTAATAATTCTAAAATTAATGAATTATTCTTAGTCGAAGGGGATTCTGCCGGTGGTTCTGCAAAACAAGGACGTGACAGAATGTTCCAAGCTGTACTACCTTTAAGAGGTAAAGTAATTAATGCTGAAAAAACAAAACTTGAAGAAGTATTAAAAAATGAAGAAATCATGATGATTGTAAGTGCATTAGGTGCTGGTGTGGGAACTGAATTTGATGTTTCTAAACTAAATTATAATCGTGTTATTATTATGACCGATGCCGATACCGATGGTGCGCATATCCAAGTATTGTTATTAACATTCTTTTATCGCTTTATGCCTGAACTTGTTGAACAAGGACATGTTTATATTGCGACTCCACCACTTTATAAGATTTCATACAAAAATAGTGTTGAATATGCATGGAGTGATTCAGAACTTCGTGATAAGATTGGTAACCAAAGAAATGTAACTATCCAACGTTATAAAGGGTTAGGTGAAATGAATGCAGAACAACTTTGGGAAACAACAATGAATCCAGCAAAACGTACTTTAATCCAAGTATCAATTGGTGAAGCGGCTGCGGCTGATGACCAAATTAGTATTTTGATGGGTGACGATGTTGAACCAAGACGTGAATGGATAGAAAATCATGTAGTGTTTGATACAACTGATAACTTTGTTTTAGATGATGTGGAGGGTGAATTAGATGAATAGTAAGAAAACTATAAGTAATATTATTGAACAATTTGCAACTGAAACATTATTAAAAGAAAACTTAGAAAAGATTGTTGGCGATCGTTTTGGAAGATATTCTAAGTATATTATTCAAGAACGTGCATTACCAGACGTACGTGATGGTTTAAAACCAGTTCAAAGAAGAATTTTATTTGCACTTTATAAACTAAGAATGTTTTCAGACAAACCTTATAAAAAGTCTGCACGTTTAGTTGGTGAAGTTATTGGTAAATATCACCCTCACGGTGATACAGCTGTATATGATGCGGCTATCAGAATGAGCCAAGATTTTAAAATGTTGGTTCCACTTTTAGATGTTCATGGAAATAATGGTAGTATTGATGGTGACCCAGCAGCTGCCATGCGTTATACTGAATGTCGTTTAAGTAAATATGCTGAATTATTATTACAAGATATTGATAAGAGAACTGTTGGTTTAGTTCCGAACTTTGATGATGAGGAACTTGAACCTGTTGTATTACCAGCTAAATTCCCTTGTATCTTAGTTAATGGTGCAACTGGGATTTCAGCCGGTTACGCAACTGATATTCCACCACACAATCCAGTTGAGGTAATGGATGCGGTAATCGCTAAAATTGATAATCCAAGAATGACTGTTGATGAGTTAATGGAAATTATGAAAGGTCCAGATTTCCCAACAGGTGGTATTGTACATGGTAAAGATGCCATCAAAGCTGCTTTTGAAACTGGTCGTGGAAAAGTAGTTGTACGTTCTAAAACAGAAATTGTTCCTGACAAAAATGAGAACAAGATTATTATTACAGAAATACCTTATGAAGTAAATAAAGCAAATCTTGTTAAAAAAATGAATGATATGTTGATTCAAAAAGAAGTTGATGGTGTAAAAGCTATTCGTGATGAATCAGACCGTCAAGGTATGAGAATCGTTGTTGATGTTCGTAAAGATGTTGATCCTGCGAAAATCTTAACATTCTTATTTAAATCAACTGAACTTCAAACAAATTATAGCTATAATATGGTTACTATTGCTAATGGCCGACCAGTAGTTATGGGTGTTTTAGATATTATTGATGCCTATATTGCTCACCAAAAAGAAGTAATGACTAATAAATGTAATTTCGAATTACAAAAAAATGAACGTCGTGCTCATATTGTTGATGGTTTAATTAGTATGGTATCTATTTTAGATGCTGTTATAAAAACAATCCGTAATTCTCAAAATAAACGTAATGCTAAAGAGAATATTATGGCAAACTACAACTTCACTGAAATTCAAGCTGAAGCTATTGTTAATTTACAATTATACCGTTTAACTAACACTGATATTTTTGAACTTAGACGTGAGGCTAATGAATTAGAACAAAGTATTCGTAAACTTCGTCATATTCTAGATAGTGAACGCGCAATGCTTAAGGCTATTAAAGATGAAATTAGTCAAACTAAAGAATTGTTAAATTTTGAAAGAAAAACAATTGTTGAAGAAGAAGTTGAAGAAGTTACTGTAGCAAAAGAAGAATTAATTTCTAAAGAAGATGCTATTTTAATTATTACTCATGAAGGTTATATTAAACGTATGACTCGTAAAGCATATGCTGCTTTAAATATGAGTGATGAACAACAAACAAAAGTTAAAGAAGGCGACGTAGTTAGTGACTTATATGAAGCTACGACAACTGATGTATTATTACAATTTACTGACTTAGGTAATTATATCTATTTACCAGTTCATCGTATTCCTGAATGTAAACATAAAGATGTTGGTATTCATATTAGTACATTAATTGGAATGGAAAATAATGAAAAAGTTATTTTCTCAACAGTTGTTTCTGATTTTACTCAAGATAAGTATGTTTTAATTGCAACTAAAGATGGATTGATTAAACGTATTAAATTAGAAAAATTAGAAGTTAACCGTTATTCTAAAGCTCTTAAGGCTACTAAACTTCGTGATGGTGATAAAGTTGTATCAGCCGACATTTGTGAAGGTCAAGATGTTGAAGTTGTTATTGCAACTAAAGAAGGTTATATGAACCGTTATGATGCAGCTGAAATTAGCGTTATTGAACCAGCATCATTTGGTGTTAAGTCTATTGAAATGAAGAGTCGTCCAAAAGATGAGGTTGTATCGGCTAAATACGTTCGTGAAAAAGATATTATCTTGCTTTTAACTAATCGTGGTAATATCAAACGTATGCGTCCTGAAGAAATTCTAAAAGGTAAGAAAAACCATGTTGGTAAAATGTATTTAAAAGTTGTAAGATCTAATTTGCATGAAGCAATTCATATGGATGTTATTCATCATAAGAATGCTAATTCAAATATTGATAACTACATTATTACTGAAAAAGGTTCAATGGTTATTGACTACACAGTTCTTAGAATAGCAATTGCAGATAATGGTCGTAAGATGGTTCCAACTGATATGGGAACACCTAAGTCGTTAGTTATTTATCGAAATAATAATGATTTAGAATTATAAAAAATAAGTAAAATGGATTTCGTTTGAAATCCATTTTATTGATTTAAAAAATATTTTTTATATATTTGAAATTCTTAACAATTTATGATATAATGCTTAATTGATTGAGGTGCATATCATGTTTAAAATTGCAATTGATGGACCTGCTGGAAGCGGTAAGAGTTCAATATCAAAAATATTATGTAAAGAACTTAATTTTGAACACATTGATACAGGTGCAATGTATCGTGCGGTTACTTTAAAAGCTTTACAACTTGGGATTAATCTTGAAAACGAAGATGAATATGATTTTTTAGATAATACTAAAATCGATATTCAAAAAGATAAAATTTTCATGGATGGTATTGATGTATCGACTGAGATCCGTTCAGTAAAGGTTACAACTAATGCTTCTACACCAGCAAAATTAGGACGAGTACGTACATTCTTAGTTGATATGCAAAGAGAACTTGCGGGTAGTCGTAATGTTATTATGGATGGTAGAGACATTGGTACAGTTGTACTTCCGAATGCTGATTTGAAAATCTATTTAGATGCTTCAGCTGAATGTCGTGCAATTCGTAGAATGAAAGAAAGAGAACTCGCTGGTATCGTAGTTCCTTTTGAACAAACACTTGAAGAAATTATTACAAGAGATACCAAAGATTCGACAAGAGCAATTAGTCCGCTTAAGAAAGCTGATGATGCTATAGTAATTGATTCATCAAATATGACGATTGATGAAGTAGTAAAAACAATAATTAGTTATGTAAATGAAAGGGTTAATAAGAAAATGAGTGAAAATTTAGTTGCTATCAAAGAAGGTCAAGAAGTTACAGGTGTTATTACTAACGTTAGTAAAGATGCTATTTATCTTGAATTACCAAATGAAACAAAGGGTGTTATTTACACAAATGACTTATCTGATTATGTAGAAGGTCAAAAATTAAGAGATTACTACTTCGAAGGTGGAGAATTTACTGGTTTAGTAAAACAAATCGCTAAAGATAAAAAATCTGATGCTAATTTATATATTTTATCTACTAAATTATATAAAGCACGTACAGATCTTAAAGTATTTGATGAATTAAAAGAAAAAGATGAAATTATTCAAGCTAAAGTTATGTTTGTAAATCATGCTGGTGCTGATTTACTTTACAAAAATCATAGTGATATTAAAGTGTTCTTACCACTTAAAAATATTTATTTAAAAGAAGAAGCTTTACGTGCATTAAAAGGACAAATGATTGATGTTGTTGTTACTAATGTTGATCATGATGCTATTAAAGTTATCGTTTCAAATGCTGCTGCTCAAGCTAAAATCAAAAAAGCAAAATATGAAGCTTCATACAATGCTTTAGAATTAAATGCAGTTGTTGAAGGTACTGTAGAATCAATCACTGATTTTGGTGCATTCGTTAAACTTGGAGAAGTTTCTGCTTTATTACATCGTAACGAATTAGATCATAAAATGGTTAGAAATGTTAATGATTATTTAAAAGTAGGTCAAACTGTTACTGCTAAAATCATTAAATTAGAAGAAGGTAAAGTTGGTTTATCTTTAAAAGCTTTAAAAGCTCATCCATGGGATGTATTAACTGAAAAATTCCATGTTGGTGATGTATTTGAAGGTGAAGTTAAACAAATTATTCCTGCTGGTGTAATTATTAAATTAACTGATGAATATGCTGGTTTAATGCCTAATGTTGAATACTCTTGGCGTACTAATGAAAGAGTTGCTGACAACGTTAAAGAAGGCGATACTTTAACTGTTAAAGTAATGAACATTGATGGTGCTAAAAAACGTATTTCATTATCACACCGTGAAACTGTTGAAAATACTTGGAAAGATATTAAACTTCAAAGAGGCGCAGTAATTAATGTTGAAATTGCTAAAATTGAAGAAAAAGGTGCTGTAGTAAACTATGAAAATGTTTCTGGTTATTTACCAGTAAACGAAGTTACTGATCAAAAACGTATTGGTAAAGTTGATGAAGTTTATGCAGTAGGTGAAAAAGTAGACGCAATGGTTCTTGAATGTGATCCAGGTAAAGCTAAACTTGTAGTAAGCGTTAAAAAATTAGAAAATCAAAAAGAACGCGCTGAATTTGATAAATACTTCGAAAAACAAAAAGAAGAAACTCCATCAACAACATTTGCTGATTTATTAGGAGAAGCTTTTAAAAAATTTGAAGAATAGTAAATAAAAGAAGATTTATCGCTAGATAAATCTTTCTTTATTATATAGGAGGTATAATATGAGTCGTGGTGTTGTGGCGATTGTCGGAAGACCAAATGTTGGAAAATCAAGTATTTTTAATCGACTTGTTGCAGAAAAAAATGCCATCACTGATGACCAAAGTGGTATCACAAGAGACCGTTTATATGGTAGATGTGAATGGCTAGATCAAGAATTCTCAGTAATTGATACAGGTGGAATTGAAATTAAAGATGTTCCTTTCATGGATGAAATTATTGCTCAAGCTCAACTTGCAATGGATGAAGCTGATGTTATTATTTTTGTAGTTGATGGAAGAGTTGGTATAACTAATGAAGATCAAGATGTTATGAATATTTTGCATCGTACTAAAAAACCAGTTATTGTAGCTGCAAATAAAATTGATGATATTAATTTAAAAGATAACATTTATGATTTTTATAATTTTGGTGTTGAAGAAGTTTTTGCAGTATCAGCTATTCATGGTATTGGTATTGGTGACATGTTAGATAAAGTAGTTTCACTACTACCAGTTAAAAAAGAAAAAACATATGATGATGCTATTGAATTTTGTATAATTGGTCAACCAAACGTTGGTAAAAGTTCTTTAACAAATGCTATTCTTGGAACTGAAAGAGTTATCGTAAGTAACATTGCAGGAACTACAAGAGATGCAATTGACACTCCGTTTGTCAGAGATGGTAAAAATTATGTTGTAATTGATACAGCAGGTATTCGTAAACAAGGTAAAGTTTATGAAAATGCTGAAAAATATAGTTTTTTAAGAGCAATCAAAGCAGTTGAACGTGCAAGTATTACTTTAATCGTTTTAGATGGAAGTAAAGATATTGAAGAACAAGACAAAAGAATTGCTGGTTATCCATTAGATGTTAATTCAGGTGTTATTATTGTTGTTAATAAATGGGATTTAGTTGACAAAGATAGTAAAACAATGAATAAGTATATTGAAAAAATTAGAAGTCATTTCTTATATTTAGGTTATGCTCCAATTGTTTTCTTATCAGCACTTAATAAAGATCGTATTCAAACATTATTTGATACAATTAATGAAGTTTATGAAAACTATACAAGAAGAATCCCTACAAATGTCTTAAATGATGTTATTTTAGATGCAACTTTATTTTTCCCAGCTGCAACTTTTAATGGTGGTATGTTAAAAGTTAACTATGTATCGCAAGTAGCGAGTGCTCCACCAACATTTGTATTCTTTGTTAATGATCCGAAATATTTACATTTCTCATATCAAAGATATTTAGAAAATCAAATCCGTAAGAGTTTCATATTTGATGGGGCTCCTATCAAAATGATTTTTAGAAAAAAAGAATAAAAGTTCCAATAAAATGGAACTTTTTTGCGTTTAATATATTGAATAATTTTAATCTTTATTATTGTTGTGATATAATATAAGAGAGGTATTCGGTATGACAGAAGCAGTAATGATAAAAAGACTCCAAGATCATAATGAAGATGCTTTTGATTATTGTTATGATATGTATAAAAATTTAGTATATTTTCATATTATAAAGATTGTCAAAAATAAAGAATTAACTGAAGAACTAGTTCAAGATACATTTTTGAAGATGTATCAAAATATTGATAAGTTTGATGGTAGATATTTTAAAGCATGGTTATTAAAAATTGCGGGTAATCTTGCAATAAGCGAAATGCGGAAAAACAATGTAACCATTGAATACAATGATAATGTTATATCACAAGAAGTTATTGATACTTTTAGTCATAATGACCTTATGAGTGATTTAAAAAGAATTCTTACTGATGATGAATATTTAATAGTCGTTTACCGAATAATTTATAATGTAAAAACAAAAGAAATTGCTGAAACATTTAATATGCCAATTGGTACAGTTGGTTGGAAATATAATGAAGCGATGAAAAAAGCAAAAAAATATTTTAAGGAGGCAAGCTAAAATGAATATCAAAAAGAAAATTCGTAGTTCATGGAATGATCCTACATTACCAGATACCTTTTTGAAAAAAGATGAACTAGAATTCAAAAATAAAAAGCATTTTAGAATATCTGTTGCAACTTACATTTTATCAATGGTTAGTTTGTTTGTAATTTTTGGTGGTGTATTGTTGTTTGGCAAATTTGATGTTAAAAATGAAGAAAGTGTGCCTCCTGTACAAATTGAATTTGGTACCTTAAATCCTTTACAATTATCGATGAAACCTAATGAATTAAACAAAATCCAAATTAATAATGTTAGTTATTATAATGTGCGTGGAAATTTTGCGATTTGGTTTAATAGTTTAAAAATTGAAAAAGCTAATGTTGATTATAACACTATACAATTAGATACTTACATCAAAGATGTTAAACCAGTTAAACTCGGAGTTGTAAATGATGAGTACTATATGTTTTTCACAAAGAAAGACTATTTAATAGTTTGCTATAATGATAAATATATTATGTATAATTTAAATCATGCTGATATTTTATTAGAAAATTTTGTGTCTTCGTTTTAACATTTTTCAAATTCTTGCATATAATAATGTGAGAGGTGTAAAATGAATCGAGTATTAAATTTTATTTCAGAGAATAATATTGAACCAGCTTCACTATTTGAACTTGTGGAAAAAGTTCAACAAATGGATTTATCAAATGAGGAAAGTATTAGAAAAGTAATAAGAGATGTTTCAAAACTTGCTAATCGTCCTGTTGATAAAGTACAAGAAAATAAGATTGTTCAAGAAATTATGAAAAATGGAATAAATGATAATTTATTTAATATGATCTAATAACAAGGGAAACCTTGTTATTTTTTTTGTATTTGGCTAAATAATGTTTGATTTGACATTTTATTTAATTTGTAGTATAATATATGCACTGAATTTAATCAGAAAAAATAAGAAAAGGTGGTGTTGTTACTTGAGTCCCCTCAGGTATTTTGATCTAATTGGCGCTAAAGAAATTTTATTATTATGGCCAGTTGGAACAATTGCTATTAGTATTGCAATTGTAATTTTAATTATTTGTTCTAGTTTCTTTTCTGCTTCAGAAACTGCATACTCTACTGTCAACATTATGCGTTTACGTACACATGTTGAAGAAAAACAAAAAGGTGCAAAAGAAGCATTATGGATAGCTGAACATTTTGATCGTACTTTAACAACGATTTTAGTAGGTAATAATATTGTTAACATTGCAGCTACTACGCTTGCTGCATTAGTTTTGAATGACTTAATTATGAATCCTACATTATCTAATATTGCGAACGTTGTTGGTATGACAATTATTGTACTTATTTTTGGTGAAATAATGCCAAAATGTCGTGCAAAAGAAAGCGCAGAAAAACTTGCATTAAGATATGCTAAGTTAATGAGAATTATTATTAAGGTTTTATATCCGATTACTTCATTCTTTATGTGGCTTAGAAAACGTATGGTTAAACAAAATGAAGAAGTAACTCCAACAGTAACTGAATCAGAACTTGAATCAATTATTGACACAATGGAAGAGGAAGGCGTTATTGATGCTGATGATGCTGATTTAATGCAAAGTGTTTTAGATATTAGTGAACGTACTATCTATGACATTATGGTTCCTCGTGTTGATATTATTGGTGTTGAAGTTGAAATGTCTGTTGAACAAATTCGTGATATTTTCTTTGAAAATAAATATTCAAGACTTCCAGTATATCGTGATGACAAAGACCATATATTAGGTATCTTAAGTGAACGAGATTTCTTCACATTCTTACTTAAGAATAAATCAACTGCTAAGTTTAATATTTTAGAATTAATTACAAGACCTTTATATGTTTCTAAAACGATGAAAGTTGATGATTTAATCAGACGTATGCAAATTGAAAAGAAACATTTTGCAATTGTATCTGATGAATATGGTGGAACTAGTGGTATTGTAACAATGGAAGATGCTTTAGAAGAAATCGTTGGTGAAATCTACGATGAACATGACGAAAGCGATGATAATACTGATATTATCAAAATCAGTGACAACGTTTATGAAGTTGAAGCTGACGTTCCACTTGATGATTTATATGAAATATTAGAACTTGGTAAAGCTCCAGAATCTTCATACACTAACGTTGGTGGTTTCTTGTATAGTCTTGCTGAACAAGTGCCAACTGAAGGTGAAGTTTTACTTTGGCATACAACTGTTTTATCAGAATCAGAAAATGAAATGGTTGAAGAAAAGAAATATGAACTTCAATTTACTATTTTAGAAGTTAAAGAAAGAAGAATTATTAAAGCTAAACTTGAAATTATTGAAATAGTTGAAAACGAAGATTCAAAAGAAGCTGAAGAAAATGAAGAAAAAGAAAGTAAAGAAGAACTATAAAGCAAAGTTATGCTTTATAGTTTTTTTAATACACTTTTTTAGCGTTTTAATATATAAAAAAGTAATTTTATGTTATAATATACTATAATTAATAAAAGGAGAATACTTATGGAAACAATGCCAGCTGTATTATGTATTTTTATCGTAGCATATATTATTTATTTAGAAATTAAAAATCCAAAGAAGGATCGTGATTTATTTGTTGATATTTCAATTTCAATAATTATTATGTTAGTTGGATTTTACAGTATGTACGAATACAAATTTGATATAAAATTATTAATTGTTGATTTGTATCTTGGATTATTGGCACTATCTATAGGTTATATCGGATTAGTAGTTTATAATTATAAAAGATTAAAGAATAAACAAGAAGAGATAGTAGGTGAAGAAAATGTCGATAAATTATAATGAATTAAAGAAACGTCAAAATTTAATTCGAAATTTTTCGATTATAGCTCATATCGACCATGGTAAAAGTACTTTAGCTGACCGTATTTTAGAAAAAACAAAAGCTTTAGATACAAGAGAAATGAAAGAACAAATTCTTGATACAATGGATTTGGAAAGAGAACGTGGAATTACGATTAAATTAAATGCTGTAGAATTAAATTATACTGCTAAAGATGGTAATACTTACATTTTACACTTAATTGATACTCCAGGACATGTAGACTTTACATATGAAGTTTCAAGAAGTTTAGCATCTTGTGAAGGGGCGGTTTTAGTAGTTGATGCTGCACAAGGAATTGAAGCCCAAACTTTAGCAAATGTTTATTTAGCGGTTGATAATGATTTGGAAATTTTACCAGTCATTAATAAAATTGATTTGCCAGCTGCAGATCCTGATAAAGTTAAAAAAGAAATTGAAGATGTCATAGGTTTAGATGCAAGTGATGCGGTTTTAGCAAGTGCTAAAGAAGGTGTTGGAATTGAAGAAATCTTAGAATCAGTTGTTCAAAAAGTTCCTGCACCACAAGGTAATGTTGAAGGTCCTGTTCAAGCTTTGATTTTTGATTCTTTCTACGATTCTTATCGTGGTGTTATTGCATCAATTAGAGTATTTAATGGAACAATAAAAAAAGGTGATCACATCAAAATGCACGCAACAGGTGCAATGTATGAAGTATTAGAACTTGGTGTTTATACACCTAAAGAGTCTCGACGTGATTATTTAACTGCAGGTGATGTAGGTTTTGTAAGTGGATCAATTAAAGAAGTTGGTGACGTTCGCGTTGGTGATACTATTACAACAATAGAAAATTACAATGAAGAACCATTACCAGGTTATCGAAGTTTGAATCCGATGGTATTCTGTGGTATTTATCCGGTTGAAGCTAATAAATATGATGAACTTAAAGAAGCTTTAGCAAAACTTAAATTAAATGATGCTGCTTTAACATATGAACCTGAAACATCACAAGCATTAGGTCATGGATTCCGTGTTGGATTCTTAGGTCTTTTACATATGGATGTAATTGAAGAACGTATTGAAAGAGAATTTAAAATTGAAATTATCGCAACTGCACCTAGTGTAGATTATCACGTTAAATTAACAAATGGAACAATGATGAAAGTTGATAACCCTGCATTAATGCCGGATCCAACAATTATAAAAGCTATTGAAGAACCTTATGTTAAAGCAACAATTATGGTTCCTAGTGATTATGTTGGATCAATTATGGAAATATGTCAACAAAAACGTGGTACTTTTATGGATATGCAATACATTGACCAAACCAGAGTTTCATTGCATTATGACATGCCGCTTTCTGAAATTGTTTATGATTTCTTTGATCGTTTAAAGTCAACATCACGTGGTTATGCATCACTTGACTATGAACTTGGAGGATACAAAGAATCTAAACTTGTTAAACTTGATATTTTACTTAATAGTGAAAAAGTTGACGCATTAAGTATTATTGTTCATAAAGATTTTTCTTATCAAAAAGGTCGTGCGTTAGTTCAAAAATTACGTAAAGCAATTCCAAGACAAATGTTTGAAGTTCCAGTTCAAGCTGCGATTGGTGGAAAAATTATTGCTCGTGAAAATATTGCGGCACTTCGTAAAGACGTTTTAGCTAAATGTTATGGTGGAGATATTTCACGTAAAAAGAAACTTTTAGAAAAACAAAAAGAAGGAAAGAAGCGAATGAAACAAGTGGGAAGTGTAGAAATTTCTCAAGAAGCATTCCTTGCAGTACTTGAAATTGATGAATAAATGTGGTCTTTATCTACATATTCCATTTTGTAATAAAATTTGTGCATATTGTGATTTTACAAAAAGGGTTTCGAAAAAAGATATTAAAATTAAATATCTTGAATATTTAAAAAAAGAAATCAAATTATATCAAGAAAATAATTTTGATTTTGAAAAGATAACAAGCATTTATGTTGGCGGAGGCACTCCCACAGCGCTTGGAAAAGAATTACTTGAAGAATTATTACAAGAGATTTCAAGAATAATTGATTTATCAAAAATTGTAGAATATACGATTGAAGTTAATCCGGAAGATTTAACTAAGGAATTAATTGACTTATTAGTAACATATAATGTTAATAGAATTAGCATAGGTATTCAAACACTTGATAAAAAGTTGTTAGAAAAAATTAATCGAGATTTTGATTATGATAAATTTATTGATAATTATAAATATTTAAAACAAGTTATTCCAAATGTTAATTTTGATGTGATGTATGCGATACCTTCACAAACTATAGATTCGCTAAAAGAAACTCTAACTAAATTGATTGAGTTAAAACCAACTCATTTTTCAATTTACAGTTTAATTTTAGAAGAAAAAACAATATTCTATAATGAATTTATCAAAGGTAAGCTAGAACTAGTATCTGAAGAATTAGAACTTGAAATGGTAAAACTTATTCATCAATTATTAGGTGATAAGTATCCTCAATATGAAGTTAGCAACTATTCTAAAAACCATCAATCATATCATAATTTGTTATATTGGTCTAATGAACATTATCTAGGAATTGGTGTTGCTGCTAGTAGTTATATTGATAATAGAAGATACCAAAATACGAAAATATTAAGTAAATATTTTAATGATATTGATAAAAGAAAATTTCCTATTGATGATATAGAAATATTATCCAAGGAAGATACTTTGAAACATCATATTATTCAAGGGTTTCGAAAAGTTCAAGGAATTAATTTGAAAGAATATTTTAATCGATATCAAACAAATATATTTGAAGATTTTCCGCTTTTGAACCAATTTGTTCAAGAAGGTTATTTTGAGTTAATTAATGATTTTATTCGTATAAAAAAAGAATACTTTTATGTTATGGATCATTTTATTGAAAAACTAATGTAAGGGTTGATTTGATGAAAAAACAAATTTTTTATCTAACAGTAATTTTAGGCCTTGGTCTTTTAATTGGATTAATAACGGGTTTTAAAATTAATGTAGATATTGAAAATTTGATAGTTGATAAAAATAGCATTGAAACATTTATAAATACTTTTACAATGAATTATTGGTATTTATTTTTGATGTGTTTATTAAATAATGGTACTGGTGTTATTGTTAATTTATTTATTTTATTTGGTAAAGGAATAACTCTTGGAACAAGTTTTGGAATCCTTTTAAAAAACAAAGCCTTATTTGGTCTAGGAGTTTATTTATTTAACTTTCTAGGCCAATTTATTATTTTAGTTCCTATGATGTATTTGATAATTCTTAGTGAATTAGATGATACAAATAAGAAATTGTCTGTCATAACAGTAATATTGGTCGTTTATAGTTTTATTATTGCAATAATATAGGAGGTAATATGGAACAATTAGTAACTGAATATAAGTATTATTTACAAAGTGTTAAAATGATGAGTGCTAATGGCATTGAAGCTTATGTTAATGATGTAACTAATTATGTAAATTATTTGATAACAAAAATATTAGTTGATGATATGAAACAAGTTACTAGTGAACATATTAGATCTTATCTTGCTTTTATGAAAAAGAAAAAGATGACTACTTCAAGTTTAAGTCGTAATCTTTCGAGTATAAAATCGTTTCATCGGTTTTTAGCATTAGATAAGTATGTTGATGAAAATGTTGCAAAAGAGGTTTCGGCTCCGAAAATAGAAAAGAAGTTACCAACAGTTTTATCAATCGAAGAAGTTATGCGATTATTAGAAGTTGTTCAAGGTGATAAACCATATGATTTAAGAAATATGGCCATGCTAGAATTAATTTATGGAACAGGTCTTCGCGTTTCTGAACTCGTTGGATTAAAAGTAACGGATATGCGTTTTACTTCTAAACAAATTAGAATACTTGGAAAAGGTAGTAAGGAACGAATTGTACCAGTTAATGATTATGCTTTAAAAAAGGTTCGGGAATATTTAATGAATGCTAGACCTTTTTTACAAGGTATGAAAAGAGATTGTGGATTTTTATTTTTGAATAATCATGGTGAGGCGATTAGCCGAGTTGGTTTTTTCAAAATTTTAAAAAATTTAACAGATGAAGCAGGAATCGAAAAAAATGTTTCACCCCATACTTTAAGACATAGTTATGCAACTCATCTTTTAGAAGCTGGTGTTGATATTCGTTTAATTCAAGAATTACTTGGACATGAAGATATTGCTACTACGCAAATTTATACCCATTTAAGTTTAAATAAAATTAAAGAAGTCTATGGATCTAGTCATCCTAGACAAAAGGACTAATTATGAAAAGATTTAAAAAGATTATTTTAATTGTTGCTGATTCACTAGGAATCGGTGCGGCATCTGATGCTTTGTTGTATGGTGATTTAAAAACTAATACTTTAGGAAACATTGTTAAAAATTATCCAGATATTAAAATGCCAACATTAGATAAACTTGGTATTCGTTATTTTTTAGGGGATAAAGTCACTCCGAAAGCAAATCTTGCAAGACTCACAGAAATTAGTGTCGGTAAAGATACTTTAACTGGTCATTTTGAAATGATGGGATTAAAAGTGGATAAACCATTCCCTTCATTTACTGATACAGGCTTTCCAAAAGAATTGATTGATGCTTTAGAACAGTTTTCTGGTCGTAAAGTTATTGGTAATATTTCAGCTAGTGGTACAGAAATTATTAAAGATTTAGGAATGGAACAACTTCTTACTGGTGCATTAATTGTTTATACATCAGCTGATTCTGTTTTACAAATTGCTGCAAACGAAGAAATTATTCCACTTGAAGAACTTTATAAGATTTGTGAATTTGCAAGAAAAATTACTATTGAAAATCCAGAATGGATGGTTGGTAGAATTATAGCAAGACCATTTGTTGGTAATAGTGTTGAAACTTTTAAACGTACAACTAATCGACATGATTATGCTTTAAAGCCTTTTTCAAAGACTTGTTTAAATGTTTTATCCGAAAATGGCTTAGATACAATTGCTGTTGGTAAAATAAATGACATTTTTGATGGTTATGGTATTACTGAATATGTTCGTACAACATCTAATGAAGATGGTATGGACAAGACAATTGATTATGCTAAGCGTGATTTTAATGGTTTATGTTTTGTGAATTTAGTGGATTTTGATGCTTTATATGGTCATCGCCGTGATGTTTTAGGTTATAAAGCAGCAATTGAACGTTTTGATGAAAAACTTGGTATCTTATTAGAACAAATTGATTCGGATACTTTAGTGATGGTTACAGCTGACCATGGTAATGATCCAACTCATACTGGAACTGATCATACAAGAGAAGATGTTCCATTAATTTGTTATTATAAAGGAATTAATGGTAAAATTATGCCGGTGATGGAATCATTTACAGTAATTTCATCAACAATTTTAGAAAATTTTGGTTTAGAAAAGGTTTCTAAGTATCCTGGATTTTTAAAATTGTTGGAGGATTAAGATGTTTAGAACAGAAAAAGTTAAATTTGATGATAAAGTTTCTTTAAATGTCTATATTTGGTTGCCGGAAAATCTGGAAAACATAAAAGGTACTGTTCAACTTGCTCATGGTATGAGTGAACATTTAGGCAGATATCATGAATTTGCAGAATTTTTAAACAGTTTAGGGTTTGTTGTGCTAGGTGCAGATCATTATGGTCATGGATTAACGTGTGCTGATCCTTTTATGGTTGGGGTTTGTCTTGATTATGACTTTATGAG
>JAEIGA010003157.1_pt1 | contig 25935 bp, 25 predicted proteins | sample 9270691 | NCBI WGS metagenome assembly JAEIGA01 (sample SAMN17057246, study PRJNA624740) | gut metagenome | biome: biome; isolation source: fecal sample | host: Bos grunniens | place: China: Xizang | collected 2019
CAACTATATGTCCATGATTTTAGTCGAATTGATAAAATTATCTAATCTTGTGATCACGATAACAAAGTCGCTCGCTTCTGCAAACAGAATAGATCAAGTATTCCTCATATCACCACAAGATACTCCTGATATCATCTATGATAAATCATTACAGGAATCAAATAATATCGTTTTTAACGATGTCTCTTTCACATATCCCGGCTCAAATATACCTGCGCTCTTTCCTCTCTCTTTTGAGATTCAGACAGGAGAAACGATTGGTATCATTGGTGGTATCGGTTCAGGAAAATCTACATTAGGACATATCATCGCAGGATATTATCTTCCCTCTGAGGGAATTGCAAAAATATTAGGACATGACTCCTCCCACACTTCACCTGAAATAATAAGAGACCAAGTAGGTTATGTTTTTCAAAAAGCTTCTTTGATCAGTGGCACTGTCAGAACAAATCTAAAGTGGGGTTGTCCTGATGCAACTGACGAAGAGATGATAGAAGCTTTAGAAATCTCTCAAGCTTGGTCATTCTTAGAAAGTAAAGATGGTTTGGATACGATTGTCGAAAGAAATGGAAGGAATTTTTCAGGAGGGCAACGCCAAAGACTCTGTATTGCAAGAACTTTAGTTAAAAAACCCAGCATACTGATACTCGATGACAGCGCGTCTGCTTTAGATTTTATTACTGAATCCCGGTTGCGCTTAGCTATTTCAAAACTATCATGGAATCCAACAGTTGTGATTATCTCTCAACGGATTACATCACTCCTTCATGCAGACAGGATCCTTGTACTGCAAAATGGCAAGTTAGTTGGAAATGCTTCTCATGAACAATTATTAGTCGATTGTGCCGAATATAAAGAGATTGCCTTATCACAAGGAATGGAGGTACAAAATGCTTAAGAGATATCCTCATCTGTATATCTTTATGAAAGATAATAAGAAGAGTCTGAATATTCTGTGGCTTTCTGTCCTTTGTTCTGTTGTATATGTCTGCTTCTCTTTACAGATCCCTACTTTGTTCGGATCTGTTCTTGATCAAATAACAGAAAATGGAAGTCAAGAAGAATTATTACGACTTCTTTCCAAAATATTGTATTTAGCAGTGTTTTCCGGAATATGGCAGTACCTCTCTATCTATTTATCTAATCAGCAATCTTATCGCCTTTCATTAAACCTCAGGAACAAGGCTTTTAATCATCTCCAAGAATTACCATTATCATATTTGGACAATCGTCCTACTGGAAAAACACTAGACATAATTATCTCTGATATAAACATCATAACTGATGGAATGCAAATTGCCGTTTCCCAGTTAATAATAGGAGCTACTACGATATTAGGCACTACAATCAGTATGCTTATTTTAAACCCTACTGCTTCTATTGTGGTCTTTGTTCTTACTCCTTTATCGCTTCTCCTTACGAAGTTCCTTGCTAAAAACACGCATAATTATTTTGTGGAACAATCTAACAGCCGAGCAACACAAACAGCTTTTGTTGAAGAAATGCTGTCAAATGAAAATCTGATCAAAAGTTGCCTTCGGGAGAATATTACTATTGAAGAATTTAAAGAACATAATGACTCTTTTGTAAATTCCAGCGAAAAAGCTACTTTTTTCTCTTCATTAACAAACCCTTCAACTAGATTGTTGAATAATATAATTTATTCAATCATTGCCCTTATCGGAGCCATAGTTTGTATAAAAAAAGGAAGTATATTCTCTATCGGCCAATTCTCTGCTCTACTTACTTTCTCAAACCAGTTTGGTAAACCATTTAATGATATCAGTAGTGTCATAACAGAATTGCAAAACTGTTTTAATAGTATAGAAAACGTTTATAGTTTCTTAGAAGTTGAAACAGAATCAGAAAGTTCTGATAAGATAGATCTTTTTGAAGCTGACGGAAATGTTTCTTTGGATGATATCAATTTTTCATATAATCCAGGCACAAAACTGATACAAAATTTCAATCTTTCCATTGAAAAAGGTAACCATGTTGCCCTTGTTGGTCCAACAGGATGCGGAAAGACCACGATCATTAATCTCCTTATGCGATTCTATGACTCATATAGCGGAAACATTATAGTTGATGATGTTAATTCTAAATTATTGACCAGAAAAGCATTACGTAAGAATTTCGGTATGGTGCTCCAGGATACCTGGATCAAAACAGCATCTGTAAGAGATAATCTTGCTTTTGCAAAACCAAACGCCTCACTTGAGGAGGTTATCAAGATTGCCAAAATAACAAAAGCAGACGATTTTATACAAAAACTTCCTCTTGGATATGACACAATTATTGGAGATGAAGGTGTTGCATTGTCTGAGGGTCAGCTGCAGTTATTATGTATAACCCGTCTCTTTTTAACTATGCCCCCTATTATCCTCCTGGATGAAGCTACTTCATCTGTTGACACAAAAACAGAACGTGATATCTATCGTTCTTTAGATGAACTATTAGAGGGCAGAACCAGTTTTATTGTTGCCCACAGGCTATCAACTATTGAATCTGCAGATATTATTGTGGTTATGGACTCTGGACAGATTGTTGAAAAAGGAAATCATAAATCTCTGATGGATAAAAAAGGATTCTATTACAACCTATATCAAAGTCAGTACTCAACAATATCGTAAATCATAAGAGCAGTGAACTATTTATGGTTCACTGCTCTTTTTTCATGGTAAAACACCAGTATTATCAAATAATGGAATATAGCTTTCCTTTGCAGTATTTCCCTCTTGTATGAAAGCATTCTCTATTCCCAATTCTATTGCATAGTCCAATAAACTTTCATACTCTTTCTTTTTTACTTTTCTGTTTAATTCGGGGTACTCTTCAATTGGGACATACGGCGGCGTATACTGATTCATCAATGATAAAACTATCTTATTTCCAAAACTGTCGTACAAAAGCTTAACGATGTTTTTAGCATCCTTTAAATTCCCGGGTAAAAGGAGCACTCGAACAATGACTCCTCTTTTCATCATTTCACCGCTATATATAGGATATCCTGTATTTTCTACCATTTCGCTTAAAGCATCAAAAGCCACCTTAGGATAGTCAGGCGCATTAGCATACTTCATAGCTAGACTGGAAGAATAGAATTTATAATCAGTCAGCCAAATATCTGTTACATCTTTTAAAAGAGAATACGTTGCCAAAGACAAATATCCTCCCGTATTCACAACAATCGGTAGATCTAAGCCTTTTTTCTTAGCAGAAATAAGAGGTTTTCTGATAAAAGGAGCAAAATGATCAGGTGTAACGAGATTGATATTATTAGCCCCTTTTTCTTTCAATTCAAACATAATATCAACTAATCGATCTTCTGTTATTGTTAATCCGCCTTCCCCTCTTGAGATCGCTCTATTCTGACAGAAGATACACCCTAATGAACATCCACAGAAAAAAATGGTGCCTGAGCCATTTTCACCAGAAATACAAGGTTCTTCCCAATAATGTAATGCCGCGCGGGCTATTTTAATTAGCTCCCCAGAATTACAATAGCCAACCTCATGTTCCCTATCTACTCCACATTTTCTTGGACAAAGACTGCAGACCATTCTGCTCTCCTTTTTCTATAAATTTGAAAAACCCCGATCACTCGGGGTTTTTATGGTGCCGGTGGTGGGGGTCGAACCCACACGGTATCGCTACCACAGGATTTTGAGTCCTGCACGTCTGCCAATTCCATCACACCGGCTCGCAACAAGTATATTACTAGATTTTTATTTTCATTGCAAGATTTTTTAATAACCAGGACATGTTATAATTCATATTACTACAAGGAAGGATGGCATAAAATGATATTTGAAAGAAGTATTGATAATCACATTATCACCATTATTCTCCCTAATAATAAGTATGACACATTATTTTACATAAATGAGAATGATATTTCTCGCTATACAGAAGCATATGAAAGATTTGATAAACCAGATTTTGGTCTCGTCCTTATCCAAGATATAAATTGGTTCTATGACCTCACTCCCTGGCCAGCTCCGACTGTATATGAATCAGGACCAGATTTTGGCGGACACGCAAGTGATCATCTCGTTCTTATTTCTTCTAAGATAATCCCTGCCATCGAAGCAGAATTTGGTGTCCCGGAGTATAGAGGAATAATGGGTTATAGCCTTGGTGGTTTATTCTCTGTATATTCTTTCTACCAAACTGATCTGTTTAGTTTATGCGGATGCTTATCAGGAAGCATGTGGTACGACAATTTTTACGATTGGATGGCTGAAAGAGAGCCAAAAGCTAAATCAGGAAGTGTTTATTTTTCTGTAGGAAAACAAGAACAATTTACTGAATATGAAAGGATGAAGATAACAGGACAAGTAATGCAGAAAGCAGTAAAACTGCTAAACAGCGATTACTATGATTGCTTTTTCGAGTATACAGACGGTGATCACTTTGAAAACATACCAGATAAAGTAGAAAAAGCTTTATTGTGGCTGATGGGTAAATAAAATGTATTGTCCCAATTGTGGAAACACTTCAAGCAGAAATGATTATTGTGAGTATTGTGGATATTCTTTTATCACCGAAAAGAAAAAATCCTCTTTTCATTTTCCTGTTCTTCCGTTGCTGTTGATATTGTTTCTGTTACTTTTTATGATTATTCTTTCGATTAATTATTGGAGTTTGGACGGAGCATCATCAGCAGCAATACATAAAAACTATTCATCACCAGATGAATTAATCTCTGATTATCTATATTATGCCAAACAAAATAAGCCACGATATATTCTTTCTCTCTATCATAAATCTATTATCGAATATTACTCACAGACACTTAAGAATAATGAAGATATTTTGTGGGCAGTAGATTCAGCATACAGAGATGGCGTCTATTCATCCTATGAATTCTTCATTATAGATAAACGAATTGACTGGACTAACCATTTCTATCAAGGTGAGTTGGAAAAGCATAATATCAACTGTACACAAGGCAAAGACATTAGACTGGAATTTCAAGCCCCTTCCTTCAATCTCATTTTTGATAAATATTATTTTGAGTTAGTTAATGAAAATGGCTATTGGTACGTTATTAGTGTGTATAAATAAAAAAACGGCATATGCCGTTTTTTTCATGCTTCAAAAATATGGAATGAGAGCAATTGCGGATCACTTATCTTGTTTCTGATCTGATACGCATGCGGCTCTAAATAATCCGATTTTGAACTTGACAGCCCTCTACTTACACTAATGTCAATAAATATATTACATACTTTCTCAATTGTCCTTATTTTACTTACCAAGCCATTCCCTTCGTTAGATCCAATTAAAAGATAGTCCAAAGCCTGGCTTAATACTTGCATACCATTAATCTCAGAAAGAGCACGTAATGACCATTTATAGTATGGGCAATACTTCTTATTAAACAAAAAAGCTGCCCTGATAGCTTCCCTTACAAATGTATCTAATGCCAAAACAGCTGCACCTGTTTCACCGTGTCTTATGCACCTCTCAAAATTATATTGGCCAGATTGTGCCATAGAAAGGAAGCATTTGCTTAATTTCATGTTGATCACATCTTCCGGATAATAATTAATAAGGCCCTTCCTTATATTGGAAAATTCTCCCATCGTATCTATAAATACTGCTCCATTTGTAGCTTCAGCAAGAGCATACTGAGGAATTGATGCCCAGATCATATTGTTGGAAGGTACGGTGTGATACCCTATTAGTTCCGAATAGAATTCAGAAATAGAAAAGATACCCTTTCTTTTTTCTTTCTGATAACTTGATCTTTGCAATGAAATACCCATGAATTCTTTTGGAAATGAATCATAAGCATCTTGTAGAGCATTTCCGCTTATTTCGTAAACATCATCCGGAAGCCAAATACAGAATCCCGGTTCGATGTCATGGTCTAAAGAGGTCACATCATCATAACCGAAACACTCACTGCCTCTTCCAACAAGACCAGCAGCATATCTTCCAACCAGCTCAGGAAATTCTGATTCAATGGTAGGACGACCATATTTTTCAAAATATAATCTAGATATATCAAGATATTTCATCATCTATCTCACTGGCTCTCCTCATTAATTCCTTTGCATCTCTAAAATAACCGATATTGTATAAACCCTTTGCGCAACTTTTTGCATTATAGGAATAGTACTCATCACGTTCTATAGAAATATTAGAAAATATTTCCATGCATTTATTTACATATTCTTCTATTTGAGGGGCTGAAGGATCGATTTTATCGTACAATTCCGCTAAATTAACATACGTTATAGCTTCCTCTATCAATGTCAAGCTATTTCCCTTTACAATGTTTAGAGCCAAATTATAATACTTTATTGCCTCTTCATTACGACCTAACGCTTCCAAACAGGAAGCCATGTTGTTAAATAAACTGGCGAATCTATAATCATCTGATGGTATCGTATTGCTATAAGCTCTTGAAGCCATAAGAAAATACGGAATCGCATCTTCATATTTTCTGAATTCGCGTAAAGTTGTTGCACCGTTAAGCCATATAGTTCCTGCTGTCGCAGTTCCTTCCATCCCTAAAATATCAATTAATTCAAATGCTCTTTTTACAGCTGCTATTCCTTTATCTTCATCTCCGCTCTTTCTATATGATCCGATCAACTCAGACAATATTCCTAATTCACCTGCTTTATCATCCATTGATTGAGCTTTCTGAAGATACTCTTCTAAAATCATCTGGGCTTTCCCATATTCTTTTACAGAATATAATTTATCAACATCTAATAAAATATCCTTCACATTGATAGCTGTTGCTTTAACACTACTTCTCTTAACGTATTCACTGGTATCAAATGGACAAATCGGATCCATATAATCTCTTCGTTCCAATTCTAAGAATCCCCCTACGATTCACTAATAATAACATTTTCTTTTGCTTTAAAACCTTTTATTAATATTATAAGAATGGTATCATGTAGTCAAAGAGATTAAATATCAAAAGGAGATATATACTTATGGAATTAAAAGGATCAAAAACCGAGAAAAACCTTCAGTTCGCTTTTGCTGGAGAAAGCCAGGCAAGAAACAAATATACCTATTTTGCATCAAAAGCTAAAAAAGAAGGCTATGAAGAAATCGCAGCCATATTCCTCGAAACTGCTGATAACGAAAAGGAACACGCTAAACTTTGGTTCAAATATTTAGATGGCATTGGATCAACTGCTGAAAACCTCAAAGCAGCCGCTGCAGGTGAAAATGAAGAGTGGACTGATATGTATGCCAGATTCGCAAATGAAGCACGTGAAGAGGGCTTTACTGAGATCGCATATCGCTTTGAAGGTGTCGGCGCTATTGAGAAACATCATGAGGAACGTTATTTACGTCTTCTCGATGATTTAAACAACGGAAAAGTATTTGAGAAGGATGGAGTTGTTGTGTGGAAATGCAGGAACTGCGGCCATATTCATGTTGGAACAAGTGCTCCTCAGATTTGCCCGGTTTGTGCCCATCCGCAGTCATATTTTGAAGAAGTAAGATAATTACAAAAAGAGGCAGAAAATGAAATTTTATCGTTGTGCGCGTTGTGGCAACATAATCGCTTATGTTGAAAATTCCGGTGTGCCAGTCATGTGCTGCGGACAAAAAATGGAAGAAATAGAGCCAAATACTACTGATGCTGCAAATGAAAAACATGTTCCTGTAGTTTCTGTTGATGGCAATCATGTTACCGTCCGTGTTGGTTCTGTTGATCACCCCATGACTGAAGCTCACTATATTAAATGGGTTGTGCTATGTACCAATTTAGGTAATCAAAGAAAACTTCTTACTCCTGATTCAGAGCCAAAAGCAGAATTCCTTCTCTTGGAGGGAGAAGTTATTAATGATTGTCTAGCCTACTGCAATCTCCACGGTCTTTGGAAAGCATAAAATGTAATTACATTAAAATAGGCTGACTAATAGTCAGTCTATTTTATTAATACAAGTCTGTTTCCATTCTCATACGGGCAACTGGGAGGTCATCAATGAGAAAAGTATATTTCTGCGGATCCATTCGAGGAGGCAGAGATGATGTATATTTATACAGAGAAATAATATGTCTGATAAAATCTTATGGAAATTCAGTTTTAACAGAGCATATTGCATCTCCAGAAGTATTTGGATTAGAAAAAGATAAATCTGATCATGATATTTGGGTTCAGGATATGGAATGGTTAAGCCAGGCCGATCTTGTTATTGCAGAATGTAGTACCCCTTCTCTAGGTGTCGGCTATGAGCTTGCTGAAGCAAAACATCTGAACAAGAAGACCATTGTTTTCGCCAGGAAAAAAGAACGTTTTTCTAGTCTTTCAGCCATGATTGCCGGAGATCCCTATTATGACATCTATCTTTATTCTTCAGAAGAAGAATTATTTGATCAGCTCAGGAACTTATTAGAAAACAACAGGTAAATAAAATGGAACTATATCAATTGACAAAACATTGCTGGTATACCAACTCGGAACCTGCGACTGATAGGCCTTCTTTAGGATATATCTTAAGTGATAAAGGCTTAAGTATAGCAGTCGACTCAGGAAACAGTCCGAATCATTTTAAAGAGTTTTTAACATGCTTAACTGATAAAGGGTTACCACTTCCTTCTCTTTGTGCTATAACGCACTGGCATTGGGATCACACACTAGGTATATCTGCGGTAAACGTTCCAGTTTTAGCTTGTGAACTTACACAACAGCATCTGATAGGAATGACTAAATGGACCGATAAGGAAATCGATGATTTTTACAAGTCAGATCAATGCGTCAGAGAAGAATATGCTTCAAAAGACATGATAACCCCATCTATTGCTAATATTATTTTTAAAAACGAACTATCTCTGAATATCGGCGATCTAGAAATTAAACTTATTCATGTTGAAGGTCCTCATTCTGATGACAGCGTACTTGTGTACATACCGGAAGATGGTATGATTTTCGGTGGTGATTCATCTGCTGGCGATTTTTCTACTCCCAATATTTCATATGATCCTGTTCTTTTAGAAAAATATACGAAGACAATTACTGACTTGAAGTTTAATTGTTTTCTTCATTCTCATCGCCTGCCACTAAATCGCCTTGAAACTATATCATTTCTGGATGAAGCAAAAAAGCGAGGGTATTATACCTTTTAGGTTACAAAAAACGGTCTCTCAAACAGAGAGACCGTTTTTTGTAACTAGTTTATATAATTCTTCTGTGGCTAATCTTGTTTTGGCAACAACGCCTTTTGCTTCTGGGAAACAATAATATAAGCACTTTTTATTACCTATGCATATTATGTCCCCAAGCTCATACCAATAATAGTCAGAATAACAGCTATAAGAAGATTGAGGAGCCTGATGATACTCAAATGAACCATTTTCTCCAGTTAAATGAAATCCGTTGACATCATGAACCAGATGTCCCCCGCCAATCATGTAAATTGCATCGTGATTAACCATTAACCCTATGGAAACATCTGTATCAAGCTTGTATTCACCGGCTATTAATTCCTGCTTTACACACTCACGTTCCCATCTGTACCAATCCGGAATATGCTCATATTCGCAATTATTGTTTTGGCATTTCATCCTTCCATATTCATCCATTACCCATTCTGTGCCACAATTGCTGCATTTCAACTTGATTCCTTTTCCTTCAGTATGGCCTTCTGCTAAGCAGCAGGGACATTTATAAAGAATTCTTTCCAACCCGTCTGCTCTAAAAGGCTCATCAACAATTACCTTTTCTTCATATTGTGACTTAAAATTATCGAAAGAAAATGCATCTTTTAAAAGCAGATCAATATCTTCCGCAGTCATCTCAGAAATAAGAGATGGCTTTAGTAAATAATGAAGATGTGCAGAAACAGTAACATCTCTTTTTTGAAGCATATTGTATAAAGGATCTCGTAAAAATGCCCCTTTTGTTTTAATAAACAAAACAGGTATTCCTAATTTTTTTATAAATTTCCCCAATCCTTCAGGCAGATCGGTTGCAGTGCCATCAAATGTATAGCTTGCTTCCGGATACATAAGAACACTACAATTTAGTTTTCTCACAGCATAGATAATATCCTTAATAAGCATTAGATCAGAAACAAATTTCTCTGTAGGAATGCATCCAATCTGTCTTAGAAGCCAATCCTTTCCTACAAAACCATCAGATGTACAGATAATGGAGTAGGGTGTAGGAAAGATTATCTTAGACGCAATCTCCAGATCAATGAAACTAGAATGATTCATCAGATAAAGACACGGCATATCTGATATTTCACTGATATCATCGCTTGTATATGAGAAATGAACCGCTCTAAGATCTGGTTCAGAAACAGCGCGCACCAAAGATCTGAAAAACAAATTCGGTTTAACCGGTTTCTCATGTTTGAAAGCCGGCAATCTCATAACCTCTTCATAGGTTGCTTTTTTTGTCTTTATCTTCACTATAGTACCTCCCTGTAATATAGCCCAGTTGTTCTATTGAAATCTGGCTTACTATTATTTTGAGAGCAGTCAAGAACATGCTTTATGTCTTTCTGCTCCTCATTTGTAAACCAATAAATAGTAATATCTGATTTTGGTATAGACTTATCACCTATATACAACGGAACAGAATTAAGTAAAGAGGATGTCTTTTTTCTCCAGCATTCAATCGGGAAAAGGTTTCCATATCTATCTGTGATTGATCCACTACCATTGCATGCGTTGCAACCAATCGATACTCTGAGCGGGCATGCACGATAGCGCATCAATGGTAATCGTCCATATACGATTAATGATAACGGTATTGAATGATCGATCCGTTTAATTCTGTTTGAATCAACTTCAAACGAAATACTTAATGTTTTTAAATCTAATGATGAATAACTATCAAAAGCAGCAGAATTAGTTACATTTAGCCCAAATCCGCCATGTACTTCAAACCCTAGATCACGTGCAAGTTTTATTCCATATATATTATTTGCATATATTGAGGAATAGCCTCTCTTTTTTATAGCATATAATTCTTCCCTGTTCTTTTCTTCGTCTTCTGGGAACAGAACAGCAGGTAACTCTACTATAACATCTGCCGGATCTAGTTGGGCTACTAAAGCATCTGTAATAATCTCTGTCGGAATAATATATTTATCAAAGAATCCCGTGTCGATTATTTGATGTAGTTTGCAGAAGCGTCCCCACTTTTCCTTTTTAAAACTGTTTTGTGTACTTTTCTTCTCTACAATATTTGACTGCTCGCTCAATACAGACGTTTTATTGTTGTTGTATTCTCTGGCTGTAGTTAATAACTCTAGTGCATTCCTCCTTAAACCGTTCAACTCTGATAAAGGATAGTATAATCCCTCATTAATTGAGACATTAATATTTTCAACGAAATATGGTGTACCTCCAAATTTGACTGAATTCTTCTCCACTTCTTGAGGTGAAGTTACTTTATTAATGGCGGCCTCTCCACCACGTCCAGAACTGACAATTCTGTTCCCTCTTTTATCTTCAAGAGTATAAACAGATTTAGTATCATCTATATCTACAGAGACAGAAACAGGTACAAGTGCGTTCTCTTTAGAATATGTCTGTGCAATCTCTTTCATTACGGAAGAGGAAGATAGAACATCATCCTTAGTCCTTATTCCGAACATATCCCTAGTTCTTTTTCCTTGATAATAACCATCTGTAAACCCGCTTCTGGAAAAAACAGACTGAAGCTGATGAAGATCATAGTCTTCTCCATTTAGTGCTTTTTTGCATGCAGTTACTACAGCAGCTACATACTCAGGACGTTTCATTCTTCCTTCTATCTTAAAAGAATCAACCCCAATTTCTTCCAATTCTTTCAGAGATGAAATTAAACTTAAGTCTTTCAATGAAAGAGCATAATCCAAATCCCCACTATTCCAGTTCAAACGACAAGGCTGAGCACATAATCCACGATTTCCGCTCCTGCCACCAAGCATAGAAGAAACGTAACAAGCTCCAGACAAACTCATACAATGAGCACCGTGAATAAATACTTCTGTCTTTATATTTGTGTTCGCTAAAACATCTATTATCTCTTGTTTAGATAACTCTCTAGCTAGAACGAGGGTATCGAATCCAAGTTCTTCAATCATTTTAGCTCCATCGACGTTATGAACTGCCATTTGAGTAGATGCAATTCTTCTTATGTTCGGATATCGCTTCTTAAAGATTTCCAAGACTGCAAGATCTTGTATGATTACTCCATCTATGCCAGAAGAAGCAATACTATCTGCTGCAGCCTCAAGTTCCCTCATTTCATCATCAAAAACAAGAGTATTTACCGTTGTATAAACTAATACATCACGAACATGGCAGTACATTACTGCCTTTTTTAATTCATCATAATCAAAATTGCTGGCGTTCCGTCTTGCATTAAAGGCTTTTGTGCCTAAGTAAACAGCGTCCGCCCCGCATCTTACAGCTGCATATAGCTGTTCCGGTCCCCCAACTGGGGCTAATATTTCTGCCATATGGTCCTCTTTTAATCCAAGAATATGTATTGAATATAATACACTATTTGTAGCATCAAGGCATAAACAAATATATAATAAGCATACAATATATTAGGCGAGGAAATTAATGAAAAAACAGGTTGAACTTCTTTCTCCGGCCGGAGATATGGAAAAACTAAAAATGGCAATTACATATGGCGCGGATGCAGTGTACCTTTCTGGAAAACAGTTCGGTATGCGTGCAGGAACTGCTAATTTCTCCAATGATGATCTTTCGGAAGCAGTTGATTATTGCCATGCGCACAACAAAAGAGCATATGTAACTTGTAATACAATCCCCACTAACACTGAAGTATCATTACTTCCAAAACACCTTTCACTACTAGAATCTCTAAAAGTAGATGGCGTAATCGTAGCTGACTTAGGAGTCATAGAACTGTGTAAACAGTATTGTCCATCGATTGAAATTCATGCTAGTACCCAGGTTGGAGTAATGAATTACGCAACCGCTAAGGCATTGTATAACCTAGGTGTAAAAAGAATTGTTCTGGCAAGAGAAACCAGCATCGAAGATATTTCTAATATACGCAGACAGATTCCTTCAGATATGCAAATTGAAGCATTTTGTCATGGTTCAATGTGTATATCATTTTCGGGAAGATGTTTGCTCTCCACTTATCTTACCGGGCGTGATGCAAACCGCGGAATGTGTGCACAGCCTTGTAGATGGAAATACCATCTTATTGAGGAAACACGTCCTGATCAATATTTTGATATTACGGAAGATAATGGTACTTTTATCCTGAACTCAAAAGATCTATGTACTATTTCTATTTTGCCTCAACTGATAGAAGCTGGGGTGGACAGTATTAAGATTGAAGGAAGAACAAAATCATCATATTATGTCGCATCTGTTACATCTGCTTATAGACATGCCCTCGATGCATATTATGAAAACAGAGAACCTGATCCATGCTGGTACGAAGAAGTAGAAATGATCAGTCATAGGCCTTATTCAACTGGTTTCTTCTTAGGTGACGCACAGCAATATACACCAAGCTCTGCATATATCACTTCTTGCGATGTCGTTGGAGTAGTTTCAAATTGTGATTCTGAAGGAAACGCGACTATCATCCAAAGAAACAAATTTTATCCCAATGATGATGTTAATATCCTTACTCCAGATGGTAATATCATAAAATGTAATATAGGAATTCTAAAAGATGAAGCCGGAAATGAAGTAGAATCAGCAAATAAAGCGCAAATGCTACTTCATGCAAAACTTCCTCAATATATTCCTGCTGATTCGTTTGTAAGAAAAATGCGTACAGATCCAACAATAAAGAATTCATAACCAATATAGAAAAAACAAGCTGCATCTATAGGGTGCAGCTTGTTTAATTACTTAGTTTATAGCCGGCAATGATGCAGCAGCATACGCCTGACCAACTTTTCTTGTCTTTTCATCAGGTAAGATCAGTTTCACATTTTCAGCTATATCGGGATATTCCTCATCTAAGATTCGCTTGCATTCTTTAAGAATGATTTCGCCTCCTTCTCCGGAAAGAACCCGCCCTAACAGCATCAGATTATCAAAATGATAAAACATCCTGTAAAGTGGGATTATGTGAGCTAAATAACACCCGATAGATTCAAACACTTTAATAGCTACCTCTGACTTTTCTAATATGCAGTTTTGCATAAATGTCAGCTTTTCAGCAGGTGTCATTTCTCTTTTAAATTTCACCCCAGCAGCTTCTGCAAGTTTGATGACGCCATCCTGAGAAAGATATTTACAGGCGACTCCTATGTCAAAACTCCATTCATCCATTGCAGCAGATTCATTTAAATCAACAGGAGCAAATGCCAATTCATTGAACCATCCCAAAATATTCCCGTCACTATCGACAAAACCTCCAGCAATGCTTGTACCAAAAGCCAGACCAAGAACATTCTTTACCCCATGACCTAAGGCACCAGCGAGAGCTGTTATGTCTCCATCATTAGCGGCCACTACTGGAACATTTCCGTCTCCAACAGTTTTGGCAACATTATCAAAAACATTATGAACCTTATCCCAGGCTTCTTTGTCTTCTCTTGGAACTTTAATAAACAATGATGCTAACCGAAGGTTGTTTCCTATCAATACACCAGCAGAAGAAATTCCAATCGCATCTACATGTCCTAGTCTTTTTTCTGCGTCTTTTAAAACGTTTGTCAAAAACTCATAATGATAAGACGGATCAGGCATTGTCTTGGGATGCCATACTAACTCCTGGGAATAAATTTCATCGCCATCTTTCAACAGTGCCACTTTTAGATCAGAACCACCAAGATCAAGTCCGATTCTGTTCCCATCAAAGTGCCCCCCTATTGAAATAGTACTGTCTACCTCATCGGGAAAACTATCATAAGGAACAAGAACGATCTCAATAGTCTGCTCAAATACATCTTCCATAAACTGAACATCAAACCATCTTTTTCCGTTATTGGATTCATTTTTTTCATCATATATGTATTCACTTCTCAGACGATCAGCTATCCGTTGTGTCCCTGATATATAGATTCGGTAACCTCCTATAGACCATAATAAAAACTTGATATAACGCTCAAGATACCTATAGTCTGCCTCAAACATATCATCAGTCGCATGAATTTTAGTTTCCCTGACTGTAATCTTCCCCTGTCGCTCAATTCCAATTTTGACAGGATAATTTGCTGTCCTCAAAAAAGCTTCCATCCATTTTCCTAATGGAATGAAATCCATATCAAGTTCAGGCATGTTTTTTACATCATATTTTATTCCTAAATACTCCATCTTGACCTCACTATATATAACGCGCAACGATCTCCTGCATTAATTGCTTTTTACTTTCCATATCCTGCGCTAACTTAATCTGTGCTTTAGCCCTGACTAAATTGTGATCAGGATACATTATCTTAAAATAATGATCGCCTTCTAAATAATCAGTTAAAAACCTAGAGGCTAATTCAAGTGTTATGGTTATTGCTCCGTCAGGCAGCAACTCTACTTCTTTTTGTGTCAAACTATGGCACGAATTCAAGTATCCTTTAACATATGTCTCAAATAATTTGATATCCATGCTCATCCTACTCAGCTCTTGGGTATCCTCTTCTGCAGTAGCTGCACCAAATCTAACCGAATCACCAAAATCGAATAGGCTTGTTCCAGGCATCACAGTATCAAGATCCAAAACACATAGTGCTTTTCTCGATACCGGATCAAGCAATACATTGTTTAATTTAGTGTCATTATGTGTAACTCTGAGTGGAATTGCTCCAGATTCCAACAATCGTTGAATAGTTCCTGCATATTCTTCTCTGGAAAACAGATAATTCAAATATTCTTGACAATTCTTTACTCTGTCACATGCGTCTTCATCAGCAGCATTATGCAACGCTATCATTCTGGAAGGAGTATTATGAAAATCAGGAATAGTCTCATGCAAACTTTCTGCAGGAAAGTCAGACAATTGTTCCTGAAAACGGCCAAACGCTACTGCACTTTCATAAAAATCAGTTTCAGACTCCGGTGCTTCTAAACACAGCCCGCCAACAAAGTCGTAACATCTCCAATATCTATTATTTTCATCTTTATAACAATACTCGTCATTTTTATCCTTCAGAAAATGAAGCGAGTTATGCGCTCCGTTTTCTTTTGAACGAATATGTTCAGAAACAGCGATAACGTTTTCCATCAATTTTACAGGATCTTTAAAAACGTGTTTATTGATCCTCTGTAAAATATATTGATATCCAGCATCTGTGGTAATCAAGAAAGTATAGTTTATGTTACCATGTCCGAAATTAGTACACATGATCGGATTCCCTCGTAATCCGAAATGATACGCAGCCTGTTCCATGCTTCCTCCAAAGACTAATACATATCACACAAAATATAATGATTTATCCAAAAAAACCAATCACATTCAGATACAGAACATGACTGGTTTTGGTGCAGATGGCGGGACTTGAACCCGCATGGTTTCACAACCGAGGGATTTTAAGTCCCTTGTGTCTGCCGATTCCACCACATCTGCTCATATCAACCATAATACATAGATTATAAAACCAGTCCTATGTATCCTTAGAAATTTTACATTGATTCATGCTTGAATTCAAGTATTTTGTTCCTAACATATAGTAATCGTTATAATAGCAGATTGTCACAGGAGAATAATTATGTTAATATTCATGGCGGAAATAAGTTTATCTTATTTAATACAAATCCTTACAGGAGTTTATAATGGCTAGAAATAAAACTGATTATTTTATTTTGATTCAAGAACAAGTTACATACACAATTAAAGCAGCTCAGATGCTTCAAGATTCACTTGAACATTTCGATAAAGAAAAACTGGATCATGACAGACAAGAATTGCATATAATTGAGCGCCAAGCTGACCTAAAGCTACATGACATAAATGATAAACTCATTAGAGAATTCATTACCCCTATCGATCGTGAAGATCTAGCTGAATTGGTCCAGATGATTGACGATATTACAGACTCTCTTGATGAGGTACTAATAAGAGCATTTATTTACAATGTCCCTTATATCCCGGAAAAAGCAATCCGTTTCTGTAAACTTATAGTATCTTCAGCAAATACACTAGTAGATCTTGCTGCAGAATTACCACAGTTCAGAAAATCTTCAACAATTCGAGATAAAATCGTTAAGATGAATATGTTTGAAGAGGACGGAGATGCATTATTTACAGAGGCAGTTTCCGAGATCTTCCGAAACCACCTAAATGATCCATTAGATATAATTGGTTGGTCTAAACTATATGAAGCATTAGAGGATGCCTGCGATTCATTTGAACGTGTCTCTGATCTTATTGAAAGAATAATAATGAAGAATATTTGATTTTGAAAATAGTTAAAAATCGGCTTGTATATACAATTACAAGCCGATTTTTACATATATAGATTCTGTTCTTTTCTTACCGGAGAATATCTCTGTTCTAGAAAACATCTCCTTAAACCCATTTTTTTGAAGGACTCGAGATGACGGTATGTTATCCACGAAACACCCAGCAACTATACAATCCAACCCAATTGTTTCGAAACCTATATCACATATCTTTTTTACAGAATGTGTTGCAATACTTTGATTCCAGTAAACTGGCAAAACGGAGTAAACAAGTTCCAAAGAATTAATTGCTTTAAATGCAGACGATAGAGTCGTAGGAAACAAAGAACATAATCCAACAAAACTATTCTCGTAAAAAACAGAAAACGAGTAAATATTCTTTACATATCGTTCAAACAGAACATCAATTTCTTTAGTTCTCCCATTCATCTCAGTTACAACCGGATCAGAGAGAAGCAAACAGAATTCTTCAAAATCTTTTGGACTAGTACGTTTAAAATGAATTGAGTCAGCAGAAACTTCCATTTCAGTTTCCTTTATTATTGTTTTCCAGCTCTCTTATCCTTTGCTCTAGTAAAGCAATCTGCTGTGTCAGTCTTCTGACTTTTCCGTTATCCTGAGAAACAATTGAAGTAATTGACAAAAGCATTGCTATGGCAAAGCCAGCGAATAATAAGAAAACGGCATTTACAGGGTTAGAAACACCAATCAATCTTGAAGCAGAAAACACGAGCTCTGGGAAAAGCAAAAACAATACAAATAAAGCTCCCGAAATCAACCAAGACAGTGAATACTTTAAAATGATAGATTCATTATGTAATAGGTGAAAAAGAAGACCAAAATATAATAAAACACCGATACCAAGAAATATCCTAAGTTCTATTGCCATGTGCCTTCTCCTTTCCTCTGAAAACTCCATGTAAGATTATTGCAAGTGATACTTTTATCATGTAATAGACCGATTTAATTGGATTAATAGAAGAAACGCCGCCGATCCGTTCTCTCATGATTACAGGGACTTCCATTACCCTGAATCCATTATTAACTGCTGCAATAATAGCTTCAGGCTCAGGATAATCTTGAGCGTAATTTAACGAATAAAATTTATTAAGCTCTTTGTTTGTTGCTCTGAAACCGCTTGTATTATCATTGATAGTCACTCCGCAGCAAAGTTTTATCAGACCTTTTAAAAACCTTATACCAAATCTGCGAAGAGCTGATGTCTGAAAACCCTCATTACTGATAAATCTTGATCCAATGCACATATCAGTCTCACCGGTGGCAACTTTTTCAACAATATCTTTAAGATAAGCTGGATCATGCTGACCGTCACCATCCATCTGGACAGCAATATCATAATCATTATGAACAGCATACAGATAGCCTGTCTGAACCCCGCCACCGATCCCTAGATTAACTGGCAGATCGATATAATTAAAATTATTACTAATCAGGATATCCTTCGTATGATCCTTGGAGCAGTCATTTATTACTACATAATCATATTCAGGACACTGCTGTTTTAATTCAGTAATAAACCGAACAATATTATCTTCCTCATTATATGCAGGAACAATTATTAATACTCGTTTATCCATTTAACACCCTGCCAGTCTTTTGATGTCATTTTCTAAAATATCTAAGACATGTTCTCTATCAAAATATATCTCACAGTAATCTTTGCCGTTTTTGCCTAATGCTTCCAGTTCAGAATTTGATAAATCGCTAAGTTTCAAAAAAGCTTCTGATAATCCTTCAACATCTTCAGCAGGCACAGATATACCACAATGTGCTTCATTGACAACGTCTGCTCCTGCACCATTCATAAAAGCAAGTACTGGCTTTTGACAAGACATATATGTTTGCAGTTTTGCTGGGACAGTAATATTCAAAACCTCATTATCCTTTAGGCACATCATCATAACATTACAAATGTCCATATATGCAGGCAATTTAACGAATGGAACCCATCCCATAAACTTGATTCTGTCTGTTAAGCCTTTGGACTTTACAATGCTTTGCAGCGTGTTGTATTCAGTTCCATCACCCATAAGAAGAAGTTTGATCCTGTTATTATCCTTTACTTTCTCTATCGCAGAAACAACAAGGTCTATACCCTGAGCAGGTCCCATACCTCCGGCAAATCCAATCACAAAGTCTTCCTTTTTAAACCCCAATTCTTCTCTGGATATAGTAAAGTCATTATCTTTTTGGATCTCTTCCGCATAATTAGGAAAATATACTGTTGGAGCAGTTAAGCCCATTTCATTCTGCAATTTATCTTTAAAGCCTTTTGAGCTTATATATAGGATATCTGCTGATTTATAAAGCCACTTACAGAACCAACTGCTTATTTTATAAAACAGAGATCTTTTATTAATATGTGATTTACCAAGCAGCGAGTATAAAGATTCAGGCCATATATCTAGGATATATACGATATTGGGTACTTTTTTTATTGCCGAAAATACTTTAGCAGGAAGAATTACAGTTACAGGTGAATTGTTGAATACAAATACAGCATCATATTGATTTTTTGCGAGTTTAGGCAAGTGAAATAAACTGTTAATTGCAAAACTAGCACAGTTTAGTGCCCACATTATTTTATTCGATTTTGTTCTTTCAAAAACCCCTACTCTTTCTATACGAACTCCATCATGCTCTTTAGGTCCTCTATGAATCAGATCATACCCTTCATAGAATTTTCCCTGAGGAACATTAGGTAATGAAGTAAGTACATCAACATCATATCCGCGCTCAACTAATCCAGCGCAGATATCTGTGATCCGGAAAACTTCAGGCCAGTAATATTGTGATACGACTAATATCCTCATAAAGTCTATTTATCCCACACAAGTTTATCTATTATTTTTGTATAACTTTCTATAATCTTGACTATCTTGACAGAAACGTTGTCATCGCGGTAATCAGGGACTTCTGCGACGGTCTCGTTATTTTCGTACATTGCCACACTAAGTCTGACTGCTGATAAAATATTATCCGCATCAATACCTCCGATTACAACAGAACCTTTGTCCAGAACTTCAGGTCTTTCAGTAGAAGTTCTTATAAGGACCCCGGGAAAACCAAGCATAGCGCTCTCTTCAGAAAGAGTACCGGAATCTGATAATACACAATATGCATTTCTCTGCAGTTTATTGTAATCAAAGAAGCCAAAGGGCTTGGAATTCGTAACATTGTCCCTAAATTTAAATCCGCGGTCAGTAATGCGTTTTAAGCTTCTGGGATGTGTGGAATATATAACAGGCATTCCATATGTGTCTGCAACCTCATTAATAGCATTCATTAAAGAATAAAAATGATCTTCAATATCCACATTCTCTTCCCTGTGAGCAGAAACAAGGATATACTTTTGAGGCTCTAATCCCAGATCAGTCAAAACGCTGCTGTTTTCTATTTTTTCCATATTCTTAGAGAGCACTTCACGCATAGGAGATCCAGTGACATATATCCTCTCCTTTTTAATACCTTCAGAAAGAAGATATCTTCTGCTATGTTCAGTGTAGGGTAAGTTTATGTCACTGATATGATCTACAATCCTTCTGTTTGTCTCTTCAGGAACATTTTCGTCAAAACATCTGTTACCTGCTTCCATATGGAAAATCGGCACTTTGAGGCGTTTTGCAGATATGGCAGAAAGAGCAGAATTTGTATCCCCAAGTATCAATAGAGCATCTGGTTTCTCCTTGGCAATGACTTCATAACTCTTTGCCAGAATATTCCCCATGGTCTCACCAAGGTCTTTTCCCACAGCGTCCAAATAATAATCTGGCTGCGGTACCCCAAGATCCTCAAAGAATATCTGGTTTAAAGTGTAATCATAGTTTTGGCCTGTATGAACAAGGACATGATCAAAATACTTTTCGCATGCTTTAATCACCTCAGATAGACGAATTATCTCAGGTCTTGTTCCTACTACTGTCATCACTTTAAGTCTTGACGGAATACTCATATCATTCATACCTCTTCATAGAATGTATCCGGATTATTGGGATCAAATATTTCGTTTGCCCAGATTACAGTAACTAATACTTCGTCTTTTGAAGTATTAGTTATGTTGTGTGTATATCCTACCGGTATATCAACAACCTCAGGCTCATCAGCTCGTACATGATATCGTATCACTTCACTTGAGCCAATCTTTCTAAAACAAAGATCTGCTTCTCCGGCTACAACAAAAAACTTTTCAACCTTAGTATTATGCCAATGATTTCCTCGGGTAATTCCTGGATATGTAGTTGAAACTGAGAATTGCCCTTCTCCATTAGTCTTGAAAAATTCAGCAAATCCCCCTCTGTTATCGCTGTGATTTACCAATTTATATGAAAATTCATTTTCAGGCAAATAACTCAGATAAGTAGAATATAAACATTTACGAACGCCAGAAAGATTATCAAGTATCAGACTGTCTCTGCAAGAGCGAAACTCATTTAAGGTAGCAACAATGTCACCTAATGTAATTTCATATACCGGTTCAGGTTTACAATAACCATCACTCTCTGGACAGACTTTTCCTTGAACAGCTTTAGACAATAGCGAAACAACATCGTCAATATATATCAAATTCATCATTCTATTGGGATCAGAAATATATACTTCCTGATCTCTGGCGATGTTATAGCAAAAAGTAGCAACTGCACTATTATAATTAGGCCTACACCATTTACCGAAAATATTAGGCATTCTCCAGATATAAACTGGAACATTTTTGGAACTGGCATAATTGAAAACTAACTGTTCGGCTCCAAGCTTGCTTATTCCGTAAGGATTATCTAATGCTGCTTGTATAGACGAAGTCATTGCAACAGGAACAGGATTTTCATCAAGAAGTTTAAGTAAATAGCTTGTGAAATCAGTATTACCTTTAACAAATTCATCTTCTGTTTTAGGTCTGTTAACACCTGCAAGGTGTATTACGAAATCACACTCTCTTACCCACGTTCTTAACTTATCATCCCCTGTATCAATATCATATGCAAAAAGCTCATACGCATTATTAGTTTTAAAATTTGAAATAACATTTCTTCCGACGAAGCCATTTGCCCCTGTAACAAGTATCTTCATTTGTTTACCTCAAGTTTAGTTTTTGAATAACCTGTTCAAAACTAGGCTGTTGCAGATCTTTTGAGGACAATACATAATCACAATCTATATTTGGCCATTGTATATCAATGTCCGGATCATCATATCTTATTCCCAACTCATCGGTAGGATCATACAGTCTTGTACATTTATAGCAGAATTCTGCTTCGTCAGAAAGAACCAAAAATCCGTGAGCAAATCCTTCTGGAATATATAGCTGTTTCTTATTTTCTTCAGACAGCACTTCACCATGCCATTTCCCAAATGTAGCACTACCTTTTCTAAGATCTACACCGACATCAAACACTTCCCCTTTTATGCATCTGACTAATTTGCCCTGGGGATTGTTAACTTGCATATGAAGCCCTCTTAGAACACCTTTTCTAGATTTTGACTGATTGTCTTGGACAAATACAAAATCTAAACCAGCGTCGCTAAATGCCTTTTCATTATATGTCTCCATAAAATAGCCGCGCTGATCACCAAACACTTCCACATCAATAACATACATTCCCTTGATCTCTGTCTCGTGGAAAAAAAACTTGCCCATAGCCTATCTCCTAAATAATAGTAAAAATGTCCTAATCATAATCGATAAGTCTTTAAACAGTGAATATTCAGATAAATATTTAAGATTCAGTTTCATTTTTTCCGGAAGAACGACATTGATATATGTATCGTCTGCATCAGAACTATTAGATATCAACATAGCCTCATCCCTATAGACGATACTTGCTTCAGACGTAATTCCCGCAGGCAAAAGCAAAGTAGCCATCATCTCATCAGTATATTTATCAACATATTTTTTTACTTCCGGTCTTGTACCGACAAAAGACATATCTCCAGCAAATACATTAAACAGCTGTGGTATTTCATCAAGATGTGTCTTACGGATGAAATGACCAACACTTGTAATCCTGGAATCCTTATCCGTAGTAACAAGAGGTCCTATTTTATCTGCGTCTACGACCATAGACCTGAATTTATATATCCTAAACTCTTTACCGTATTTACTGATCCTGACCTGTCTATAAAAAACAGGTCCCGGGGATGAAATCTTGACTGCAGCAGATATAACTAATATGAGCGGAGAAAGTATAACGATAAGCAGCATACTAACTAACACATCAAAACATCGTTTTATACATAAAGAAAACCTGTGTTTAGAAAGTGCATCATAGTACGGTCTGACAGCAGGTTTCTTCATAACAGCCGGAAGATCTTCAAATGATTTAGGAATCATCCGACAACCTCCATTGTTGCTTTTGACAACTGCTCAACTACAAACACTGCTTGTTCGTCTGTCATTTTGCTGAACAAAGGAAGAGTTATCATATTTTCAAATCTACGATATGCATTAGGATAGTCTTCTATGCTGAACCCCATCTTCTTATAAGCGGTAAGCAATGGAAGAGGTTTGTAATGGACATTGGCAGAAACACCGTTTTCTGCCATTTTTATAATGATTTCGTTCCTTTGTTCTAAACTTGCTCCATTTACACGCACGAAATACATGTGCCTGCTGCTTTCGTAGTTATTATTCAAATGAATAAGTGTTTCAAACTTGTCATGATCAATCAGCGAATCGTATAGATCCACCAATTCTCTACGTCTGCTAAGCATACTCGGATACCGCTCTAGCTGAGCTAATCCAATAGCAGCCATGATATCAGTCATATTACATTTGAAAGCCGGAGTAACGATATCATATTCCCATGCTCCTACCTGTGTCTTAGCCAAAGCATCTTTGGTCTGACCATGTAAGGAAAGAAGCATAAATTGTCTATATATTTCATCGGAAGAATAATCTCCAATAGAATTAAACGCTGATGCTCCTCCCTCAGCAGTCGTGAAATTCTTCACAGCATGAAAAGAGAAACAAGCAAAATCTGCGTATGTTGCAACAGGTTTCCCCAAATATGTCGCTCCCATTGAATGCGCGCAATCAGCTACAATAGCGACTCTGCCCAGCTGTCTTTGTATTTCATTAGAGGGAGTAAATATATTTTTCTTTTTAGCAATAGCGTCATGTATACCCTTATAATCTGCAGGTATTCCTGCAACATCAACAGGTATTATCGCTTTTGTTTTTTCATTGATTGCTGACTCAACAGCTTCTGGATCGATCATAACACTGTCCGGAAGGCAGTCTACTAATACTATCTTTGCTCCGACATGGTCTATCACACTAGCAGATGCAGTGTATGTATAAGCAGAAGTAATCACCTCATCACCAGGTCCTATTCCAAGGATCCTCAATGACAATTCCATAGCAGCAGTAGCTGAATTTAAACAGGCGACTTTATCTTTCCCGTAATATTCTGCGAGTCTTCTTTCTAGTTCTTTTGTCTTTGGGCCAGTTGTGATCCATCCGGAACGCAACACCTCTGAAACATATTGAATTTCTAATTCCCCAATATCTGGAGGTGAGAATGGAACTTGCATTTTACCACCTTTCTTCAGTCCGCAGTAAAGCGGAAAGTAGGAACCATAGAAATAATCTTATCTACTGTTTTCTTTCTGTCATTACTAAAAGCGATCGCCTTTAACTCGGCAATTTCTTTAAACAATTCGTCTTTATCAACACCTTTAAGATTTCCTATAAAGATCTTCTTATTTTCAGTCTCTGTAACTCCCTCTTCTGAGAGAAGTAATTCTTCATATAGTTTTTCACCAGGACGAAGACCGGTAAAAACGATAGGGATATCTTTATAAGGAAGGAATCCGGCAAGCCGAATAAGGTTCTCTGCTAGATCCAATATCTTAACTTGTTCACCCATATCAAGAACAAATATCTCGCCACCTTTAGCCATTTTCTGAGCCGTGATTACAAGACTTACCGCTTCATCAATTGTCATAAAGTATCTTGTAATATCAGGGTGAGTTACAGTGACTGGCCCTCCCATAGTTATTTGCTCTTTGAACAAAGGAATAACAGATCCGTTTGAGCCCAGCACGTTGCCGAAACGAACTGCAACGAATCTTGTTTTACTGGTTTTGCTCATCGCCTGGATGATCATTTCACAGATACGCTTTGTTGCACCCATGATACTGGTAGGATTTACTGCCTTGTCTGTAGAAATAAGAACAAAAGATTCCACACCATATTTATCTGCGGAAATAGCCAAGTTCCATGTCCCACACACATTATTCTTAACTGCTTCTTCAGGACTCGTTTCCATCAACGGGACATGCTTATGTGCTGCGGCATGAAAGACTATCTCTGGTCTGCATTCGTTCATCAATGAGTCAACTTTTCGGCTGTCACGAATTGAACAGATACGAACATCAATATCAAGATCTGACCCATATTCCATCAGAAGCTTTTGTTGGACATCGTATGCGCTATTTTCATACATCTCAACAAGAATAAGTTTCTTTGGTTTACTGGCAGCTACTTGATTGCATATTACACTCCCTATTGAGCCACCACCGCCAGTGACCATAACTACTTTTCCCTGCAGGTGCTCATGTGTTGTCTGGAGATCTATTTCCTCTCGGCCTAAGAG
>JAEIGA010003158.1_pt1 | contig 25933 bp, 14 predicted proteins | sample 9270691 | NCBI WGS metagenome assembly JAEIGA01 (sample SAMN17057246, study PRJNA624740) | gut metagenome | biome: biome; isolation source: fecal sample | host: Bos grunniens | place: China: Xizang | collected 2019
GTTCTTTCTTCTTCAAGCCTTGATTTAATTTTATGATATTCAGCTCTTTTATACATAACATTACATTTTACGCAGTGAGTTAATTATTTTTACGCAATGCAAATATATATCCGATTTTTTAGACCACCAAATAATTTAGCATATTATATCTTAATTATACTTAATTTATACTACATAGAAGACTACACACAAAAGGGCAAAATCAACGCTTAAACCATTTTTGCACAAAAAGTCGTTTCGCAACGCAACAACCTAATGCAATGTATATCAACAAAATAGGCGGTGAAATAAAATTCACCGCCGATGAAGGGTAGTCCATTTGGACTGCCTATACTATTATATAGTCAATGTAATACTCTCTATTTCGCCAATACTCTCAATGTGGAAGTAGGTCGCACCCTCCATATTAAATTGTGCGCTACGTCTTTGGGCATCGGCATAGTCGTGCGAGATACCATCGCGGTACTCCTCAGTTCTGCCGTCACCCCAATCTACACTTCCCTTGATATCGTAGCCGTCCCACGCGGGCGAGTCGAGGTGCGCAGAGCTATGCTCCAGTAAGAGCTCCATTAGCTCAGGCTTTACACCCTGCTCGATTACGACCGTTGCGCTTAGCTCACCTGCCGTGATAACGAGTTCTGCCAAGCGAGGCTCCGTTGAGGTATTCTCTGCAATTGCGAGCACCACCCTATCGCCACTATCAGCAATAGTATGGCTAATCCAATTAACGTTTACCTCAACCTCGAAAGGTAGACTTGCACGAACTGCAAGCTCAATGTTCTGAGCCGTATAGTCGAGCACAAACTCACTATCCTCAACAACCAATTCATCTGCTCGCTCACCCCCGTTATCTTCGGTATTATCGGGCTCTTTGTCGATCTGGGTATTTAACTGCTTACACCCTACACACAATATAAGAGCAATAAGCATCAACAAATATCTCTTCATAGACTACAAATCCTTTAAGGTAAACATTATACTCTTCGACTCCACACCCTTACGCTCAAGGTAGATGGTATATGTGGCACCGCGCTGCAACTGCTTAGTATCGACACGCATTATGCCCTTGTTTATGGTTACTCCCGCCTCGATATATTCGCCCGAGAGATATAGTGCGGACTTTACATCATCATCGTAGTCAACAACAAGCTCTCCCGAAATCTTATCAAACGACATCGAGGTAGTGCTACCAATTGGCGCATACTTAACCACAATCTCCGAGCAAGCACTCTCGGTGTAAGGCTCAACCTTAAACCACCTCTGGCTACTATCACTGCGATAGAATAGGGATAATCTATCACCCTCCGCAATATCTTCGTTAATCACAGCACTCATAGCATGACAACTTGCGCCATACATCGCAGGCAGCTCCAAGCGCTGCGACTCCGCTACCCACGACTTAACCTCACCCTTAGCACTGCAAAGCGCCACGCGCACCTCGCCCTTAAAGGGTAGTTGCGAGTAGTTGCCCACCGAAATAGGCGAAATCTCGAACTCCACACCACGCTCAAAGGTTGTGGTCGAGGCCTTCAAACCTGCCGAGGTAAGGTATAACCAGTTATCTATCTCGCCATCGCGCATTGGATGCATACCCAGCACCGCCCAGTGCTGCGTATCGAAGAGGTACTGCTGAAGCGTAAGGTTATCAACAGCAAAAAATCCGTCACACAGACCACCCCAACCCCAATTCACATGAAAGTAGTTATTGTCATCCACGCCGTCAAGAACAAAGGCGTGACCAGCACCCTCCGAGGTATATCCAGCATAGAATACTGGGCGCGAGGCATCAATCTCACGGCGTAGCATAGCCACCCAATAGTCGTTCGAGAAGTTTCTACGGAGGGTAATATTCGAAGCTGGGCTATAGCCGAACTTTTCGTATAGCGCTAACATATCAGGAAAGGCTCCCGTATCCACAGCCGTGTACTCCGCCTTAAAGGCATAACCGAGGTCTGCCATAAGCACAGCTACAGCTTCAGCCGCAGCATCGCTATAGTTACCCTCCGTATAGGTCTCAAGCATCGCATCCCAATCGTAGGCGTGGTTAAGGTCGCGCGCAGGGACGTAGATACCATTTGCCGTTGTATAAGACTCGGTCACACCCTTAGCGCGTAGTGGCCAACGGTGGTGATACATAATAATCGCCATTGCCGTCTGCGTGCAACCAGTTAACGAGTGTACATCTCCGTCCAAAGGGCAGTGGTTATTATATGGTGCTAACTGACTCCAGCGCGCCGTGTTAAGCATCTTTGCACCCACAGGCTTATACTCCTCGCTCCATAGTTGCGCCACAACATCATTTGCCACAATACCATCGCTACGAACCTTGCGGATTGTAGTATCTATATACATAAGCCACCCCTCGAAGTTCGCTGGTAGAAGCTCCGCCGAGGCGATACTATATGTTGTGGAGTAGCCCAATATTGGACGCACAGCATCGTCACCAGCAACGATAACAAAGCCTACTCCCGAACTTGGCGTGATAACATAGAAGGTAGGAGCTTCGCCCTCTGCACGTGTAGAGTCCAAAGCGCGACTATCCCACCTTAGCGCCACAGCACCACAACGGGTAGTCTCGCCAAGGAGCTCCGTTGCCACGCGCAACGCCCTCTCGGGGCTAACCTCCTTAGCCGCAGCACCACACACCGAGGCTACAGCGACAAGGAGCAATATAAATAATCTTCTCATAATCTAAAGTTGGGCTATCGACCCAATTTATAAAGTTAGGGGACTTAGTGCATTGTTGCCAAGCCACCAAATCCCCTCTACCAATTAGCCTAAATAGCACTATAGGAATGGAACAACGCCCTCTGCACGAGTTGCAGTTGTTGCCTCCTCGATAACCTCCGCTGGAATCTTACATGCGGTATAGACATTAACCTCATCGCTATTATCCACATTCGTAAGCGTTAGCTTAGAGTTAGCCACCGAGTACTTGTATGATCCCGTCCAAGCCGTACCATCGCTATACTTACCACTAAGCACACCACCATCACAAGTAAATGTACCAGTGTAGTGCTCGTATGTAAGTGTCCACACCTGCTGATAGATATCAAACTTACCATCCTTCTTAAACTCGATGTATACATCGAACTCTGGAGCGAAGTCGCTCACTGTAGCAAGGTGCCACTTGCCATAAATACTGGTCTGAACAATAGGAGTATCGCCGCTACCCTCCTTATCGCCACCACAGCCTACCAATGCCATAGCAAAGAGTGCGATAAGTGACCAAATCTTCAAACTTTTCATATCTTAGTCTCTTTTTATCACATTAAACTACTACAACCATCCACCAGGAGTGATAGGCGCATTAGTACCGCTATCAATCTTAATACCCTCGCGTGCTACAAGCATAAACTCCTGCTCGGTAGCCATACCGCCAGTAATCTGACCGCCACCAACAGTCGAGCCACCTGCTACATACGAGAACTTAATAGGCGCTGTACCTGGCTTAGTACAAGTAATAACAACCTTGTTACCCATAACCTTAAAGTCATCGATACCAAGTGCCTCCTTAGCCTCATCACTCATTGTTGTACCATTCTTGAGCAACTTAATTGTTGACTTACCGTCACCGATATAGTCGCTAATCTCAAGATATACAGTCTCGCCAACAGGAACAGGGATACACTTTGTACCACGCACTGCCATCAACACCTGATATGCATCGATAAGACCTGTACCCATCTTACCCTGATATGAGCTAAGGTTTAGAGTACCTCCATTAGGGTTTACCTTGAAGCCTGTCAAATATGGATCAAGGCTATGTACAGAACTTACGATGATATCCTTCAACTCTGGCAATGTCAACGTAATGCCATTATCCATAGCATAAGAGATTGCCAAGGCTGCAATACCCGAAACGTGAGGACACGCCATTGATGTACCCTGCATCAAAGCATAACCTGAAGAGACTTTGTTTGTAGGCATAGTAGACAACACACAACCTGGAGTATCCCAATTAGTTGTGTACTCACCACCAGGAGCAGCTACATTACAACCACGGTCGTAACAAGTATAGTATGTTGGAAGACCGTCTGGCGCTACAGCTGTTACAGCAATAAGATTATTGTAAGCACCAGGATAAACAGCAACCGCCTTACCATCATTACCTGCAGCAAAGATTACAATACCACCATCCAACGCAGGGTTGTTCTTCTTAGCCTTGAAGTAGTCGATAGCTGTCAACTCTACGCTTGTAGTACCACTCTTGAATGCCGAATCATTAGCAATCTGACCTGCACCAAAACCCCAAGAGTTCTGCAATACGCAAGCACCACGATCTGCAGCATACTCGATAGCCTTAGCTGTTGGGCCAGGACCTGCAGGCTCACCATTAGACATAATCTGGCAAGAGATAATGCGAACACCATCATTCTTACCTGAGCCACCAGCAACACCACAAACACCAATACCATTGTTGTTCACAGCAGCTACAGTACCCGCAACGTGAGTACCGTGACCAGAGTCCCCGCTTCGTGTCCAAGTAATGCGACCATCATCCACGAAGTTGTAACCATAGATATCGTCTACATAACCGTTCTTATCATCATCAACACCCTCAGCGCCATTCATCTCCGCCTCGTTTACAAGGAAGCTATCCTTCAAATCCTCGTGAGTATAGCATACACCCTCGTCAACAACAGCGACAACGACCTCTGGGCGACCTGTAGTATGCTTCCACGCTGAGAAGAGGTTGATATCAGCACCTGCACGAGCGTTAGGGAATGCAACAGTACCGTCGTTGTTGTAGTGCCACTGCATAGCAAGGCCTGGGTCGTTGAATGGATGCTTCTGAGCACGTGTAGCTGCAAACTGCGAAGGATCTGCCTCTACAGCTGTAACCTTAGGAGTTGAAACTGGAACGCTAAACTGTACACGCTCAACCTCCTTAAGCTCAGAGAGCAACTTTGCAGCATAATCCACATCTACATCCTCCGAGAACTCAAGGGTATACCAACGGTGCATATTAAGCTCACGCTTAAGCTCAGTGTTAATAGCCATATTAAACACTGGCACCACAGCCGTAGCACCAAGCTCGGCAACAGTAGCATCGAATGCCGAAACACCAGAGCGAGTAGCATCCACGGCACCCTCAAGCTGCGCCGCAGTAGCATCATCTACATAGATGATCATCTCACCCTTGATAGCAGAATCCGAGCTGTTCACAATCTTTAGGTTCGCCACCTCAGTCTTACCCTGAGAGAGCATGGCATCATCACTAACGCAAGCTGTAGCAGCCATAGATGCCAACGCCAATAGTAGAACTTTTGTCTTATTCATATCGTTAATAGTTTTATAATCTCAGCTATTTACTTCAAAGATTCTATAAGTGGTACTCAAAATCAACCAACGTACGAGTATACGACTCAGCCTCCTCGATAACCTCCTGAGGAATCTCGCACTCCTCATAAACGTTAACAATAGGATTAGCCTCCTGGCTGGTCAATGTAAGCATATCGCCCAACTCCGAGAGCTCACCTACGTAGCTACACTTCCACGCGCTACCATCGTCATAGACACCCGAGAGGATATTCCATTCAACCGAGTAGTTACCCTCGTAGGCAACATAGTTCAACGTGTAGACCTGCTGGTACATATAGAAAATACCATCGAAGAACTCCACATATACCGTGAACTCTGGCTATACACCATTTACCGATACCAACTTCCAAGACTTGTTGATATCTCCCAACTCCTCACCCTCATGGGTTGGAGTACTTGGTCTCTTGGTATCATCGTCGCCGCCACACGCAACAGACATCATAAGCAACGACACCACTGCCAAAGCATATATCTTAAACATCTTCATATTATAACCGTTTTTAGATTTTACAACCAACCACCGTTATCGTTATTGTCACGAGCGATGATAACAAACTCCTTCTCGATAAGTTTACCGCCTGAAGCAGATGAGCCACCTACGACCTCACCACCAGCGATATACTTCAACTTCACAACACCAATACCAGGCTTTGCACACAAAATATAGTGCTTACCACCGTAGTAGTAGATGCTAATAGCAAGACGATCGAAGGTCTCATCATCAACCTCATAACCGTCGTATGGAGTGATATGAAGATCACCAGTACCCATATAGTGGTTGATATCGATCTCTGTATCAACGCCAACCTCTACAGGGATACAAGTAGCACCGCGAAGGTTCATAATCGCAAGCAAGGCATCGAGCTTACCAGTACCCATCTTACCCTTATGCTTACCAATATTGAAGTTGTAAGCGGTACCCTGGTAGTTGTATCTAACGGCTGCGCCAGTCAACTCGCTATCATAATCACGCACCGAGCTTGTAAGAATCTCGTAGAGACGATCGTTTGTCAACGTAATGCCATTCTCGATAGCATACGACACAAGCAACGCTGCAACACCCGAAACGTGAGGACACGCCATTGAGGTACCCTGCATCTCAGCATAATCAGACTTATACTGCTTACCAGTAACTGGGTCAACGGTCTCCTTCGATACTGTAGAGAGTACATTACCATCGTATGTACAGTATCCCTTCACGAATGTGTACTCACCACCTGGAGCCGCAACGTTACAGCCAGGGCCATAGTTTGTATATGTCGCTGGAAGACCATCTGGAGTGTATGATGTAACCGAGATAATTGAGTTGTGTGCACCTGGATAATCCGAATAGTCCTTCTTGTCGTTACCTGCAGCAAAGATTGCTACACCACCCTTAAGACCTCGGCAACCAGCATTCTCAACAAAGTACTCGATAGCCTCCCACTCAGCCTGGTTGTTTCTCTCATACTGAGTATCTGTAAGGCGATACTCCGAAGGATAACCCCAAGAGCACTGAAGAATACAAGCACCATTATCTGCAGCATACTCAATACCTCGAGCTGAGTGCCAAGAGAATGTATCGGTCTCGCCATCGAAGATCTGAACAGACATAATACGTGCACCATCGCCATTGCCCGAGCCACCAGCAACGCCACAAACACCAACACCGTTGTTGTTAACCGCAGCTACAGTACCAGCAACGTGTGTACCATGACCTGTATCGCCCGTCTTAGCCCAAGTGATATTTGCAGTATTCTGAACAGCATTGATACCATAGATATCATCTACATAACCGTTACCATCGTCATCCTTGCCGTTGCCAGCAATCTCGCCTGGGTTTACCCACATATTGGCAACCAAGTCTGGATGTGAATACTTAACACCCTCGTCAACAACTGCCACGATAACCTCTGGGTTACCTGTAGTGAACTTCCAAGCACGCGCGGCACCAATATCCTCACCCTCCTTAGCATCCTGGAAGGCAACACTACCATCATTGTCGTAGTGCCACTGTCTATATAGCATTGGATCGTTGAACGAGCCACTCGCAGCACGTGTTACATCCTCCTCAGGCACTGGCACTGCAGATACCTCTGGACGCTTAATCGCTGTGCTGAACTGCACACGTGATACCTCCGACAACTCGGCATACTTAGTTGCCGCCTGGTCGATATTCAACTCCGCATCGAACTTAACGATAAACCAACGGTGCATACCGCGCTCAATCTTCTTCTCAGCATTGATGCTTAGGTTGAACAACTGCTCGATAGACTCAGCTCCAAGCTCCTCTGCCACCTGATCAAGGGCAGCATTACCCGAACGAGTAGCCTCCTTGGCATTCATCCACTTCTGGGCAGTAGCATCGTCAACATACAAGATAAGCTCGCCCTTAGAAGCGCCCTCTGATGTATTCACAAACTTAGCCTCGATAGAGGTCTCAGAGTGCTTTACAGTCTCCATCTCAGGATCCTGCACACACGCCATACCGAGAGTCAAGGCCGTTGCAACAACTAAAAATTTGGTCTTAATCATCTAAAAAATTATTAGTTAAGTTTATAGGTTTCTTAAAAAAACATATTTTCACGTTGCGAATATAATAAAAATATTCTGTTTACATACAAAAATTAGCAGTAAACAGAATATATCTATATCAATAGTTTAGATGCGTAGTTGCAATAGGTAATAGTCGTTTCTATTTCTCGCCACTCGAACGAATAGCCTGACTCGCAACTTAAAAGGAGAGGGGCTATCCAACATTAACGTTGAATAGCCCACTACCCTTCTTAGGCTACATCCCAAAGGTCGCACTCAAAGTGGCGACACCACGGGACTTGCCCTCTATTTATAGGGTGTTACCCCTACGGTTCATACTACAAGAAGTACTCTGAAGCACGTGTTGACTTAGCCTCAACAGCCTGACCCTTAACGTGTGCAGGAACCTCCTCGATAGCAACATACTCAGCGTATGTGCCGTTCACCTCAGTAAGGCGAAGACGAAGAGGGTTCTCAGCAATCTGAACAGTGTACTCGTTGTTCCACTCTACGTCGTTGCTGTAAACACCTGTAAGGATGTCGCCATCAAGAATATAAGTACCTGTAAGCTTCTCGTACTCGTAGCCGTAAAGACGCTGATAAAGCTCGAAGTTATCACCCTCGAAATCGATATAGATATCGAACTGAGCAGGCTCACCAGCATACTCTACAAGCTGCCATGCGCACTCCATCTTCTCTGCGAGCTGTGCAGTAGCGATAGGATTGAATGGTACAGTCTCAGCAGAGTCCTCAGCTGCTGGCTTGCAACCTGTAACAGCAACAAGTAGTGCAAGAGCAAGTGACCATATCTTAAGATTCTTCATAATTCTCAAATTTTAGAAATTATTACTTAACATCGTAACTATTACAACCAACCCTCAGTACCTGTAATGTTACCCTCTGGATCAGCCTCGTAGTTACCGCGAACGATGATAGCGATCTCCTTCTCGAGAAGCATACCACCCATCGCATTACCACCACCTACCTGGTCGCCACCAGCTACCAAGCCAATCTTGATAACGCCAGTACCTGTCTTCTCGCAAGTGAAGATAAGGTCGTTACCGAAGATAGTCTCGTTCTTGATGCCAAGACGCTCACGAACATCTGCAGGGATGACGATATCCTCAGAAATCTTGAGGTTAGTCTTACCGTCAGCAATAAGATCCATAACGTTGATTACAGTCTCCTCGCCAGCAACAGCAGGAACGCATGTGATACCACGCATTGCAGCCAATACACGGTAAGCATCGATAGCACCAGTACCCATCTGACGGTAGTATGGAGCAAGATCAACAAACTCACCAGATGAAGAGTACTTACCATACAATGCCAACTCAGCATTGATATCGTAAACTGAAGTTAGAAGAAGCTCCTTGAACTGTGCAGTTGTGTAAGTCTTACCAATGTTCTCAGCGTATGAGAGTGCCAAAGCAGCAACACCTGAAACGTGAGGAGTAGCCATTGAAGTACCCTGCATATAACCATACTGGTTGTTTGGAAGAGTTGAAAGAACACAACCTGTCTCCTTAGCGTGACCAAACTGGTTAACGAAGTACTCACCACCAGGAGCAGCGATGTTACAACCAGGACCATAGTTAGTGTAAAGAGCTGGAAGACCATCAGGACCAAGCGCTGTTACAGAGATATACTCGTTGTAAGCACCTGGGTAACCTGCCATAGGAGCTGACTCGTTACCAGCAGCGAAAACGATGATACCACCATCTACTGCTGGGTGGTTCTTCTTCTTCATAAAGTAGTTGAACGCTGCATAACGAGCAGACATAGCTACCTTATAAGTGTTATCAGTTGTGATAGCACCTGGATCGTTACCCCAAGAGTTTGATGCGATAACAGCACCGTTATCAGCAGCATACTCCATAGCGCGAGCAGCAGCATCCTCATCTGAAGTATTGTGCGCACCACCCAAGATCTGAAGGGTCATGATGCGAACACCACCGTTACCATCACCACCTGCTATACCAGCAACACCAATACCGTTGTTGCTAACAGCAGCTACAGTACCAGCAACGTGTGTACCGTGATCCTGACGAAGAATTGGGTTAGGAATCTGCTTACCGTTCTCATCCTTAGCCACAACAACAGTGTTGTCAATGAAGTTGTAACCGTGAACGTCATCGATGTAGCCGTTACAATCATCATCAACGCCCTCAACACCATTCTTCTCAGCCTCGTTTACCCACATATTGGCAGCCAAGTCCTCGTGCAAGTAGTCAACACCCTGGTCGATGATTGCAACGATAACAGAGCTGTTACCCTTAGTCAAGTTCCAAGCTGGAGCTACGTTGATATCAGCACCCTTAACAACGTATGGGTGGATGAAACCCTCCTGAACATACTGATCGTATGTGTAGTAACGCTCTACTACATTACCATCATCATCCTTAGTCTCACCTGCTGGTTCAAATGGGTTACCATTGTTCTTATAATGCCACTGACCTGCGAACATTGGGTCGTTAGGATACTCACCTGAACGAGTTGCTGCGAAAGCATCAATATCAACAACTGTAGCCTCCTCAACATTAGGACCCTTGCAAACCTTCGCAAACTCGATGCGACGGATAGCGTCAGAAGCAGCCAAAGCCTTAGCAGCCTCATCAACATTCACCTCCTCAGAGAAGTGAATTGTGAACCAACGATCCATACCGAGCTCACGCTTAAGCTCAGCATTGACCTTCATATTAAACAACTGGTTGATGCTTGTAGCGCCAATCTCCTCAGCGATAGCATCGATAGCGTTTACACCTGTGCAGATTGAGCCATTAGCAGCCTCGAGCTGAGATACACACTCCTGATCAACATAGAGAAGGAGCTTACCTGCAACAGCATCTGAAGATGTATTTACGAACTTCTTGGCAGTTGCCACCTCGGGAGCTGACACAACTGGCTGATCAACATTGTCCTGAGCACAAGATGCTGCGAACAAACCTGCCAAGCATATCATTAAAATTTTACCCTTATTCATAAGTTAAAACTGTCTATAATTTTTTAATTACCATTACCATATTTCCCGTGGGTGGCAATAAGTGATTTATCACCACCCTTAGGAATTATGCTTATGATTACTTAATGCTTACTGGAATGAAAGTAACATCCTTCTTCATCTGAAGCATAGCAGGCTTGCTTGTGCGGCTTACGCCCATCTTTGCGGCCTGTGGCTGAGCACCCTGCTCCTCGTCACCAGTGTTCTCGTCACCAGTGTTCTCGTCACCCTGCTCTGGCTGCTCTGGCTCAACTGGAGATGTAACTACTGGCTTCTTGTTATCAACAAGAGTAACGGTAGTAGTCTCTGGAGCAAATGTCTTGATGTACTCAGTGACAACCTCAGTCTCGTTTTTATCGTTAACTACGAAAGTCTTAATATACTGACGGAAGTATGTACCAAGGCTATCGAGGATACCATCCTTGTCTGTATCGTAAAGAACCATTGAATCGTAGTTGTAATCGTAGTCAGAAGTTGAAGAACTGTGGAAGCCCCATACCTTGTTAGGATCACCAGCCCAGCGGTCGATATCGTACGCAAAGAAGGTACCTGTGTAACCATTTACCTGACCGTAGGTTACAACAGCGTTCCACTCTGACTCTGTGAATGCAACCATTGGGAACTCACGAATCTTTACATCTGGAGCATTATCCTCAACAACCCACTTCATATAGAACATCAAACCGTAGCTTGAGTTATAGAAAGGCTCAAACTCGATAGTCATCTTAGAGTTGCCATCAACAATCTCGTAAGTACCGAATGCCCAGTCGAAACGATATGGAGTACTCTTACCAGTTACAGAGTAGTACTGAGTCTTACCATACAAAGTTGATACTGCAAGAACTACAGTGTACTCAGTATCAGGAGTAGCCTGGATAAGCATTGGGCTCTTACCAGTCTTAAGGGAGCTAATCTGAGATGAGATATCTGAGTCATCACCAGCCATAGCAATAAGCGCCTTCATACCCTCCTCAGTTGTTGGGTCGATACCCTCAGGGATCTTAGCGCTCTCTGACTGATACCAAACAAGCTTAGTTACAAGGTCAGCATCGTCAGACTGAACATCGAATGCAAGAACGAAGCAAGATGGATAACTCGCCTCATATTGTGCATTACCCATAACTTCAGCAACGCTACCCAACTTAAGGTTCATACTCTTAATGGTAGTATCAACATTCACCTGATCCTGGTTAGCTGGGTTGTAGTAGAACAATGACTTGTAAGCCTTTGCATTACCAGCCTCGTCAACAACAGCCTCACCCTTCTCGTTGTAAGGGATAGCCAACATTGTGTAGAGACCTGCCTCAGGCATAGAGATATACCAAGTAGTTGCAGATGCTGAAGACTCAGCTGAGTTCTCCAAATATGCCTTGATAGTCTCATCCTCGATTTTTGTCAAATCAGCAACACCGTCAACATAATTTGTCTCAAGCAAAGCTGTTACAACAGGGTGTGGCACAGTATGGAAAATAATGTCAGCACCAACAACCTCCTTAGTCTGCTCGTATGCATTAACGTTACCGTCAACAATTACGAAACGATACTTTGAGATATCCTTACCTACAGTGAACTCAAAGTTTGCACGTGTCTCGCTATTATCAACAGAGGTCTCAGTACCACTGTGAACAACACCGAACGAGTAATCCTTAATGCTTACACCTGGAAGAGTGATGCGCATCTTACCGTCTGGGTTAGAGTAGTAACCGTTTGTACCAGATGCATCGAAGAGACCTACTGTCTGAGCTGCGAATGAGATAACACCATCCTCCAACTTAGCATCCTCCTCACCAATACCACGACCAGAGCAAATCCAGAACTGATCCAAATAACCAGGGATACCAATACCTGCGTACTGGAATGGGATATATACTTTCTCAGGATCTGAAGCGTTGATAATAATATATGTATCGCCACTTGCAAACTGCATATCAGATGGAATACCACCCAAAAGTGCAACTACGTTATCCTGGCTAAATACATTCTTCATACGATACACGCCCTTACGAGCCTCGCTCTCCTCGATAGTGACAGCGACTGTGTTACCACCCTCAACACCATACAACCATACGAAGAAGTCCTCAGTATATGAACCAAGCTTCAACTCAGGATCCTCCTGGTCATCACCAAGATCTCTCCAAGTCTCAGGAATACCTACACTGAAAGTCTTACGGCTAAGACCGTAGTTACCCTGGTGCTTAACATCCTTGATCATAACCTCGATCTCGTACAAAGAACCAACAGACATGCTCTTGATATCCTCTGAACGCTCGATCTGAATGTAAGCTACATTCTCACCCTCCTCGAAAGTAACGCTCTCGGCTACAGTAAATGCATCAGCTACAGTGTATTTAGCAGTAACCACACCAGCAGAATTAGTCTTCTGGTAAACGATCGCATCAGGGTTAACAAAACGTGAACGAATCTCAACAGTCATCTGAGCACCCTTGTTCTGACGATATACAGGGAATAGAGCTGTTGTAGTCTCGTCGATCTCCACAGTATCATCGCTGTCAACAGTAGCAAATGGAGCTACGTTGACATCTACTGGGAAGTAAACACACAACTCCGAGTCTGGCTGACCAGGCTCCCACTCCTGCTGACACGCAGTGAAAGCAGTAGCGAAGAGTGTTGCTACAAGCAGAAATAAAAACTTTATATTTTTCATATTCTTGTTCTATTTAATTGTTTCAAATAGAGTCGCATTAGATAGCCTCCTCAGAAATTACACCATATGATGGATCTGGGCCAGCAATCTCCTTGTTAACTGTATTTACAGCAGTCTCACCTGATGGCATTGGAAGGTTCCACCAAGGAAGACGACCCTCAGTATCGAACAACATACCAGACTGGTAGTTCTGACCTGTTGTGTGAACACCCATATTCAAACGCTTCATATCGAAGAGTGTTACACCCTCACCCCAGAACTCTACAGACTTCTGGAAGATAACCTCCTCACGTACCTTCTCCTCGTCAGTCTCGTTGAAGATGTAAAGATCAGCACGGTTAGCCATCATCCAGTTTACAAGACGAGTTGCAGCCTCTGCTGAACGACCAATGTGTGTCAAAGCCTCGATAGCGATGAACTCCATCTCCTCGATACGCATAATTGGCAAAGATACCGCATTAGCAACCATATAGTCTACACGCTCACCCTGGTTAGGACGGAACTTGAAGTTTGTATATGGAGCCATTGACTGGATACCCAACCACTCATCACGTGTCATAGAAGTATAAGCTGCGAACTGCTCGTAAGTCTTGTCTGGACCAGCGATAAGCTTCTTACGGATATCAGTGTTACCCAAACGATCGTAAGTATCCTTAGCAACACCTACACATGCCAAAGGACCGTAACCGAATGATGCCTCAGGACAAACGTGTGCTGGGAACGCCAAAAGGTTGTTGATAACGGTATCAGTAGACATCATAGTTGCCCAAATCCAAGATGGAACTACAGAGTTGAAACCTGAAGTGACATTTGACCACTGCTCACGAGTCATAAATGAAACGTTAGCAGTCTTCATAGCCAACTCAGCATAGTCGTAAGCCTTCTGATAAGCCTCCTGACCTGTTACGATAGCAGGATAATCAGCCTTGTTTACGTTCTCATTCTTTGCAGCATCGAATACGTCTGCATCTGAGAACTGACCAAGCCACATATAAGCACGTGCGTACAAACCGTAAACTGCAGCCAACTCAGGATAGATAGGAGTTGTAGTCTCGAACTTCTCCAAGCAAGCCTCAGCATCAGCCAAGTCAGAGAAGATGAAATCGAAGATCTGCAAACGAGTAGCACGGAGGTTCTCCTTAGCCATAGCCTCGGTAGTATCCTCAGTAACGATAGGTACAGTGTAGCCAATAACAACCTCCAAGTCCTTCTCGTAAGTTGGAAGTGCTGGAGCCTTAGCTGGAAGGCTATCGTAGTAACCTACCATGTCAAGATAGAACAAAGCACGGAAAGCCTTTGCAAGACCGCGGTACTCCTTCAAAGTCTCGTCATCACCTACTGAACCAATGATATCATTAGCCTTCTTGATGAATGGGTAGTAGTTATACCAAATGTAGTGAGTATAACCACCGTTAGTACCCATATCGAAACCATAGTTAGGTGCCTGAAGACGTGAGTAGTATGGGTTACCACCCTTCTCTGGACGAGCACATGGGAACATGATCATCGCGTGGTGATCCTTGTAAAGACCAATTGAGTGGTAGCCGAAATCTGAGTGGTCGTAGCTTGCTGCAACGTGAGCAGCCATAGCAGAAGGTACAGACTTCATCATAGACTCCATACCAGCACTGCTCTGTGCAAGCTGTGACTCAGTGATGGCAGACTCCTTAGGAAAGACCTCCCTGATACAACCGGTGAATGCAACAGCAGTGAAAACTACTGCTGTAGCCATCAAAATCTTATTTAATTTCATAGTCATAATCTAAATTAAATTAGAAGGTCAAAGTTACACCGCCTGAGATAGTACGGATTGGTGAGTAGTTAACATTGGTTGTACCACCGCTGAAGCTCTGGCGTGGATCCAAACCCTTACGACGTGACCAGTAGTAAACGTTATCGCAAGCTACGTATAGACGAATACCCTGAATCTTGTTGTTCCACCACTTTGCAGGAAGTGTATAACCAAAGTTAATGTTAGAGATGTTGAGGTATGACGCATCTGTCAAGAAACGGTCAGATGTTGCAGTTGTGTACTGATCGTCATACTGGAAACGTGGAATCTGTGAATCCTCGTTAACACCCTTAGTCCAAGCCTTCAACAAGTCAACGTGGTAGTTGTTACCTACTGAAGTACCGCTTGGTGATGACATATAGCTTGCGTAACCTGAGTCGTAAACCTGACCGCCAATCTGGTAGTCAAATGCGATTGAGAAGTCGAAGCCGTATGCGTAGAATGATGTATTGAAACCACCATATACCCAAGGAGTTGCGTTACCCTTAAGCTTACGTGATGTAGTCTGTGTAGCGTAGCTATAAGTAGTAGTTACACCCTCATCGTAAACTGGGTTGCCGTTGTCGTCAACCATAAGGTTACCCTCCTTATCGGTCTTCTGAACCTTGTACCACCACTGTGACTGACCATCCTCGCTTACGCCACGATACTCAGGAATCAAGAATGTATACATTGGAAGACCCTCACCATAGAAGTATGCACCGCTGATAAAGCCCTCGTAACCGTCAACCTCGAAGTCCTTACGGATCGGTGGCAACTTGAGGATCTTATTGCGAACGTGTGTAGCATTCATACCTACACTCCAATTTACATCGCGTGTGCGTACGATATCGAAGTTCAACTCAAGCTCGATACCACGGTTAACCATATCACCGATGTTATCATAGTATGATGAGTAACCGAGTGATGGAGGAACTGGTACAGAGAACAACATATCGGTAGTCTTACGGTTGAACAAGTCGATGCTACCAGTCAAGCGATCACGCCACAAACCGAACTCAACACCAGTGTTGAAGTTAGTGTTAGTCTCCCAAGTAATGTTAGGGTTACCCTTGCGGCTAAATGCTACTGCGATACCACCAGCACCGTCGTTGCTTACAGAGTACATATCTGTATAAAGGTATGAACCGATACCGTCGTTACCCTGTGAACCGATAGATGCCTTAACCTTCAACATGCTAATTACTGATGAGCTGAACCAATCCTCACGGCTGATAATCCATGCAGAACCTACAGACCAGAAGTTACCCCAACGGTGTTTAGGATGGAAGTTTGTAGATGCATCGCGACGGAATGATGCAGAAGCGAAGATACGCTCGTCGTAGTTATACTGAGTACGGAAGAAGTAACCCTCGTTGATATACTCTGTACGGTATGAAGATGCGCTACTCATATCAACTACAGCACCTGACAACTCGTTGTTGTCTGTAGAGAAGATATTAGACTTAGCACCACCTACATAGTAGCTACGAGTAGAATATGTCTCGTGACCGAGCAAGAAGTCGATGTTGTGCATATCGTCAGCACCGAATGTCTTAGCATAAGTCAACAACTGCTGGAAGTTGTGAGAGTACATACGTGAGTGACCCTTACTTACGATACCGCCGTTAGTTACGAACTGACCGTAGTATGGGTTAGAGAGTGAAGATGAACGAGTCTCGTCGATAGAGATAGCACCATTCACAGTGAACTTAAGATCCTCAGTGATGATGAAATCAGCGAAACCGTTAACACCGAATGCGTTACCCTCAGAGTAAGACTCATCCAACCAGATAAGCTGCAATGGGCTCGCCTGCATTGGGCTTGAGCTCATCATACCGTGATACTTACCATCACCAGTATCGTAGATAGGCCAGCCATACTGGTCCAACATCTTATTACCGTGCTCGTCACGGATGTAAACAGGATAGATAGGAGCTGTGTTTGCTACAGCAGAGAATACGTCGGCAGTAGAACCATCACCCTCATTTGCAGAAGATGCACCGTTCCACTCGAAACGAGTATAGCTCATGTTAGCACCAACCTTCAACCACTTCTTAGCCTGGTAGTCACCACGAAGACGTGCTGTCCAACGCTGCATATCTGAACCATCAGTAATACCAGTGTTGTCCAACAAACCGAGTGATGCAAAGAATGATGACTTCTCAGTAGCACCAGAGATATTCAAGTTATACTCCTGACGCAATGATGGGTCGTACAACTCATCGTACCAGTCATCTGGACGAACGCTATACTTGCTAACCTCACCAGTCTCCTCGTTCTTAACAGAGATGATACGACCAAGTGTAGCGTTAGGATTCAACTTACCGTTTGTACCGATAAGCTGCTGACCCTCAGGCACTGTGAACACGTTGTAACCCAAACCACCGATCTCGTTAGAAGTCAAACGCGATACAGCCTTACTATAAGCAGCACCTGTATCGTTACCCTGATCGCGGAAGTAGTTGTACAATGCAGTGTAGTGCATCTCATAGTACTGACCTGGATCAGTTACGTACTCGTAAAGCTGACGAGCAGGAGTGTTAACACCCCACTTAGCATCGAAGTTTACACGAGCGTCACCAGCCTTAGCACGCTTTGTTGTAACCATGATAACACCGTTAGCACCACGAGCACCGTAAAGTGCGTTAGATGCAGCATCCTTCAAGACGGTCATTGTCTCGATATCAGCCATGTTGATGTTGTTCATATCACCCTCGTAAGGTACGCCATCGATAACCCAAAGTGGGCTCTGACTTGCGTTGATAGAACCAAAACCACGGATACGAATCGAAGGCTCTGAGCCAAGCGAACCTGAGCTCGAAGATGTCTGAAGACCCGCAACCTTACCAACAAGAGCGCTGGCAGCTGAAGATGACTGAGTCTTAGCCAAATCCTCCGACTTAATAACCTTCGCTGAACCAGTGAAGGCCTCCTTCTTCGCAGTACCGAACGCCTGAACGATAACCTCCTCGATCTGCTCTGAATCAGCAATAAGGATTACATCGATCTTAGCACGGCCTGCCACAGCAACAGTCTGAGTCTGCAAACCAAGGTAAGAGAATACCAGTTTTGCCTCAGATGAAGCTGCAATCTCATAATGACCGGATACATCGGTAGTAGTTCCTCGAGAGGTTCCCTCGACTACAACCGCCGCTCCGATGACTGGCATACCAGTCTCATCGGTCACTGTACCGGTGATACGCTGACCTTGAGCGAATGCGCCAAAGCATCCCAAGATCAGAGTTGCAACCATTGAAAGTACAACTTTTCTAACCATAAGCATTAGTTTTAAGTAAATAAAGTTTTATAAAGTTTTTTGTAGTTTTTCCTCACTTAACATCCAAGACATCAGATACATATCACAACATCGGCGCTAACGGTGTGATAAACGACCCTAATTCTTGGCGCAAAGTTAACGCACAAAGATAACCCAATTATCTTAAATAACAAGCATCAGAAAAACATTTTTTTCAACATAATTACATATTTTAATATTAATGCATTTTTACGCATTCCGTCAGGGGGATTATATAACAGTCATTTCCCGCCCCATACGTTGCACATATTTATCTACTTTTTGAACACTTTTACACTTGTATTATTTCGTCATATACCAGTTGTTTTATATCTATATTTTTCCATTATATTTAGCGATATTTTTACTTTTGGAGACTATATATATTTTACACGTTTAATATATATTTGGTATGCAAAAAAAGTTGAATTTTTTTAATCACATTTAATAATTTTTCATATATTTGCATCCGCATTTCACCGAGAATGCACAACTTAAATCTTTAACCTGACACATAAATAGTGTCCCTAAATCACAACCTATGAAGCGACTGCTTTTAACTGTCGCACTGTCTCTTGTCGTGGCAGTGGCGATGGCTCAGGTTACTACCTCGTCAGTGCGTGGTGTGGTAACCGCTAACGACAAACCTCTTATTGGCGCTACAATCGTAGCTATTCACACTCCATCGGGTACCCGCTATGGTACCACTGCCAACAACCAAGGTCTATACTCTATCGGCACAATGCGTGTCGGAGGTCCGTATGAGATTACCATCTCATATATCGGCTACAAGAGTGTGATATACAAGGATATAACCCTACAACTTGGTCAGCCAACAACCATAAATGTGGAGTTGGAGGAGGCGGCCTTGGAGGTCGACAATGTAGTGGTTATAGGCTCTATGGATAGCCACTCGGGAAGCACCTTTAACCGCGAACAAATGGAGGCTATACCATCTATCGACCGCTCAATCTACGACCTTACCAACATTCTCTCCTCAGCCGTATCACCCGCTGCAGGAGGCATCATCCTTGGTGGTCAGAGCAGCCGTTACAATGCCTTCACTATCGACGGTACATCTTCGGCAGATATCTATGGTCTTGGCACCACAGGTATGACAGGCTCACTCACCGAGGCCAACCCTATTCCTTTAGATGCACTTAGCGATGTAACCATCTCAACATCAAGTGTTGACATTCGCGAAAGTGGCTTCACTGGTGGCGTTATCAAGGCTGTTACACGCTCCGGTGATAACGAATTTAAGGGTTCGGCATACACCTACTACAATAATGAACATTTCTGGGGCACAACACCAGGCGAGGATATTAAGAAGCGTACACACCTCTCTACACAGACAACTAACATCCTCGGTGTTACATTTGGAGGTCCAATTGTAAAGGACAAGCTCTTCTTCTTTGTTGCAGGTGAGTTTAACCGCAACATCTCACCTTCGGCAAATCACCCCGAAAGCGGCAAATCTGCCCTCACTCCTGAAGAGGCACAGATTATCTCGGAGCGATACAAGCACCTCACTGGCTACGATGGTGGAGGCTGGTCGGAGCACGATGTGTTAGCCCTTACAGGCTCAGCCGTAGCGCGTCTCGACTGGAATATCAACAGCAACAACCACCTATCCCTACGCTACAATATGCTCTATGCCGATGCTGATGACTCGGCGAACTCACTACAGTCGTTTAAGTTCCGCGGCGCAGAGTACACTAATATCAACCGTACACACTCGGTTGTAGCTGAGCTAAATAGCACTACAGCCTGGGGCTCAAACAGCCTCCGCATGGGATATACACGTCTTAAGGATGGTCGCACATCGCCAGAGAGCCTTCCAGCAGTTATCATCAACGGCTTGGGTGAGAACTACAATGGCTCTGTAACAATAGGCACCGACCCCTACTCGGGCTGCACGATGCTCGACCAGGATATCTTCATCTTTGGCGACGATATCAACATCACACATGGCAAGCACAACATTACCATAGGTACATCTAACGAGATCTACCGTGCCGATAACCTCTACCTTTCTAACGCGCGCGGTACATACACGTACGACTCGTTGGACAACTTCCTTAACGACAAGGCTTCGAAGTACCAATATGGATACTTCGCCGACGGCAAACGCAACCCAGCCATGACAACTGGTCAGTTTGCAGTATATGCGCAGGACGAGGTTATCCTAAGTGGCATCGGTGTGCTTACATACGGTCTTCGTGCCGACCTTCCCGTTATGTTCGACACACCTCTCACAAACAAGACATTTAACGAGAGCTCCTACGCCAAAAAATATGGCACTAAGACAGGTGATATACCTCGCACACAGCTACTTATCTCACCACGCATCGGCTTCGAAACTCAGATTATTCGCAATCTAAAGCTTCGCGCCAGTACGGGTATTTACACGGGTCGCATACCATTTGTATGGCTATCGAACTGCTATCAAAACAATGGTCTACGCTCACTTAGCGTAACCAACAACGAAACTCCACCAGCCTTTAGTGTCGACTCTTCAACAGATGGCATTCAGGGCAATCCATCTATCGATATTGTAGACAAGGATTTCCGCTACCCACAGGTATTCCGCACCACCGTAGCGTTGGACTACACACACAAGGGTCTAAAACTCGGTTTCGATGCCGATTTCACGAAGGGTATTAACAACATCTTTATAGAGAATCTTATTGCCGAGAAGGATGGCAAGAGGGTTTTTGTTGGTGGCGAGGGCAACACAACAACATCACCACACTATAGCACAACGATTGAGCAATATTCAAACGTCTACCGACTTAGCAATACACAAAAGGGCTATTCATGGTCTACAACAGCGCGCTTGGAGTACGACTTTGCGGGAGCGCTACAGGGTCTACGCCTCACCGCCGCCTACACCTACTCTCAGTCTAAGAGCGTGAACGACGGTTTCTCAGCACAGTCGTCAACAAACTGGGGTCGCACGTATGCTGTAGATAGCAACAACCCTACTCTTAGCAACTCTATCTACGAGTTCCCTCATAAGGTGGTATCATCACTCTCCTACTCACGTCGCTATGGTCGCTACGGCACAAACGTAATGCTACTCTATAACGGTCACTCGGGCGAGCACTACTCACTCACATACTACAAGGGTGGCAAGGATGTGAATGGCGATAGCTACAAGGGTAACTCTTTGATTTACATCCCTACAGAGGCTGAAATGGAGAGTATGCTATGGGCAGATGATAGCTCTAAGGAGAAGTATAACAACTACATCAAGGGCGACAAGTATCTCCGCACACATCGTGGCAAATTTGCCGAGCGCAACTCACACTCTTTACCTTTTGAGCACCGTCTCGACTTGCATATAGCTCAAGCGCTCTATTTCGACAGTAGCAGTCAGCGCCGTGTGGAGCTAACCTGCGATGTTATCAACCTCTCGAACCTCATTTCACGCTCTTGGGGCATGGTGTATCGCACCTCAAACTGGACTCTCTCGCCATTGACCATTAAGGAGCTTCCAAGCGTAGATGGTGGCTACCGCCCAGTCTACCAATTTACCGAAGCAAACTACACCACCGACGATGTTCTATCACGCTGGCGTATGCAGATTGGTATCCGCGTAGTATTCTAAGCACACCAACAAGATCGACCAATGGGGCTGTCACATTTTGCTGATAGCTCCATTTTTTGATCTAAATTAGCCATAAGAAATATTTGCAGATATCGTTTTATTTACTATCTTTGCACTACATATTTTACTGATAGTCCTAAAATTAGATTGGCGCCAGAAGTGTATGAGTTTATTCTCCCACTCGATGTGCAATAGGAACAATTTGACTATCAAGACCTTACCCTTGCAGCAATAGCGTGATATTGCTGATAATTTTGCGTTAATAAGCGCGCACATACACGCATGCGCAATGAAGAGGCAAGAGTGGCGATTGTGAGGTTTGGGGATATGTTTGAAGGTGAACAACCACAATACGGACGAAAAAAAATAAAAAATACGATTTACACTATGAAAAAAATATTTATGCTCTTGGCGTTGGTCCTCGGCATGGCATCGTGCCAGACTGGGTCAGAGGATATAGATATAGCTATCGGTGGCGAGCAGGATGCTGTCATCAACGTAGCGCTCTCTGAGAACACTCGTGCCAACAGTGCTGAGGGCTTCGACCTTGAGAACCTTGGCAACTACAAGGTACGTTACATCCTCGAGATCTCCTACAATGGCAATGTTGACCGCAAATTCGCTATCACCGATGCTGCGTCTACATCATTCCCTGTACGCCTTGCGCAAGGTCGCGAGTACACATTCACCGTATGGGCTGACATTGTAGAGGCAGATAAGGCCAACGTTCAGAATTGGTACGAGGCAGACCTTTACTACAACACAAAAAATGGCTTGGCCAACATCTATCTTCAGAACTGGACAGCGAATGTAGAGGCACGCGACGCTTGGACAGCTACAACAACCGAGGAGTTTGGTTCAGCAAACAGAAGCATTGGCTTGAATCTTAAGCGCCCATTTGCGAAGGTACGCGTTGTTGCTACCGATATCGCAGATGTTCGTAAGTTTGGCATTGAGCCTACAAAAGCTGTTGCAGAGTACACCGCAGCAGAGATGTACACCGAGTTCGACGCTGTAGCTGGCACTGTTAAGGGCGAGCCTACTGGTAAGACTCACACTATCAACTATGCTGATGTAGACACTTACGAGGGTGCTAATAGCGAGCGACTTACCCTTTTTACAGACTATGTATTCGTTCCAGCAGACGGCAATGTACAGTTCTCTCTTGCTGTATATGAGGGCGATGCTCTTATCAAGAGCAACAACTTCAATACTACTATCCCTGTTGTTGCAAACAAGGTTACATCAATCGTTGGTAATGTGCTTACTGAGGGCGGTAATGTTAGCATCACTGTTGATGGCGAGCTTGGCGAGAAGGAGACGATTAAGTATGTTGACACCATTGCAACATTGCAGGATGCTATCAACGCTGCAAGAGATGGTGTAGAGACAACTATCCGACTCGGCGGCAATGTTGTTATCGGCGAGACCACAACACGCGCTGAGGCTCAGTATGGTCTTGTTATCCCAGCTACTAAGGTTATCGTTCTTGACCTTAATGGCAAGTCTATCAGCCAGACTAAGGCTCAGAGTGGCAAGTATGCGATGATTGAGAACAACGGTACACTTACAATCGCAAATGGTACCATCTCTTACGGCGATAGCGCAGCTCTATCTACAGATGTAAACTACGTATCAAATACTATTCAGAATAATGGGGTTCTTACAATCAATGAGGGCACTACCCTTTTGAACACATCTGGCACCGCAGTAGCTACATACGGTTTTCCTCACGTTATCGACACCAACGGTACACTTACTATCAACGGTGGTACTTTGACAAACGAGGCAAACTACAGCTCAATGCGTATTTGGACATCTAATACAGATCCAACTAAGTGTTGTGTTGTGATTAATGGCGGTGAATTTAATGGTTGTATCGACTTCCAGGCTCACAACAACAACTCTACTACAATTCCACACTTCGGCACTTTAACCATTAACGATGGTACTTTCAATGCAGACAGCTTCACAGGCTCTGCTATTCGTGTTCTTCGCTTTGCTGCAAACGCATACGATATGCACGCAACCATCAATGGCGGTTATTTCAACGGCAAGGTTTGGGTGCGCAATATTGGCACATTCGCAGAGACTCCTAAGATTTTCAATATCTACGATGGTACATTTACTTCAATGTACGACGGTTTCGATACTCTTCTTGCTAATGGTTATGCATTCAGCGAGGGCAATAGTGGCGAATGGATTGTTGAGAGCAAGGGCTACTACACCGATACTAAGGGTAACTACCATATCACTGGTGCAAATGGTTGGTTGTGGATGGCAGACCAGAACGATAACTTCTTCCACAATAAGACTGTCTTCCTTGATAACGATATCGACTTCGCTGGTGTAGATATGCGCGTTACAAGGATGTACACACCTGAATACACTGCCACATTCGATGGTCAGGGTCATACCGTATCAAATATCTGGATGGCATCAAACTACCAATATAACAACCAGGCATTGTTTGACGGCTCGATGAACGTTAGAAACTTGACCGTTACAAATACCCACGTATATGGTCAGAGTCAGGTTGGTATAATCGGTGCAAACATCTATGGTACAATAGAGAACTGCCACGTTAAGAACTCTCGTGCATACGGCTATGTATGGCAGATTGGAGGTATTGTAGGTCTACACAGCTGGGGCGAGATTAAGAACTGCTCTGTAGAGGATACTAACATCGAGTGTTTCTACTATGGTGCTACTGGCGCAATCGCAGGTTGTATGAACGAGATGTCACGCAATATTACAAACTGCACTGTTAAAAATTGCCGATTGATCAAGGAGGGCACTTATCCTGAGTATTCGGATTACGATAGTTTGTTTGGCGCATTTGCAGGCTACCTCGCAGCGTATGGCACATTTACATTCACTGGCACCGTAGAGAACACCACTACAACAGTAAATGGCGTTACAAGCGAAGCTGTTATCTGTGGCGAGACCTCCGGCTCAACTGTCACATTTAATGGCGTTCAGTTGTAATTGAACAATATTACACCTATCTATATTATAGCGCTCGACTGCGGTCGGGCGCTTTTTCTTGTGGTTGGACAAGGACGCTTAGAGAGTAGGTTGATTTAAGACGAAAGAGACAAAGAGACAAAAGAGAAGTCTGGTATCACATTATAAATGATCCGAGAACTCGCTGCTGTCTATGCGTCCCTATCGTCCCTGCGGTCTCTGCTGGTAAATATTATTAAAAATATTTATGAACTTATAATTGCTTTATCCGATTTGTTTTCGTAACTTTGCGACGATTTTTGCAACAGATATAACTAAGTGATTTTATAATAACTAATTAAAAACTAATTGACTATGATTTACTCACACGAAGTGCAGCAGATGTGCTGCGTGAAGAAGGGTGCTAACCACGAGTCAGCACCTATTCCTGAGGAGGGCAAATGGGTACGCGCAAAGGAGATTAAGGATATCTCTGGTCTTACTCACGGTATTGGCTGGTGCGCACCACAGCAGGGTGCTTGTAAGCTTACCCTAAATGTTAAGGATGGTATCATCGAGGAGGCTTTGGTTGAGACTATCGGTTGCTCTGGTATGACTCACTCAGCTGCTATGGCATCTGAGATTCTTCCAGGTAAGACTATCCTTGAGGCTTTGAACACCGACCTCGTTTGCGACGCTATCAACACTGCTATGCGCGAGTTGTTCAAGCAGATCGTTTACGGTCGTACTCAGTCAGCATTCTCTGAGGGCGGTCTTGTAATCGGTGCATCTTTGGAGGA
>JAEIGA010003159.1_pt1 | contig 25925 bp, 24 predicted proteins | sample 9270691 | NCBI WGS metagenome assembly JAEIGA01 (sample SAMN17057246, study PRJNA624740) | gut metagenome | biome: biome; isolation source: fecal sample | host: Bos grunniens | place: China: Xizang | collected 2019
AACATATAAAGTCGATATCATTGACGAACAATACGAAATTGCTATGGAAGCAGAAAGGATTGTAGAAGAAGCATGATGCAAAAGGGATTGTTTGGTGGGGTGTTTGATTTTAATCGCGATGGAAAATTAGATGCAATCGAAAGAGCGGCGGAGTTCGCGTTTTTAAACAATATGATAGAAGAAGAAAATGATGATGATTCGAATGAAGATAATGATGATTTTTAAAAATGTCATATATTGATAGAGTTGGAGGAAAATTTTTAGGAGGATAAACAATATGGGCAAGTTGGGTGAACTAATCCAAGAATTCTGTAGGGGGGGGGGTAGAACATAAGGCAATAAAAGATATCGCCAGTGTTACTATTGGTGAGTTTGTACATAAAAACAAACAAAAACCTGATGCTCCTTACCCTGTATACAACGGCGGAACAAGTAATACTGGTTTTTATGATGAATACAACATGTCACCAAATAAAATTATAGTTAGCGCGAGAGGTGCCGCTGGATTTGTTAATAAAGTAGAAACTTTTTATTGGGCAGGAAATAGTTGTTATTCTATAGATGTAACTGATAAGAATGTGAATTGGATGTATGTGTACTATGCTATGAAAAATGATGAACAAGAATTTATTAACAGTAGACAAACCGGAAGTATCCCGTCCGTTTCAAAGAAACAGGTTGAAACTCACAAAATTCCACTCCCTCCACTTCCGGTACAGGAAGAGATTGTGAGAATTTTGGATACATTTACTGAACTCACTGCTGAACTCACTGCTGAACTCACTGCTGAACTCACTGCGCGGAAGAAGCAATATGCTTCTTACCGCGAGAGGTTGTTGACGTTTGACACAAACGTGGAGATGGTTGCTCTTGGTGATATTGCTAACATTGTTCGTGGAGCCTCGCCTCGTCCTATTAAAAATTTCGTCACAACAGCCAAAAACGGTGTTAATTGGATAAAAATAGGCGATACATCTCCAGAGTCCAAATATATAACTTCTACCAAGGAAAAAATCACTATGGAAGGTGCAAGAAAATCTCGTTTTGTAAAAAGTGGAGATTTCATTCTTTCTAATTCCATGAGTTTTGGAAGACCATATATATTAAAAATAGATGGATGTATTCACGACGGATGGTTGTCAATCAGTGATTTTGAAAGACATGTAACTTCCGATTATTTATATTATGTTTTGGTATCGTCTTCTATTCAGAAAGAAATGGCTAAAAGAGCATCTTTCGGTGGTGCTGTCCAAAACTTAAATGCTGATATTGTACGTGAAATCAAAATACCTGTTCCATCGCTCGATATCCAAAAACGAATTGTGGATACATTGGATAACTTCGACAAGATTTGTGCGGACCTTAGTATCGGGCTTCCGGCTGAAATCGAAAAGCGTAATCAACAATACGAATACTATCGTAATCTATTGTTTGATTATATGATTACCGGAAATCTATCGGGGGGGGGTACTGCCGAGATTAGATTAATTCAATATGTGTTTGGATACGCAATTATTGAACTACAAGGTGTTGCTACTTACTCTAAAGATAGGGTTAGATGCGAAGAATTGACAATAAATAATTATGTAAGCGTAGAAAATTTGCTTCAAGACAGGGCTGGAAAGGTTTCTGCTGAAAAATTGCCAGTAAGTGAAGTGTTTGTTGGTTTTAATAATGAGGATATCCTTATAGGTAATATTCGTCCTTATTTGAAAAAGATTTGGTTCTCAGATTGCAAAGGCGGAACTAATGGCGATGTTCTTGTTGTAAAAAATAAAAATTCTGATGTTTTGAGTTCGAAGTATTTATATCATATTTTGGCATCGGATAATTTCTTTTATTACAATAATAACAATGCTAAAGGTACTAAAATGCCTCGTGGAGATAAAAATGCAATAATGAAATATAAATTTATTTTACCATCACTAGAAAGACAAAAATATATAGCAACATGGTTAAATTATTTTCATTTGTTATCATACGACCTTTGCGTTGGTATTCCTGCAGAAATTGCAACAAGACAGAAACAGTATGAATATTACAGAAATAAATTATTGAATTTTGAAAATATGTAAAAATAACAGGAATCGGATTTCTCCGGTTCCTATTTTTTATTAATACATACAAAAACACATATTATTTATGATTTCATTAGAAAGATTATAGGATGATTTTCTCTTCTTCTCTTTCTTTTTTGGGTAACTTGTAACTTGTAATCAATATAAGAATCATATGGAGGGAAAAAATATGAAGAATATTGAAAACAAAATCCAGGAACTCGTTAACCAAGTAGCAGTGGCTAAGGCAAAATTGCCTGCAGTCCAAGCGGCTTACGACGAGGCTGAGGGTAAGTACTTCGCCGCGTGGTATCCTACCGTTTCACGCCGTTTCTGCCTCTTTAGAGGGTGGAAACAGGCGAAGGCGGATAGGTTGTACCGCCCTGGGTACACCCAAGCCTTAGAAGCCCTGAACTCTCTCGAGAGAGAGGTTGAGGATGCTGAAAGATACATTGAGTATCTTGAGGATATCCTCGCTCAGGGCTACTAAGCCTGCTTCTACTTGCTAACGCAGTTTTCCTGTACAAGATTTTTTTGTTGAAGAGGAGAAATCAAGAAAAAGGGGTAGAACATCGGTTCTTCCCTTTTTTCGTGTTAACTTTCATACTATTTTTAGAAACAATATGCGAAAGTAGAGGTATTAAAATGATTGGATTATATTATTTATTAGGAGTTATCACTATAAGTATAGTGTTGGGCGAAATTCGCTATCGTTATCTACTAAAATCTAAAAAAAGCAAGGTTGTTGCTATAGATAAAAATTGGAAAAACAGCATAGATAAAGAGTTTAGAGATTTGGAAATTAATGATAGCGATATAAAAGAAGCAATTTCTTGCGAAATGGCTCAAATGTTGCGTTAAATAAGTGTTAATTAAAGGGTAGAACTGGCGTTCTGCCCTTATTTCATGCTTAACTTTCATACTATTTATATGAAAATGTTAAAGGAGTAATGTTAATGGACGGTTTTGTATATGCAGTAAAAAGGGGAAGAAAACCAGGTGTCTACACAGATTGGGCTGATTGTGCGGCACAAGTAAATGGATATTCTGGTGCTATATATCAGAAATTTAGTATTTACGACATAGATAAGGCTCGAGAGTTTGCTAAATCGGGAGCGTCTACAGGGTCTAAATCAAGCAATAAAAAAAGTAAAAAGAATAAAAGAAAAAGATAAGGAGAAAAATATGGTGAATCATTATAATGTTGTGGTTGCAACAAACGAAAGTACTGTTGTAACGGAATATGAATCATTACCAAGACGCTCAGAAGTATATCAGAGCGAGGCTGATTTGGAAGATAAGTTCATAAAAATGTTATCGGAACAAGGATATGAGTACATACATATTTCTACCGAGGAAGATTTGATAAATAATTTGAGAAAACAACTAGAAAAACTAAATAACTACCAGTTTTCTGATAAAGAATGGAAACTGTTTTATTCAACCTGTATTGCTAATGCTACCGAAGGTATTGTAGAGAAGACGAGAAAAATACAGGAAGATTATGTGCAGGTATTAAAGCGAGATGATGGTAGTTCGAAAAATATTTATTTGATTGATAAAAGAAATGTTCATAACAACTTTTTGCAGGTGATTAATCAATACGAAGAAAAACAAGGTGCCCACGACACAAGATATGATGTTACTATTCTTGTGAATGGATTGCCTTTAGTTCATATTGAGTTAAAGCGTAGGGGTGTTATGCTTAAAGAAGCGTTTAATCAAATCAATCGTTATCAGAAGGATAGTTTTTGGGCTGGTTCCGGATTATATGAATATGTACAAATTTTTGTTATTTCAAATGGTACAAGAACAAAATATTATTCTAACACGACACGCTCTAATGCGGTAAATGAAAAAGCAAAGGTTAAAACAAAAAAGACAAGTAACAGTTTCGAGTTCACTTCCTATTGGGCAGATGGTAACAACAAAATTATTACGGACCTTGTTGACTTTACAAGAACATTCTTTGCGAAACATACTCTCCTCAATATTTTGACAAGATATTGCGTATTTACAGCAGATAAAATGCTTTTGGTTATGCGCCCATATCAGATTGTTGCCACTGAACGAATTTTGAACAGGATACTTATTTCTTCTAATTATAACAAAATGGGTACCATTGATGCTGGTGGCTGGATATGGGCTTCTACCGGAACCGGCAAAACACTTACATCGTTTAAAACAGCACAACTGGCAACAAACATCGCTTCTATAGAAAAGGTTATCTTCGTTGTGGATAGAAAAGACCTTGATAGTCAAACAATAAATGAATATGACCGGTTTGAAAAGGGTGCTGCAAATAGTAATTCGAATACGGCTATACTTCAAAAACAATTGGAAGATGATAATTGTCGTATTATTGTAACTACGATACAAAAACTTTCAGAGTTTGTAAAAAGAAACAAGACGCATTCTGTTTATACAAAACACATTGTTATGATATTTGATGAGTGCCATCGCTCTCAGTTTGGAGAAATGCATACTCAAATCACAACCAAGTTTAAAAAGTATCATATATTTGGGTTTACTGGCACCCCTATTTTTGCACAGAACGCAGTGGGAAGAACGGCATCTCAATTGCGAACAACAGAGCAAGTATTCGGTGATAGATTACATACATATACAATCGTTGATGCTATTAACGACGGGAATGTACTTCCTTTCCGCGTTGACTATATTAACACCATTAAACAGAAAAATCTTATTAAGGATGAAAAGGTACAAGCCATTGATACCGAAGAAATATTGGGCTCTCACGAGCGTATAGCCGGTATTGTATCTTATATCATAGAACACTTTGACCAGAAAACAAAGAGAAACTCTTGTTATGATTTAAAAGGACAAAGAGTAAACGGTTTTAATTCTATTCTGGCTGTAAGTTCTATTCCTATGGCAAAGAAATACTATTTAGAATTTAAGAAACAATTAGCAGAAAAAAATAAACCGTTAAATGTTGCGATTATATATTCTTTTTCTCAAAATGAAAACGCTTTCGAAAGTGGGGTTTTGGATGATGAAAGTTTTGATGTAGAAAATTTGGACAAGAGTTCTAGAGACTTTTTAGATGATGCTATTGATGATTATAATAAAATGTTTAAAACAAATTGTAGTACATCTGCAAATGGTTTTCAAAATTATTACGAAAGTGTCGCGAGAAAGATGAGGGATAGAGAAATTGACCTTCTAATCGTCGTAAATATGTTTTTAACGGGCTTTGATGCCACTACCCTTAATACACTATGGGTGGATAAGAATTTGCGTCAGCACGGCTTAATACAGGCGTTCTCAAGGACAAATAGAATCCTTAACTCTGTAAAAACATATGGTAATATTGTTTGTTTCCGGGATTTACAGGAAGAAACAGATGATGCGATTGCCTTGTTTGGTAACAAGAAAGCCGGAGGAATTGTACTGTTAAAATCGTTTAATGACTATTTTTATGGTTATGAAGAAGATGGCAAACATCATACCGGATATCAAGAATGTATCGATGATTTAAAGGAAGAATTTCCTCTGGGTTCACCTATTATCGGTGAAGATAACATTAAAAAGTTCATTCGTCTTTTTGGTGGTATTTTGAAATTAAGAAATATTCTTACATCTTTTGATGATTTTGAATGCAATGATATTTTAAACCCAAGAGATTTACAAGACTATACCGGTATCTATAACGACCTTTATAACGATTCGAAACGCTCTGTAGAGAAAGACAGTATCAAAGATGATATTGTGTTTGAAATCGAATTAGCAAAACAAATAGAAGTAAACATCGATTATATTTTGATGCTTGTAGACCAGTACAGAAAAAACGGATGCGGAGATAGGGAAGTTCTCGTATCTATTAATCGAGCAGTAAAATCAAGTTTGGAACTACATTCTAAAAAAGACTTGATAGATAATTTCGTCAACTCTGTGAATGCGAAAACTGATGTTATGTGCGAATGGAGGGAATTTGTAAAGCAAGAATTAGAAAAAGATACGAATAGTTTGATTACAGAAGAAAAACTGAAACCAGAAGAAACAAAGAAACTTTTGGTGGATTCATTCCGAGACGGATATGTTAAAACAAATGGAGAAGCAATTAGTAAAATCATGCCTGTTATTTCAAGATTCAGTTCCAATAACAGAGAAGAGAAAAAGCAGACAATTATAGATAAACTCTTGTCTTTGTTTGAAAAGTACACGGGTCTTGTGTAGACCAGGAGGTTGAAATGATAGAAGTAAAAAAGCAATGGTTAGAAAATATGACCTTTATTGATTTATTTGCCGGAATCGGTGGTTTTCGGCTTGCATTAGAATCTCTTGGTGCAAATTGTGTTTACTCTAATGAATGGGACAAGCACGCTCAGGAAGTGTATTATAATAATTTTGGCGATATGCCGAAAGGTGATATTACAAAAATAGATGAAACAACGGTACCGGACCACGATATTTTGTGTGCGGGATTCCCGTGTCAGGCTTTTTCTATCAGTGGAAACCAGTTAGGATTCAATGATAGTCGTGGAACTTTATTTTTTGATGTGGCTCGTATTGTGAAGTGTAAAAGACCGAAAGTAGTGTTTGTGGAAAATGTAAAAAACTTTGCTTCTCACGATAATGGTAGAACATTGACAGTTGTAAAAAACACAATGGAAGAACTTGGTTATACATTCTACTCAGAAGTGCTCTCAGCGGTCGATTACGGCGTTCCACAGAAGAGAGAGAGGATTTATATGGTCTGCTTTAGAAACGACCTTAAAATAGGCAAATTCGCCTTTCCAGAGCCTTTTGAACTTGTTAAACATGTGGAAGACTTCTTGTTAAATGAAGAAATGATTCCAGAAAAACTTTATGTGAACCGTAAAGATATATATATGTCTAATATTGTTGATAATCAGTATAGTAATAAACCAATTCGATTAGGTATTGTAAATAAAGGCGGACAGGGTGAGAGAATATATAGTACAAAAGGAATTGCAATTACACTTTCTGCTTACGGTGGTGGAGTATTTGCTAAAACTGGAGGTTATCTCGTAAATGGTCGGTACCGAAAGTTGGCTCCAAGAGAATGTGCCAGGATAATGGGTTACCCTGACAGTTATATTATTGCAAATAACGATAATCAGGCTTATAAACAGTTTGGTAATTCCGTAGTGATTGATGTTTTGCAATACATAGCGATTGAATTTGGAAAGGTGCTAGAAAATAGTTGACAGATGCGTCAAAATTAGTTATATTACATATGTATCGATACATAAAAATCAATTTTAAAATGAAGGAACAAGAAGAAAAAAACCGAATTTTAGAAGAATGATTTCAAAGAAGGCACCTTTGGGTGTCTTTTTTTGTTGTTAAATATAGATGTAAAAAAATACAGGGCTTTTGTAGCCCTGTTTTATTATTGTCTCTCGAACAAATAATATGTTGCTGTCGCCATGTTTGCGGCATCTAATTTCTTAGTTGTTGTGTCATAGAATCCGTAATAGTATGAGGTAGTAGTGTCATATCCACTCATATCTTCTTCTACACCGTCAAAAACCACTTCTGTGTGGTCTAATTCAATAAGGGTAAGATTATCTATATTATATATATCATCGCCCTCGTTTCGCTCAAAATAAGCATCTAATTCGTCTTCTGTAACAGCGAATTGTGTTAAATCTTCTGTAATTCTTTCTTTTGCAATTTCTCCGTAATAAACACTATATGTGCCTGCATAATAGTTATCCTCTGAATCAGCATCTTTCCACCATTTGAATTTGTAATCGTTGGAAAACTCAATAACAGAGTCATCGTCAAGTTTATATGTATAGCCAACAATAAGATTTTCAATGTCTACATCTGCACTTGGTATATCTTCTAAGTAATCTTTGCTTTCGTCTATAAACTCACCCCATTCAGTATGAAAATCATCCGCAAGGTCGCTTGCTTTGTTTCCTAAATACCCCATTGTTATTACAAATATTAAAAGAATGATTGTTAGCAATATTCCCAATGATGAAGTGATAATTCCGGCTATTGGAAGTCCCTTGCTTGCCTCTTTTTTCTTTAAGGACATACACCCCATTACAATACCTACGATACCTGCTGGTACTCCTAAAATAAAACTTACACAGCACAAGATAGCAACAATTCCGCATATTAAAGATATAATTCCAAATGTTTTCTTTGCCTCCTGATATTGTTGTGGTTGATAATTTGTATAATTGTTTGGTTGATAATATTGATTTTCCATATTTATTCTCCTTTCTGATTTTTTATTGCTTCTACACAGTTTTTCATTAACATTGCTATTGTCATTGGACCGACTCCTCCAGGAACTGGTGTAATAGCACTTACTTTGTCATGTACATCTGCAAAGTCTACATCTCCACAGAGTTTGTTGTTTTCCTCTCTGTGGATTCCAACATCGATTACAACTGCTCCTTCTTTAATATATTCTGATGTGATATATTTCGGTTTACCGATTGCTACTACGAGAATGTCTGCTCTTTTAGTAATTTCTTTCAAGTCTTTTGTTTTTGAGTGTGCAATTGTAACTGTACCATTTTCACGGAGCAAAAGGAGTGCCATCGGTTTTCCAACAATATTACTTCTTCCGATTACAACACATTCCTTACCTTCGATTTCGATATTAGAACGCTTCAACAGTTGAATCACTCCTGCCGGCGTGCAAGGAAGGAATCCTTTGCTTCCGATACACATGTTTCCAACCGTTTCCGGATGAAATCCGTCCACATCCTTTTCTGGAGAAATTGCTTTAATGATAGCATCTTCGTCGATATGTTTCGGTAATGGTAATTGCACTAATATTCCATGTACTTGTTCTGTAAGATTAAGTTCTTGAATTAACCATAGTAACTCTTCTTGTGTTGTTCTCTCAGGGAGATTGTATGCAATAGATTTGATGCCTATATATTCACACGCTTTCTTTTTATTATTTACATATACGGTGGATGCGGGGTTCTCGCCCACTTGAATTACTGCTAAACAAGGAATAATGCCTGTTTCTTTTAGTTGTTCAACTTCTGCCTTTAATTCTTCTTTTATTTGTTTAGAAATAAATTTTCCATCTATTATTTTTGACATTGTAATCCTCCTTTTACATTAAACAATACTTTTGCTACAATTATAGTATGAATGAATAACTTTTGATTACAAAAAAAGAGGATGAAAAACATCCTCTTAAACACTATATAATACATCTGATACATATTCATAAGGCACTTGGTCTGAACACCATACATTGTTGTCTGTACAGCCAAACACATATCCGTCCTTAAACATCTTTCTTGCATTGATTTTTAGAAGAACTGGTGTGGCACTTGCACGACGGGTTGCTGACTGCCACGCTTTCATATAATCTTCCTGCATATGTACTGCGTGTCTCGTCATTTTTGAAATAAAACCGCTTCTTTTAATCTTATCAAATGCATCTTGTGTTGTTCCATGATATAAGTATTCCGGCGGTTCTTTATACTCCATTTCCGGCTTTACATACGGAATAGAATGCCCTTGACATGCTTTAATCTTGGTCTTGTTCTCGTTATATCTGTAACGACCTTTTTCGTCTTCTTTTACCAGTTCATCTAACTGTTCTGCAGTAATAGTATACTTGCTGTTGCTGTTAATTTTTTTAATCAATTCTGTTGTTACAACCCAACCTCGCTCATCCATTTCGAGTTCGATGCTTTCCGGACAATGTCTTAATACATAAGCAAGGAAAGTTGATAATTTCTTGTTTGATGACATAATGTTTCTCCTTTCTTACAATTGTGTGTATTTTTTTGTTTCTGTATCATATGTAAGTATTGGAATATTTCCGCTTCTTATTACATGACCATCAATATAATAATGACTAAATCCGTCATAGTAAATATCAAAATAATCAGGGTCGCCTGTTATTTTGCAAGTGTGCACATGACCAGCAATAACTGTACTTACAAATTTTCCGGTTGTTGGCGGGAACTTCCATAAAAATGTCTCGTCTGAACTTCCTATCATCCAAAATTCCCCAGCATCTTCATCCACTCCTGCGTGAACATAAATTTGATTATCATCCGTCTCGTAATAAGAAGGCATTTCTCTCATCCAATCAATGAGTTCTGCATAATTACTTTTCACACAATTGATAACATATTTATTGATTGTATCTCCGTCTGCTCTCCTACCGATTTCTTCTAACTTTCGCATTTGTTCTTTGGTTAAGAAAGAAGATGTTGTAATCAATGCGGCATCCATCTGTAACCAATAAAAATCGTTGTCATTATCAAGCCAATCTAAAAACATTTCTTCGTGATTACCCTTTAATGCAATTACTTTATTTTCACCATGTTTTTCTTGTAAATCCATAATATATTCCAATACTTCTCTGCTATGTGGACCTCTATCTATATAGTCACCTAAAAATACTAGAATGTTATCACCAGAAAGGTCTACTAATTGCATTTTTTCTTTTAACACATCTAAATATCCGTGAATATCACTCATTGCATATACTTTAGCCATAGCATATATCCCCTTTCATTGTTTGTATTTTTAAAATTAGTATTGACAAATCTAAAGTTGATAGTTACAATAATATTAAGGAAACAAAAATTCCTTCGTCTGGTGTTTCGCAGCCGTATAAGTGCGAAACGTTATATCTGGGACTCGTTACGAGTTCCTTTTTTTATTATACAACGGATTGTTGAAAAAAGAAAGTATAATTTCCATTATTTGCAAAAATATTAAGGACGGCATTGCCGTCCTGTTATTATATGTATTTGATTTATGCAAAAAAAGCCTTTTTGATTTCCTCGGCAATGCGATAAATAACAGAAACACATACTGAATTTCCTGCCTGCTTATACAATCTGCTGTTTCCCATATCTTCTGGTAATTTATAATCTTTTGGAAATCCCTGCGTATTAAAACATTCTCTTGGCAACATCTTTCGAATACCGTGTCTTGTTTTGACTAAACATACATTGTGTCCGCCTTCGCCCTGATTGGCCGTTAGTGTGGGTACAACTCCACTTTTGTTCTTGCGCACATATTTGCGTCTCCACTGATATATCGCATCTTCATCATCCATTGCTTCTACTAATTTTTCATAGATATCGCCTTTATATTTACCTTTTCGATAATAATACTTTTCATCCATTTTTGTTTCAAAATCAATAATATCTGAAAGTTTTGTGGTGAGTTTTATGGGTTCTGGAAAATGAAATATCTGATATAAAGATTCGTCTTTAAATCCTACAATGTAAATACGTTCTCTGTTTTGTGGAATATTTCCATATTCCATAGCATTTAATACTTGATATTTTATGTGATAACCTTCTTTTTTAAGTGCATCTATAATCACTTGGAATGTATTGCCATTATCGTGTGCAACAAGATTTTTGACATTTTCTAAGAAAACAATCTTTGGCTGTTTTGCTTCTATAATACGTATTAGTTCAAAAAATAAGGTGCCTCTGCCTTTTTCGTCATCAAATCCCTGTCTTTCTCCAGCAATACTAAACGCTTGGCAAGGAAATCCCGCAAGCATAACATCAAAATTTGGAATTTCATCTGCTTTTACAATATGTATATCTCTACAATCTACTTTCAAATTAAAATTCAATTCAAAAGTTTTAACTGGATATGGGTCTATCTCGTTCGCGTATACTGTTTCAAATAAATCTGTTTGTTCAAATCCTTTGTCTATACCGCCGACACCGGCAAAAAAGGATGCACATTTTAATTTTCTCATTCAATACAATTCCTTTCATTGATAAATTATTTGAAAATAGTATGTTATTTAGGGTATTTAGATAAGAAAATGCTGTTTTTTACAAAAAAAATAAAGGACGGCAGTGCCGTCCAGTTAAAACTCTGTGAAACTATTTACCATCTATCTCTCTCACAAAATCAAATATACAAAAAATAAAATAAAAATCTAAAATACAAAAACATTTAATTGGTGAAACGGAGTTATAATCCACACACGCTGTCATCTATATCCTTTGGCGTACACTCCTCCGGAAACAACCGTCCACTGCCACTGAAACATTGGCCTTGTTTCCCGCCCTTTCAATGAAAAGTCTTGATTCGTATTAAATACATTACGTTACGAATAACGCAGTGTTTCGATGTATCGCTTACGCTTCATTCGTTTTCTTCGTCCGTTTAGTTGTTGCTCATTTCTGGTTGTGATGACAAAATCGTTCGATGCAACATGACTCGGTTTAAATGTTTTGGTCTGGAAAAACACCGTGTTGCATACAGGAACATGCTATTTTTGTATGGCATTATCCTTTTCGTCTCATATCTTTCTTTCATTTCACATGTTTTCCATCTATCTAACTCTTGAGCATATTCCTTTAAGTATAATATGTAAAATAAACGGAACAAATAAAAACAGACAAGCAAAAATGCCTGTCTGTTTTTACTTTTTTAGCGGATTGTAGTATTCGTATAACCCTCTGCGTACTTAACATCGAGTGGTTTGTACACGTAACCTTCCATGTGTTTCACATACTCACTTACTGCACCTGGTTCCATATCTTTTGTGATTTCTTCAAACTTGTAAACATTTGAATCAATCATATCAATCTGATGTACAAGGAACGCTTCAAGAGTAGCCGGTCTTACAAGTGCACCCCATTCGAGTTTACCGTGATGTGCTGCGATAATATGTTTTACCTGTGCAATCACTTCTTCATCCACCGCCGGATTCATTCTGTATGCATCTTCTACCATCATAATACCAATAATACCGTGTCCGAACAAAGTTCCGTCAACAGTATATTCTACCTGACCGGTATACTCTGTGTGCATTTCTTTTAACTTTCCAATATCGTGAAGAATAACGCCTGCCAATAATACATCTCTGTTTACAGCAGTATACACTTCTGCGAGTTTCTTGGCGGTTTGCAACATTCTGTAAATGTGATACAAAAGACCGCCGTGCACATTGTGATGATAACTTGTAGCGGCCGCCCAATATAACAGTTTTTCTCGGTTCTGCCATAAGATGTCGCTTACAATTTTACCGAGGTTGCTGTCAGCAAACGAATCAACGGTCATTACGATTTCGGTGAAAACGTTTTCTAAGTTAATTGGAGCCTTTGTAATAAAGTCATCCACTTTAACTGTATCCGGAGCCATCATAACATTTTCCAATGTATAGTCCGGAGCACCCTTGTACTCTTTTACATTGACATCTGCCCAAATCAAAGAACCTTCTTTGAATGGGAATTCTTCGAGTTTTGTACTCCATTTCTTAGCAGAAACCTTTGTTTCTCCGTCAGATAACTCGAACACTAAGTACGCTTTCCCGTTTTGTGCAACCTTTTCTTCTACTTTAAGTAAAAGCATAATCATTCTCTGCGATTGACCAATCGCGATATCCTTAAACTTAGGATTACTCATAATTTTACCTCCTCCGCATGGTCTTCCATGCTTCTTTATAATAGTATCAATAATAGTATGTAAGAAAAAATATGTCAATATCTGAAGACATACAAAAAGACCCTGTCGCTAAGAACGGGGTCTCTTGTTGACATTATTCTTCTGTCTTTTCTTCCACGATGTCCGCTACTTCTTGTAACTGTTCTTTGGTCATCGTTTTTGACATGTCTTCGGCGGCACCGGCTACTAATGCTCTTTCTACATCGTTTTCTGCATCCTTAATTTTCTTTAATGCATCGCCTACCGCTGTCTGGATTAAATCCTGAATATCTTCGCAGTCCATATCTTGGAATGCTACTTCATCCAGTTTTACATCCGTTACAACATTGTCGCCTCGAATCACGATTTTTAAAACTCCGCCGGCCTCACCCGTAAACAACAGTTTGTTAAATCGTTCTTTATTTTCTGCCATTTTTTGTTGCATTCTTGCTGCTTGTTTCAGAATCATATTTGTGCTTCCTGGCATAGAGCCTGCACCGAATCCGAAACCGCCACCTTTACGCTTTCCCATATGTAGTAACCTCCTGTTTTGATATTTTTAATATTTCCAATTATAGTATGAGTGATTTTTTAAAAAAATTATTTGAACTGCAAAAATTTTATATATTGCTGTTTTGTTGCGTTCTTTTTGAGTAATGACATATTTAAATGCGTTTTTGCATATTTATGCGTTTAGTTGTCTTTTTATATGTCCGCCCCGCCGGGAAGTTCCTGTGTCCTAAATTTAAAAATAGACTCGCTCTTTTGTACTCTTTGTCGTTATATTTAATTATTAAATTTAATTTTGCCTATCTAAACAGTTTTTGTTGTGAGTGTCTAATAATTCATTATATCGGATTTCATTTATTATGTATTGTCCTTATGAAGATAAAGACAGTTATTTAGTATCAATTAAATAATAGAGTGTAAACAATTATTTTGTTTTATGTGTGTATGTATGGAATTACTAAATCATTCATACATACATGCTCAGTGTAATACAGATTAATACTATATTTTACAGAGTAGGTAAATCGAAAACCTCGGAAGCCTTGGTTTTACTGGGTTTGTTGTAATTTTCTGCGATTTGAAACTTACTTTCCGAAAAAGAAACTTACTTGCAAATCGTAAAACTTGGTTTCGAAATTAAATACTTTCTTTTTTGTTTTTTATTCTTTCCCTTAATTTTTGTTTCTTTCTCAAAAAGTTTAAAAACTTTCCCTATGTGGATAACTGAAAAAGTAAAAAATAAGCCCTCCGAAGCGGTAGCGGAGGGTTCTGTCAGGGAAATATTCTATTTTATTACGAAAATTTATGATTTTACTTAAAAATGGGCACAAAAATAAGACCTGTACCTTTTAGATGCAGGCACCTACTTCTGCTGTAGTCTTAACAATTGTTCTTAAAAGAGCACCTGTATTATAAACAGGCTCTTCTGTAACAATGTAATCGTTGTAAAATCTGTCAAGACCTTTTAGAATTGCGTTTAATGGGTATTTCAATGCAATGCTTGTAATGTCGTTCATTTCTTCCAGACTGATTGAAAAGAATGCACCCATTTTTCGATTATTATTGATATTGTGAATAAAACTCATTACTTTATTGTAACACTCAGAACGAAGTCTGTTTGTGATTTCCAAAGGATTAAAGTTCTGCTTAACATTCATAATAACTGTTCTTTTCTTTTCCGTTACATCAAACAGTGTACCGAATGTTTGACTTTTTAATGCTTCCTTGATGGATTTCTGTGTTACATATTTTGGTAGTTCTCGTTTTACTTCTTTATATGTACGCTCTTTTCGTCCAATATTTTTCGCTCCGGACTCAATAGAGAATAAGAAATTTCTAAGTACAAGTCTCAGACTGTTAATGTCTTTGAGTTTTAATAATTCATAGAAGAACTCTTTTGATAATGTCGTATAACCGCGACCATTCTCGCTGGCTTTCTTAAAGTAGTTCTTATAATCAGTGATAAATAATTGGTAATATCCCGGACAATCTGTTTTGCCTAAAATGATATATCCCTCTTTATTTAATAAGTAGAGGTTGTTTCTGATTGTTTTTACATCACAACCGATTACTTTTGCGGCATCTTCAATATCAATATATACATGTCCGGCTTTATCCGGATTGAGATAGTGAAAGTACATAAACAACATGATAGCGTTTCGCTTTAATGCTTTGCGATTGCCATATCTGTTCTTTTCGTTTCTATATACTTTTTTCAGATGTGTCTCATACACTTTGTTTTGACAACTTGCACAGGCTTCAGAACCACAAGCGTGTTCACAAGAATAGCAACCTGTAGAAAGTTTTTCGATATGTTTTTCTTCTTTATATTCAATGAAGTTTTCTTGTAATCTTAATGCTGAACGCATTACGCCTGTTCCAATATTGGCAGTTACAGTAACCATAAACTAGACTATCTCCTTTCAACGTATGATAAGTTTACCACAATTTCAGAAAAAATCAAGTAAAAATTAAAATATTTCGCAATTTTTTTAATTGTGGCTAATTTTTCAGATTAAATTATCTGTTATCAGGGTATGAAAGTGAGAAAATTTGGAAATTTTGCCGATTTTGGCGGTACTAAAATAACCATCGGTCAGAATTGCACAGTTAGACATAGTGATGGCTTTGTGCCCGATGATTTCTATTCTGTTTTTTAAATTAACTCAACTCTCATATTTTGCTTGCGCATTTATATTATGTAGGAAAATTTTATTTTTGGGTATATAAAATTTTGGAAATTAACCGAAAGTCGCAAGAATCATTCAAACTATATATGAGGGCTTCGGCTCTTGGTCGCTATTTTCTTGTTTGTCGCATGTTCTTTGTGCCCAATTGTCTGTCGATAACCCACGATTTGCTAGAAGTATAAAAATCTATGATTTCGTGATACTTCTGTGTGTGAAGCAAATTCGCGGGAGCCCTCCCCTTTTATATTGGAAATATCTAAATTTTTGTAATATCTAAAATCGAAAAAAGGAGGATATAACCGTCAATAACCCACGATTCGCTAGAAGTATAGAAATCTTTGATTTCGTGATACTTCTGTGTGTAAAACTAAGTCGCGGGCTTGAGAAAGCCTGACGGCTTTAACGAAACGATTGACTAGCCTAAGTACTGCGGGTACTACGTTATATCAGAATGTATAGACACCGCGGGATGTGTAGCCAAGTCCCGTGCTCTGTGGGTTAAGATTAAACAGTTCTGCTGGGTAGGAACAGTGTCTTAACCAAGAAACCTGATAATAACATTGGCGATGGCTACCTTACAGCCGTATGGCTGGTCTGCTTTTTTGTAGCAGACAAACATTATTAGGAAAGGAGAACCATAATTATGGTCTATGTACAAAATTTAGACGGACAACCTTTGATGCCGACAGAAGACCACCGAATGGTTCGACTGTTATTAAAGGAATGCAAAGCGAAGGTTGTCAAAAGAACACCGTTTACCATACGGTTATCGGTAAAGACCAAAGAATATACACAGCATGTAATACTTGGTGTTGATGCAGGGTCTAAAACCATTGGTTTATCTGTTTCAACAGATAGTAAAGAACTATTTACCGCGGAAGTAAAGCCTCGTAATGATGTGGTGAAGAACTTATCAACCCGTAGAGAGTTTCGTACCGGCAGGAGATATCGTAAAACCAGATATCGAAAACCTCGGTTTAACAACCGTGTACATTCAAAGCATAAAGGTTGGCTGGCTCCGTCAGTGGAAGTGAAAATCCAAGAACATATCACCGCCATTAAAAGAGTTTGTGATATTCTGCCAGTTAACGAAATTGTTGTGGAAACCGCAGAGTTTGACTTGCAACTCATTAAGGCAGTAGAAGCCGGACTTCCGGTGCCTGTTGGTGAAGATTATCAAAAAGGTGAAATGCTCGGACAGTATAATATCCGCCAATATGTATTTTGGAGAGATAATTATACCTGTCAATGTTGTGGTACTCACGGTGAGGGAGTAAAACTGGAAGCACACCATCTGGAGTCAAGGAAAACCGGAGGTAACGCACCGGATGTATACATTACACTGTGTAAACATTGTCATCATTTGGTAAGTATTGGCAAAATCGAAGGTTTTGATAAACGGAAGCGTAAATCCACAAGAGATATGGCGTTTATGGGTATTATGCGTAAGACATTAATGTCCCGTCTCCGTAAAGAACTTGATATACCGGTAAGAGAAACCAAAGGGTATATCACTAAATATGTGAGAGAAACTCACAATTTAGAAAAATCCCATGTAACAGATGCACTGTGTATTGCTGGACATCCAAAAGCCAAAAGAGCAGACCGTGTATACTTGGTAAAACCGGTAAGAAATCATAACCGTCAATTATATAAGGCTACGATATTAAAGGGTGGTATTAGAAAGAGTAATCAAACCACTAAATATGTTAAAGGCTTCCGGTTATTTGATAAAGTACTTTATCAAGGACAGGAATGCTTTATTTGGGGAAGAAGGTCTACTGGTTATATGTTGCTCAAAAACTTAGATGGAACCAAGGTAAAAGACGGTGTGGGTTACAAAGAGTTAAAGTTGTTAGAAAAAAGTTCTAATTACTTAATTAGTTAGGAAAGGAGGGGCACTCCTCCCACTAATCGCTAGAAGTATAGAAAACTATAATTTTGTGATACTTCTGTGTGTGAAGCAAATTCGCGGGTGTCAGTGCCAAATTTTTATGATAAGAAAAATTATGGTTGGTATTGCTTTGTTTTGCTGTCTGTTAATTGTATCGGAAATAAAAAGCGAAGCAAAAGACTTGCCAACACAAGAAGTACAAGAAGAAAGTGTAGAAAGGAATATTTTATCAATTGAAAGAAAAGGTATTTTGGAAACAGCAATGTCGTTAGAAGGTAAGATTCCTTATGAATGGGGAGGAAAGCCCATAAATGAAGGATGGAACAAGAGGTGGAATAAGTTTAACGGATTAGATTGTTCAGGATATGTACAATGGGTATATTGGACTGCACTCGGCATCAATACCGGACTAGAAAATACCTACGCAATATCTAATTCTTGCAAACAAATCAAAAAGAGTGAATTACAACCTGGTGATTTGGGTCTTATGTTTAAAGGGGGTTCGACAGAAGGTCGCACAAATCATGTTGGAATTTATCTTGGAGATAACAATTGGATTCATTGTTCCAGTTCTGCGGACACGGTAGTTGTAGAAGATGATATTAAATATTTCAAGTATTTTGTCAGAGTAGATTTTCAAGAAACTTCGGAAGAAGAATATCATGAGATGCTTCGAATTGCAAATGAGAGAATTAAAGGTCTCAATAAAACAATAGAAGAAGCGGAAAAATATGAAGAAGAAAAGAAATCAGAAAATTTACTGGGAGAAGAACTCCGCAAATTAATATGGGAGAAACAAGAAAAGTATAAGTCATCAAAAGAAGAAACTATTACATTGTTTGGAATAGGAATTGTTAGACCGAAATAATATAAGAATATAAGTCATCTAATTAAGGTGGCTTATATTTTTTGTCTTGATACTTATAATAGTGCGTAGACAACAAAAAACCGACCGGATATTTCCAGTCGGTTTTGTTTTATTGTATTCAATAGTTTCGGGTTTTGTAACCTTATCCCAATTCGCGGATAATTAGTTAACAGAATCCCAGTTACCAGCGTTAGCGCCGTTTGTACCGATTTGATTTGCTGCGTTGTTGATGAATTCAGCAATGCTGTCACGAAGTAAGAACAATGCTACTGCGATTACTAATACAACTGACATCCAAACGATAATTTCCATGTTAGAAGAACCTTGTTCTCCCTTAAGTGCAAATAATACTCTGTTCATCGGTAGTGCCCTCCTTATTCTTATTTACGGTAAATTACAAAACCACCAGTTTTGCAAAAGTCCATCCGCATCTGGACTTCTTATACATAGTATGTAGGAACTGGAAACTTTTGGGTTTATCCAAGATTTCTTTGCCCTACAATCATATTATGAGAGAAATGAAAACTTTTGGGTTTTTTCGGATTTCTTTACACCCGAGCCAAATGTTTTCAACTGTCTCATAAGTATTATGCAAGAAATGGAAAGTTTTGGGTTATTTTGAAGTGGCAGACACAAAACTGGTTATCCGCCTGCTTGCTCTGCCAAAACAAAACAACAGAACGAGCAACCCCGTAAACTCTTATTCAACACTTGCAAAGATAGTATGTCAGAAATAAAATTTTTTGAGTTTTTCTGAATTTCCGACTCAGAAAATAAAAATCTTATTCTTGACAAACATAGTATGTAGGAAATGAAAAATTTTGGGTTTATGCAAGAAATTTCTCGAAAAACCTTGCTTTTTTCTTCCGACAATGATATTATGTCAGAAATGGAAAAAGTTGGGTTCAAACTCAAAAATGGTTCTAAAGCAAGGATTTTTGTATTTTCTTTCATACTATAAATAGAAAAAAGAAAGGGGTTTGGTATTTATGCAAAAAGAAAATAAGTCATTATCAAAAAAAATACTAATTGCATTACTTACCTTTTTTTTAGGAATATGTTGCGTTTCCGTTATTATAGATAAGGTAATGGACAAAGCAATTGATAAAACAGCATTTAATGAAAAAGATAAATACATGCAGGAATTAGAAGATATTCTTAAAAAGCAGGAGGAAAAAAAACAGAATGGGGGTCTTGTAATAGAAGAAATTAGTCATGAGGAATATAAAAAGTTACTAGAAGACAAATCGTCTTTTATATTATATGTAGGAAGAAGTACTTGTCCGGATTGTGAACGCTTTGAACCTGTATTGGACACAATCCAGTTTCAAAGCGAAATCAAACATCTTGATACACAGGCATACAAAGATGCAATAACAAATGAAGAAGAAAACGCTCAGGAAAATTATGATGCTTTTAAGTCAGAAGTAAATTATGAGTGGATTCCTTATGTGTGTGCTGTAAAGGATGGTGAAAAGATATCGGAGTTTGATTTCCAATTTCCAGAAAAGTTTTCAGAGTTATCCCAAGAAGAAGCAGATGCTTATATAGAAGATATGCATACCAGATTCGTGGACTGGCTTGTGGAATATCAAAATCAAATTTATCAAACGGATTATGAAATCGTAGATGAAGATGCCTGTGAAATAGATACAAGATGTGATTAAACCCTTGTTCACAGTCAATAACCCACGATTAAAATCGCGGGCTTGAAAGAGCCTGACGGCTTTTAGTCGCCATATTTGACTAGCCTAAGTACATTTGTACTACGTTGGAGATGTGAATACTCGAATCTATGATGCCCTAGTAGAGTGGGGTTCGGGCAACATATTCCGGGGATGGGTTCCCGGAAGTGACCCGGTGCTAGAAGCATCCCAACATTGGCGAAGGGCAATTACTCCCATATGGGAGGCTGGCTTTATTCTAGTCAGCACAAGAAATTTTATTTATATATAGAGAAAGGAGTTTATCAATGGTAGTGTTAGTCCTTAATAAAGACGGAAAACCTTTGATGCCATGTTCACCTAGAAAAGCACGACTTCTGGTAAAACAAAATCTTGCTACCGTAGTTGATAAACTACCGTATAAGATTAGGTTGAATTATGGCACCAGAGGTTATACACAGGAAACAAAGTTTGCTGTGGATACGGGAGAACAGCATATTGGTATTTGCCTGGCGATGCGGACAAAAGTCTTAATGAAGATGGATATTGAACTTCGGAAGTCTATGGATAAGAGAAAGTTAATGGTCACAAGGCAGGAATATCGCCGTAGTAGAAGATACCGCAAAACAAGATATCGTCATCCGAAATTTAAGCATAAGACGATACGCCGGTATCAGTTTAATCCAAAGAAGAACAAAATGATGTGGATGAAAGTACAAAGTGTGTACGAATCCTTCAGACCAGAGGGTTGGTTACCACCTTCCATTCAGAGTAAAGTGAATCATCATATCTTTTGGATAAATAAGTTTCTGTCCGGTCTTCCGGAAAAGACGAAACTTGTGATTGAAGTGGCAAAGTTTAATATCCAGCATATGAAGGACCCGACTATTCGCGGGGAACTATATCAACTGGGCAGAATGTATGGTCATGAAAATATGAAATCTTATGTACTGGCAAAGTTTAACTATACTTGTCCAATCTGTAAGCATAAGTTTGATAAAGGCCATAAACCAAGACTACACCACACTTCTATGAGAAAACATGGTGCAACGGACAATCCGGATGAGTTTGCGCCGGTGTGTGAAAAGTGCCATACACCGGAGAATCATTTAACGGATGGTGCGTTGGAAAAATTAAGACTTGCAGTAAAACGCAAGGAATACAGGGAACCAACCTTTATGAATATCCTAAGACTTCGAATGTTTGACGCATTCCCGGATGCTGAGTTTACCTATGGTAATATTACCTCTGCAGATAGGCAGTTCTTGGGATTAGAGAAAACCCACGCCACCGACGCTGTCGCAATTGCGATGCACAGAGGTATTTTGGAAGGTGTGGTAAATCGAACAAATCTTGTGTATATCGATGAAGTAATTCGTGTCAAGCAGGTTCGTAAGAAGAAACGCTCCTTACACGAGGCAACGCCTCGCAAAGGAAGGAAAAAGCCGAACCGTCTGGCTGTTCGAAACAGTAAAAATACCAAGCGGGTGTTCTACAAGGACAAAACCTATCATTTATATGATAAGGTCTTGGTAGACGGTCAAATGGGTTACATTAGTGGTTTTACCGGAAATGCTGCTTATGTGCAGGATATAGAAGGACATTACATAACCTTGGCTGGTAAGAATTATAAACAAATCCCGTTGAATCAGTTTAGAGTATTATCTCATAATAACAATTGGGTTTGTGAAGTTGCATAGAGGGGATTCATCCCACGAATAAATTCGCGGGAGTTCTCCCTTAAACTATTAAAACCACATACTATAAAAGATATTTTCGAAAGGAGGTTTTTAAAATGAACGAAACAAAACAGAGACAAGCCGTTGCTCCAGATATGGATATATTAAAAAAAATACTAGGAGGTGCGGCCAGAGAAAATGCATCGGATTTGTTTTTCATAAAAGATATGCCGTTATCATTTAAAGTTAATGGTGCTATTCTTACAAGGGGAGAGAGACTGCTAACTGAATATGACACAGAATCGCTTGTAAGAGCAATGTATCAATTGGGAGATAATCGTGATTTTTCTATATTAGAAGAAAAAATGGACGACGATTTCGCTTTTTCTCTTGATGATATGAGATTTCGTGTAAATACATTTGTACAAAAAGGTGCTTATTGTGCAGTACTTCGTATGCTAAGTGCAAAAATACCAGACCCCAAAAGAATGCATATTCCTCAAAAAATTATTGATTATGCAAATTTAAAAAACGGACTTATCTTAATTACTGGTGAAACGGGTTCTGGAAAATCAACCACGCAAGCATGTTTGATTGATTATATCAATACGAATCTGAATAAACATATTATTACATTGGAAGACCCTGTTGAATATACACATCAGAAAAAGAAGTCTTTGGTAACACAAAGAGAAATGTTTACTGATTCTGAAGGGTTCCCGACAGCATTGAAAGCAGCACTTAGACAATGCCCTGATGTAATACTGGTTGGAGAAATGCGTGACCCTGAAACAATTGAAACGGCAATGTCTGCGGCGGAAACCGGGCATCTTGTTATTTCTACTCTACATACTATGGATGCAGCAAATGCCGTTGGGCGTATTATAGATGCATTTCCTAAAGACCAGTCGGCATATATTGCAACTTTGTTATCTGGTGTGTTAAAATGTGTAGTGTTCCAACAGTTAATTAAAGGAACTGATGGAAAGTTAATTCCTTTATTTGAGATTTTGGATGTAACAGACCCTGTAAGAGGACTGATTCAGGATGGGAATCCAAAAGCAATCCGTAATTTCATGGACCAAAATCCAAAACAAAGATATACGACACTTGATTGTATGCTGATTCGTTTGTTCGCAGAGGGTAGAATTGATGAAGCAACGGTTTACAATTATGGTAATTCAAGCAAAAAGGAATGGTTAGATACTCAAATCGGAATGGTAAAAAGGGGCATCGCTCCAGATTATACTCAGATTCCGTTATAACAAGGAGGATTTTTAAATGAACAAAAAAATGAAACTAATTACTTTTGGTGGTGTGGCTTTGCTTTTGATATGTTTAATATTGGGCGTTTGCCTCACATATAAAGGAAAACCGGATAATGGAAAAGAACTATTGTCTTATGCATCTGATTTGATGGATAGCACAAAATATGTTTCCGGAGATATTAACTGCGAACTTATTGGTGTGCAAGAAGAGCAAAACATTGATGTTAATATTGAAAACGGATATACATATGATGTAAGGACAAATGTCTGCAATGCCAAACTTACCTACGAAACAAAAATCGGCGAAGCCGAAGTAAATGAAAAAATTTATATCTGGAATGTCGGCGAAAAAGAAAAAGACAAAACCGTGTATTATGCCTATACGCAAACTGAGGGTGATGAATACTGGTATAAAGAACAAATAAAGAAAACCAATGATGAAATTTATCGTTTAAATGTATTTAGTCTGATTCTTCAAAACAAGTCTGATTTAAAATTACAGGATAAAATGAAGAAAATCAACGATGAAGAATGTTATGTTGTAGAGGCTACTGTGTCTGCAAAGGTTGCAGATATGATTACAAATGAAGTAGATATCCTATCTGCTATTTCTGAGGAATCAGAAAACAATTATCTTGTAACACTTTACTTTAATAAAAACTGGGAACCGGTAAAGATTTACATGGATTTTATGAAGCAGGTTATTGCTGATGGAGAGGCTGATGGTCTTGCAATTGTAATGGACAAGGCTTTTTATGAACACGATTACAAAGAGTTTAAGTCATTCAAAAAATTGAAAATGTCTGAAGAAGTGAAAAAAGTGGCTGTTCTTATGAAAACGACCGGTGGAGAAACAGATGTAGAAGTGGAAAAAGAAGAATTTACCTATGAATATCCGTTGTCGATTATGGACGAAAATACTTCTACTGTTGTACTTCAATCTATTAAGAACCTTGTGATTGATAATGAATTGACAAATGGTGATTATGCGAAGTTTTATATGGACAACATTGACGAATACAACTATGTGGAGGCGTACACCTATAATTACACTTGGGCCGAGTCAAATGAACAGGCTCTGCAGTTGTTACTAGAAAGTATTGTTAATTTGGAAGATTATATGAAAAATGAAGAGGGATATACAGATGTCTTAAGAAGTGAAACTGTTACTTCCGAAGTAGAAGGCTACGAAACCCACACGGTTAATATGTCTTATAAATATGACGAATCGTTGTTTCATCAGACAGATGCTTTTATTAAAATCCAGGATAAGGAATACTTGCGCGTAACCATTGTTGTCGTAACCGGTTATGAAGAACAAAATCCAGTTGATACAGATGCTTTTATTAAAAAGTTTGTTAAGGCTATGGAAGTTGTTCCTCAAAAGGAGGTAACTGAGTGATGAGAGTTATAGCACATGATGGTTCGGTAGATATTGCATATGAGAATGCGGTATTCTATACCAAATATATTAAGGGTGTGTGGTGTGTTTGTGCGAAGTTTGTTGGCAATGTCGATGAATTTGTAATGGGAAGATATAACCACGCTAGTAGTTTATTCAATGGGAAAGAGTATTGTATGCAATTAATTAATAACTTACATCATTATTATATAACTGATGACAAGGTGTTTGTGTTCCCGGATAGAATTGTGGAACTTCCTAAATTTTCCGAATATTAAGAAAGGAGTATGTGTGCTCCGTGGGTGTTTCTACGGGGCACATTTTTGAGGCAATGGATAAGAAAAAATTTAGTATTCCAACTTATGTTTTACCGATGATGTTGTCGGTTGTATTCTTTTTTATCATGATGAGCGGAGGTATCATTTCTAATGATTTTCTTTGGCACGTAAAAGTAGGTGAGTGGATAGTAGAAAATTTTAAAGTGCCTACCTATGGAGTGTTTTCGTGGGTGGCTCAGGAATTTGACCTTTATTGGACCAGTCACGAGTGGCTAGGAGAAGTAATTCTTTATTACATAGACCATTTCACGGGTGATATTGGAGTTTATGCATTATGTATGTTAAGTGGAATAGCAACGATATTTTTAATTGCTAGACACAACAAAAATTATATTGCAAAAAACATCGTTTTTTCATCTGTGTTTTTCGTAACATTACCGGTTGTATTAAAGGTATTCACTATTCCGAGACCGCAATTGTTTAGTAGCCTATTCTTTTTTGCTGTTTTGGCAATATTGTATACATATGCAGAAAGAGATACGAAGTGGATATGGGCGATTCCTGTGATTTCGCTTTTGTGGGGTAATATTCATGGTGGAATGGCAACGCTTTGTTACATCAGTTTGTTTGTGTTTTTGATTGCCACTTTTAAAGATTTCTCATTCGGACGTGTTCATTGTGATTCCATTGGTAAGAAAAGATGGTTGAAATTATTGCTT